>Ga0310344_10000622_pt1 | contig 27772 bp, 24 predicted proteins | sample HC15DNA20200_MG_FD_203801 | JGI IMG/M metagenome (GOLD analysis project Ga0310344, IMG submission 203801) | Marine microbial communities from station ALOHA, North Pacific Subtropical Gyre - HC15-DNA-20-200_MG | ecosystem: Environmental > Aquatic > Marine > Oceanic | place: Pacific Ocean: North...
CGCCAACTAACCAAGAAAATGATGGGATTCTTTTCGGGGGAAATCCATTTACAGCAATATTACAAGCCACACCAACAGAAGTTCCTGTATTGAACCTTGTTCCTATTGCACTTTTAGAATGATCTCCGATAAAAACACCGACAAATAAACTCTTTGTATTAATCCATTGATCATTAATTAACATATTTAAAGTTTTATAATTATTCTTTAGGTCACTATTATTGGTTCCTGCACCAATATTTACCCATTCACCTAAGTAGGAATGACCAAGGAATCCATCATGTTGTTTATTCGTCCAACCTTGAAAAATAGATTCGGCTATTTCCCCGCCAATTTTACAACCCTTTCCAATACTTGTATTCCTAAGAATTTTTGACCCTGCATTTATAACGCAACCTTCACTAATATGTAAAGGGCCTTCAATATAAGCTCCTGGATTAATAATAGTATTTTTTTCAATTATTACTGGTCCAGAATCAGCATCAATAATAACTCCTCTACGAATTTTAGTTTCAGTATCAACATAAATGTTTTTTGAGTTTAATACATGGACACCTTCATCAATTTGTCCTTTGATTGTACCCACATCAAAAAACTTGGAATCTTGTTCTATTACCTTACCATTTATATTTACGCAGTCCCAAAGAAATTTTATAGAATCTATATTGTAATCAATACCTTCAAAGTTAGGTGTTGTTTCAACTGGCCCTCCAGTTTTTATCCACTTTTCAACATCTTCAGAAGACAAATTACCTCCAAGAAAATGGCCGTCATTAGATATAAAGTTTACCTCTTGTTTCTCTAAAACTTGTAGTGCTTCTTCATTCCATAATACTCCACCATCTAACCAAAGGCCTTCAATAGCCAATTCTGGATTGATTATAAAATTTGGGAATTTGGATTTTGTAATTTCTACTAACTCATTACGAACAAATAAAGTAATGGAAGCTTCAGGTCGCAACCTATAGATTCTTTCAATAAATGAAAAGCAACCACATCTCAACTCAAAAATAGGACGGGTTAGAGAGATAGGTGCTAGCCTATTAGCCGATTCTCTGCTTTCATAAATTGTGATATTCATAGATTTAATAATTTTTGTACCGCAAGATAACTACGTTCTAGAAATTCACTATTGGAACTATCAATCTCTACATTAAAAAAAGGACCAGAGAATTTACTTGCAAACCCCACTCTTAAGGGAGCGCCAGATAAAAATGTCAGATATGCTGATGCCAAGTTGAAAAAAGGATGCATGTCAACTACCGCATCATATTTTCGATCAAATATACGTTCAACAAAGTCTGATCTTGGAACATTAAACCAATTAAAATCCCGTTTGTCATATATTTTTACCCGTTTAGGGAGAGATCCTTGAAAAGTATGATATAAGGATTTAGTCATTAGAAAATCGATTTCTGTTTCTCCCTTATCATAAATTGATTTCAAAAAATAACGAGCTATCCTCGAATTATCCCGACCTTCAGGGAAAATTATAAGTGCTGATTGAATCCCTGAACCATTTTTACTTATAAATCCAGTAAAATCAGGTTTTACTAATTTACGTCCAAGTTGAAACCATCTAATTATAGCAGCAGTTTTTAATTCCTTAAGCTTTTTTCTCATTGGCTCAATATAGGACATTTAAACAAAAAACAAACTTTTTTGTTATTATCACTATCAATTAGAAAATTGTAATTTTCAATAATAATTAAATGATTTATTTGGTTTACATATAATGCCTGTAGGAAAGAAAATTTTGTGGAGTGGTCTTGGCTGGGTTTTGGCTGGTCCAATTGGTGCTCTTGTTGGCCTATCATTAGCAAGTTTAAATAATTCAGGTGAATCTTTCCAATCCACTTATCGTCAAAATAAATATCCGAGAACTCGTCCAGGTGACTTTGCTATTTCATTACTTGTCCTACTTGGTCAAGTAATGAAGGCTGATAATAAATTGCTAAAGTCTGAACTCAACTTCATTAAGGAATTTCTCACCAAACATTTTGGCCCGGAGAACTCCAAGGAGTTGATGATAGTTTTCAAAGATATTCTTAAACAAAATTATTCTTTGAGTCCAATATGTCTCCAAATAAAAAAAGAAATGGATCATTCATCAAGACTAGAATTAATCCATGGACTATTTGGTCTCGCTCATGCTGATGGACATTTACACCCCAAGGAAGATCTCTTAATTAGTAAAATTTGTAGTTATATAGGTGTTTCAGACTCAGATTTTCAATCAATGCGAGCCATGCATATTCATGAATCTACAAGTGCATATACTATTCTAGAAATTGACCGTTCAGCAAAAGATCATGATGTGAAAATAGCTTATCGAAAAATGGCCGCAAAATTTCATCCTGATAAAGTTTCCCATTTAGGTGATGATTTTGGCAAACTTGCCGAAGAAAAGTTCAAAGCCGTGAACGATGCTTATGAAATAATTAAGAAAGAACGGAATATAAAATAATTTAATCTTTTCGTTCAATTATAATAATTCTTATAAAAATTAAAAAAGACGTTGACTCTTACCTTTTTTTAAATATATGTTGGTACTCGTCCCTAAGGAAATATTCCTTACTTAAACACTCAGTGTTCGCGGGAACTGATTGTGGGATTAGGCGTAGAACTCATAGAGAGTTCTATATAAAATGGAGAAAAAATATGAAAACCACCAAATTATTAATTGGTTCTTTTTCACTTATGATGCTTTTAATTTCATGTGGAAAGCAGACTGCTCCATCAGTCACACCTGAAGACACCCGTGGTCTGAATACAACTGATGAACTTGATAGAATAGGATTGAACCAATCAGACAGTAATATTGATGCTGAGCAAAGTGGTCCTTCTGTGGATATATCTTTACCGGTCAATACTATTTCAGAGAAGCCAGAAATTAGCAGTAACATAAATCTAACGGAATGGGATACATATATGATTGTCCCTGGCGATTTCCTTATAAGTATAGCAAATGAAGAATATGGAAATTTTCGAAAATGGCAAGAAATTTATTCTTGGAATAAAGAAGAGATTGGTGACAACCCTAATCTTATCTATCCGTACCACTATCTAACTTTAAAGCGAGAAAATAAGGTTGAAGAGTTCAAGCCTGGTTTTTCCGAGTATGAAGTAAGTTCTGGCGAAACCCTTTGGTATATTGCTGAGAAACTCTATGGTGACCCTGTTGCTTGGATTATCTTATACTTGGATAATACAGAAAAACTTAATGGAAACAGTAATTTCTTAGATCCTGGCATGAGACTGCAAGTGAGAAATAATATTGATCCAAAAACTTAATTGATCACATTATTCTCTTTATTCTCTATTAATTAATTCCTTAAAAGCCATTGGATAACCAATGGCTTTTATTTATAATCTATTGTTATGCCTATGCTTTTCCCTCAATTAATAAAAGCCAACTTAAAAACAGCCTATATAGGTCGTGACATTCAATATTATCAAAGGCTTCCTTCTACTAATCTTGAAGCTTTTGAACTAATCGAAACAAATAATGCTTCCGATGGGACTTTAATTATCACTGATCAACAATTTCAGGGTAAAGGTAGAAAAAACCGATTCTGGTACGCCTCTCCTGGAAAAGCGGTAACATTTTCTGTTATTCTCAAACCTAATATACCTGTCAATCTCAGTGGCTTACTTGCCTTAGGCACAGGCGTTGCTACATCCCAAGCAATAAAAAAATTCGGATGTCTTCCTACTTTAAAATGGCCAAATGATATTTTATTATCCAAAAAAAAATGTGGGGGTATTCTTTTGGACACTCGAGTAAGAGAAGAAATGATAAAATGGGCTATAATTGGTGTAGGAATTAACGTCAATGAACAAAAAAAAGAACTCCCAGAAGAACTTCAATCCATAGCTACTACTCTTGCAAGCGAAAAAGGTTCTCCTATTCAACGAGAACTTCTTATTGCATGGACATTGAATGCATTAGAATCATTAATTAATACATTAAAAAATGGAGAGATCAATAGAGTTAAGGAAGCGTGGTTAACTCTATGTGACCACTTAGATGAATCTGTGATATTCGAATTAAATGGGAAAAAGAGCTCTGGCCTTTTTTTAGGAATTAATGATACTGGTTCGGCATTGATTAAAACAAAAGAGGAAAAGATAGTCGTATCAGATGAAGAGATTTCTCTTAAATTTTCATAGAGGAATCAAATTAACTTTATCATTTAATTATGATTTCATTATTATAAGTTTTTCCCTAAGCTCTGTCATCTCACGAATATTTCCCCTTTGGACTTCACCAGAGTCCCACTTAAGATAAAAATCGCTTTTTTTATCTTTCCCACCATTTTTCTGATATAATGAATAAAGATCTGAATCTTCTTTCTTTTCGAAAATAGTTGCTGTGATACAATATGCAATGTCTTCAACCAAATCATCTATGATTCTATTAGGAAGTTTACGTTTCAAAAGGTTTTGTTCAGAATTAGAAAATCTTAACCCTTTGACAACATAGTCCTGATATGCTTCCCAAGCAATAGGTGCTAACTCTTTTACATATTTTCCCATAGCATCTGAAAATACTCTAATCTCATATTGTGCATGAGGATCGGATCTTAAACCAATAAAATGAAGAAGATTATGAAGATCATTTTTCCAATACCATTCCGTATAAAGATTCACAGGCAAAATAGCACGTGCAAGCTCTCTCGCAACGCCTAGATCATTCATTTCTTTATATAATTCGAAGGTTTGTTGAGAAATTTCTTTGAAATACTTTTGCACCTTTTCCTTTAAATCATTAGGTACTTCTTCACTCCTTCCTTGTTTATTCAAAACACTCTGAAATTGAATTTGTTCTGGATTGGGAATATAGAATTCATCTCTGGCTTCGGAGTATCGAAGTGAATATTCATTAATGTTAGCTGTCCTATGTCTTACCCATTGTCTTGCTACAAATATGGGCATTTTTGCATGAAATTTAAATTCTACCATTTCAAAAGGAGTAGTGTGACGGTGGCGCATCAAATAACGTATAAGACCACGATCCTGACTAACCTTGCTAGTTCCTTTTCCATAACTAACTCTAGCCGCCTGAACAATGGCTTCATCTCCACCCATTGAATCAACCAAACGCAAGAACCCTTTATCCAAACAAGGTATAGCATCTTTAGGTAAATCATTCATTTTTGCACCACCATAATTCTTGTAGCCTATGAGTTTAGTAAATCCAAAGTTTTATCTACAGCAATGGGATTCCCTGCTATCAATCCAGGACTAAAAAGAGGGTTTTTATTATTATAAGTTAATCTATTTCCATTCAAATCAATCATCGTACCTCCAGCCTCATTTATAATACAGTGCCCAGCACAAACATCCCATTCATTCTTCGGACGTAAAGTTGCAAAAATGTCAGCCTTACATGCCGCTGTCAAGCCAAGCTTGTAAGCTACGCTTCCAACACCTTTTAATTCTTTATACTGTTCTTTAAATGGCAACCATAAGCCATTGCGAGTTTCTGTCCTACTATTGAGTATAATCATTTGGGAAAGCTCTGTCAATTTAGAGCAGGTAACTGATTTTCCATTAAAAAAAGCTCCTTCACTCTTAACGGCGGTAAATATTTCCTCTTTTTCTGGATTATATAGTACTCCTAGGATTGGCATATTATTCTCAACTAAAGCAATACTTACTACCCACATAGGAATCTTATCGATATATTCTTTTGTACCGTCTAAAGGATCAACAATCCATACTCTCTCCTTAGAAAGTCGTTCTGGAGAATCTTTTGTTTCTTCAGAGAACCAACCATATTTTGGAAATTCAGATATTAAGGTTTTCCGCAAATAATTATCAGAAGCTCGATCTGCATCTGTAACTGGGTTCAACCCAGAATACATTGGAGATTCACCTTTGTCATCTATAATATAATCACTATGATAATAGCTAAGTAGAATCTCCCCAGCTTTGAGAGCTGCGTTTCTGGCAACATCAAGCTCATACTTCATATATTAAAATTAGACAAACGAGAGATTAAACAAGAAGCAAATATGGTGTTTATATTATTTATTTCTAAAGGTATTATTATTATCTTTTTATATTCTTACAATATTCACTGCAGTTGAAACTAATAAGATATTTCCTTTAACTTATTTAGTTCTTATTAATCATAAAAATTTTTTAACCAATACGTATAGATTTTTTTAGCTATTATCAGAACCAACAGAAAAATATCTTGAATCAGGATGAGAAAAATACCACCCTGACACTGAAGAAGCAGGTAGCATAGCTTTGGTTTCAGTTAGTGAAATCCCTACATTCTTTTCCACTTCTAAGAGACTCCAAATTTTGTCCTTTTCAATATGATCTGGACAAGCAGGATATCCAGGTGCTGGTCTAATACCTCTATACTTTTCCATTATCAAATCTTCAATGAGAAAATTTTCGTTTTCATCATAACCCCAATATTCTTTCCTAACCCTTTGGTGCATACGCTCAGCAAATGCTTCAGCCAATCGATCCGCTAGTATTTTTGTCATTATTGCACTATAATCATCATTTTCAGATTCAAAAATTTTAGATAATTTTTCTACACCATGCCCCGCTGTAACAGCAAACAAACCGAGCCAATCTTTTCTAGGAGCGATAAAATCCGCTAAACTATAATTTATTTCTTTAACACCTTTATCTACTAATTGTCTTGGAAAATGGAAGGGTATATCTTTAATGAAAACGGTTTCATCTTTGGCGTAAGCTGGGAATATATTAAATACTCCTTTAGCTGTAATTAGTTTATCTGATATAATTCTATACAAGAGAGCTTTCCCATCTTCCAATAGCTTCACTGCCTCCTCACCATACTTATCATTATCAAGAATCATTGGATATTTTCCCTTCAATTCCCATGCATGGAAAAATGGCGTCCAATCAATATAAGTCGCTAATTCTTCAATAGGATAATCATCAAAAACTATCGCTGTTTGTTTTTTTGGTATTGGAGGTGAATATTTATTCCAATCTAAAGTTATTTTTCTTTTTCTAGCTTCTTCAATAGTAAGTTTTTTTATTCCTTTTCTATTCTGACGCTGTTCACGAATCTGTTGATAATCTGTCCTGTATTCATTAATAAATGATTCTCTTTCTTCTACATTCATCAATTTGCTCATCACTCCTACGCAACGGGATGCATCTAAAACATGGATAGTAGAGCCAGAATACTCTTCTTCAATTTTTACTGCGGTATGAGTTCTTGATGTGGTCGCACCACCAATTAAGAGTGGGATTTTCAGCTTAAGTCTTTCCATCTCTTTTGCTACATTGACCATTTCATCTAGACTTGGTGTAATTAAACCTGATAAACCAATTATATCAGCACCTTCATCTATTGCGGTAGAAAGAATTTTATCTGATGAGGCCATCACTCCTAAATCGATAATATCATATCCATTACAACCTAGAACGACCCCAACAATATTTTTTCCGATATCATGTACATCTCCCTTAACTGTAGCAATAACAATCTTACCATTAGATTTATTAATAAGACCTTGCTGTCTTTTTTCATCCTCAATAAATGGAACCAAATGTGCAACAGCCTTCTTCATCACTCTGGCAGATTTAACCACTTGAGGCAAAAACATTTTACCGGCTCCAAACAAATCTCCTACTACATTCATTCCATCCATAAGTGGACCTTCGATAACTTCTATGGGCTTATCAAATTCCACTCTTGCTGTTTCTGTATCCTCTACAATAAAATCAGCAATCCCTTCTACTAACGCATAGGTTAGGCGTTTTTCTACCGAATTTTGACGCCAAGATAAATCTTTTTTTGCAGAACGTTTGGAAGCTCTATACTCTGCCGCTATATCCACTAATCGCTCAGTAGCATCTTCGCGACGATTAAAAATCACATCCTCAACACGAGTTTTTAATTTGACATTAATGTCATCATAGACCGTCAATTGACCCGCATTAACAATCCCCATATCCATTCCAACTTGAATTGCATGGTAAAGAAAGGCTGAATGCATAGCCTCTCTAACCCCATCATTTCCTCGAAAAGAAAAAGACAAATTGCTAACACCACCACTGATGTGAATATGAGGAAGGGTCTCTTTCAAAGTTTTCGTTGCATCAATATAAGCTTTGGCATATTTATTATGCTCTTCTATTCCTGTAGCTACAGCAAAAATATTAGGGTCAAAAATTATGTCTTCTGGTGGAAACCCAATTTCTTCTGTTAATATATTATATGCTTTAGTACACACGCTTACTTTTCTATCATATGTATCAGCCTGTCCATGTTCATCAAAAGCCATTACTATGACAGCAGCACCATATTTCTTAACAAGTAAAGCTTGTCGCTTAAATTCATCTTCTCCCTCTTTCATAGAAAGAGAATTAACAATTCCTTTTCCTTGTATATTTTTAAGGCCTATCTCTAATACAGACCACTTAGAAGAATCTAACATTATAGGAACTTTTGCAATTTCAGGTTCAGATGCGATGAGTCGAAGAAACATTTCCATTGCTTTTTCTGAATCCAAAAGCCCCTCATCCATATTTATATCAATAATCTGAGCACCATTTTCTATTTGTTGTTGCGCTATAGTTAGGGCTTCTTCAAACTTGTCTTTCTTGATTAGTCCACGAAACCTTGCTGAGCCTGTAACATTAGTCCGTTCACCTACATTAATAAAATTGCTTTCAGATCGTATGGTCAATGCCTCAAGACCACTCAATTTAGTTAATGGTTTTATTGTAGGTATAATTCTTGGTTTCACTCCTCTAACAGCTTCAAAAATAGCTTTTATATGTTTGGGAGTAGTGCCACAACAACCTCCTACCATATTTACCAAACCACTTTGAGCAAATTCTTTAATAATGACGGACATAGATTCTGGCGATTGATCATACTCACCAAATTCATTAGGAAGCCCCGCATTTGGATAAGCAAATACATTAATGTCAGCTATTTTTGACAATTCATTTAGCCAAGGTCGCATTTCTTCAGCGCCTAATGCACAATTCAATCCGACTGCAGTTAAGTCTCCATGACGAATAGAGTGCCAAAATCCTTCGACTGTTTGACCAGAAAGAGTGCGTCCACTACCATCAGTAATTGTACCAGACACCATAAGAGGAGTTTTGAGCCTCTGATCATCTAGAATCGACCTGATAGCAAATAATGCCGCTTTACAATTCAGAGTGTCAAACACTGTTTCCAGGAGCAAAACATCTACGCCACCATCCACAAGTCCTTTCACTTGTTGACTATAAGCAATAACTAACTCATCAAAATTAACATTTCTGAATCCGGGATCATTTACATCAGGAGATAGTGATCCAGTTTTGTTAGTAGGACCAATCGCACCACATACAAATCGAGTTTTTCCCCCAAATTTTTCTACAACTTTTTTTGCAATCTCAGCAGAAGAACGATTCATATCATAGACTAAATTCTCTGTTGCATAATCTGATTGACTGATAGAATTTGCATTGAACGTATTTGTCTCTAATAAATTCGCTCCAGCCTCAAGGAAAAGTTCATGAACTTGAGCTACAAGATCAGGACGCGTAAGGCTTAGGATATCATTGTTACCTTTAAGATCTAAAGAATTGTTTTTAAGCAATTCACCTCGGTAATCAAGCTCCTCCAATCTATAAGATTGAAGCATAGTCCCCATTCCGCCATCAAAAATAAGAATTTGATCTTTTAATGCTTCTTTTAAATTATCCATAATTAAAAACCCCGGCACTGATCGGGGACCATCTAAGGATTTAAGTATTAGCCTTTACACGCTAAATCGGTGCAATTCTCCACTAATGAATTTTACGGAGCTTTATCCCCTAAACCGAAGATTTTTAATTTAAATTATACAAAAACCTTTGGTAAGGCTCTTTTTGGACTTATTTTTGAATGCTGAGGGAGACCTTGGAAGGTCCCTAGTGTTTTTTGAGAAAAGTGTTTTCGATTTTGCCCAATGGCATCGATTTCAGTAAAGAAAGAGTTTTTTTTATCCTTCCTTACTAGTACCTCCCTCATAGCTTATTTAGTAAGCAATAAAATAAGATGGTATACATTAGAATAGCCAATGAAGAGATGGCTGAAATATTTTATTTGTATACTCTATTTGTATCTGAGAACAAATAAGTCGCTTTTCTATCGGCTTCTATTTGTTAGTAAGCAAAAAGGGAATCCCTATGCGTAAAGAAATTTTTGTCAGTGATACCGCAACTGAAAGACGTATCGCCATTCAAGAAGATGGTGCCCTCGTTGAATTCTATGTGGAGAAACCAGGTGAGATGGGAATTGTAGGCAATATCTACAAAGGTAAAGTAGAAAATGTTTTACCTGGAATGCAGGCTGCTTTTGTCGATATAGGTCATGAAATAAATGCATTTCTTCCCTTTTCAGAAATCAATAATCCAGAATACTTAAAAGAAGCTTCAACCGAAGAAGAAGATGAAGGTATTCAAAAAAACCGGCGAGGTAAAAAGGTTAAATCTGTGCCACATAAGGATATTGAAGTAGAGCTACAAAAAGATCAGGAAATTCTTATTCAAGTAATAAAAGAACCGTTTTCAGGCAAAGGGCCTAGGGTAACCACAAATTTAGCCATACCAGGTCATCTTGTTGTTTTAATACCAAATACTCACTTCATTGGAATCTCAAAAAAAATCTGGGATAAGTATGAAAAACGTCGATTAAGAAAGCTAATTCAAGAGTTTTTACCTAAAGATGTAGGTGTAATTGTAAGAACAGAATCAGAAGGAAAAAGTGAGAAAATTATTAAAAAAGATTTTGATGCCCTATTGAAACAATGGAGGACACTTGAACGTAAAGCCAAAAGTGCTGAAGCACCTTCTATCATTTTTGAAGATATGGAAACTGTATCAACAGTTATTAGAGATGTCCTCGGTGATGATATTAGTAAAATCACCCTTGATTCACGAAAAATTCATCGTCAAACACATAGTTATGTTCAAAATGTGGCACCTGAATTGGCATCTCGTTTAGAGCTTTATCGTGGAAAAACACCCATGTTCACACATAATAAAATTGATGAACAGGTTTCTAAATCAATGAAACGGAACGTATGGTTAAAAAGCGGGGCATATATAATCATAGAACATACAGAAGCAATGGTTGTAATTGATGTTAACAGTGGACGTTTTGTTGGAAAAAGAAATCATGAATCTAATTCTCTTAAAATCAATCTTGAAGCCGCAAAGGCCACTGCTCAACAATTAAGACTTCGAGATATAGGTGGATTAATTGTAATTGATTTTATTGATATGCTTGAAGAAGCCAATAGAAAAAAAATATATAATGAATTAAGGCGTGAACTAAAAAAGGATCGTGCAAAAGTGGCTGTATCACCTATTAGTGACTTTGGATTGTTAGAGATGACCCGACAACGTATTCGTCTCTCACTTAGGGATTCTCTCAGTGATGTTTGTCCTATTTGTAGTGGAAGTGGCAGAGTGCTTTCCAAGGATTCTGTAATTAGCGAGATCGATAGTTGGATAAGAAATTTTAGGGGAAAGCGACGTGAAAGAAGACTAACTTTGAAACTTCATCCTGAGATGGTTGATTATATACAAGATTCCAAAAAGAAAGTTATGCGAAAGTTTATGTGGAAGAATTTTGTGCACATTGAACTTGTGAAAGATAAATCATTTGGACCCAGTGAATACCGCTTTTTTTCAAGAAAAAATGGCGAAGATTTAACTCAAGAAGTATAGCTTGACACATTTACAATCAAATATATAAGTTTCTAGGCTTAAAAAGCTATAAAAAAACATATGTACGCAATAATAGACATAGCTGGCAAACAATACCGTGTTGAGAAAGGTCAGGGTATAAAAATCCCTCATCAAAATGAAGAGGTTGGTGCAAAAGTTTCCTTTGAACGCGTATTGCTTATAGATGACGGTAATGAAATAACAGTTGGACAACCAACCGTGCCAGGATCTATAATTGAAGCCTCAATTATATCCCATGGTCGAGACAGGAAAATACCAGTCTTCAAAAAGAAACGTCGAAAAGGTTATCGAGTCAACAACACTCATCGTCAGAGTTTTACTTTAATCCAAGTAGAAAATATCAAGGTAAAAAACTCAAATTCAAACGAACCTAAAAAATCGCCTAAAACAGGAGAATAATTATGGCCCATAAAAAAGGAATGGGAAGCACCAAAAATGGTCGCGACAGTAATTCTAAGCGACTTGGCGTAAAAGCTTCTGATGGACAGTATGTAACAGCTGGCTCAATTATTGTTCGTCAGCGTGGCACGAAAATTCATCCTGGCATGAATGTTGGTATTGGAAGTGATGATACCCTGTTTGCAAAGACTGATGGAACTATAAAATTCTCTCGCACAGGACAGAGTCGGAAAATAGTTAACGTTTTCAATTAAATTTTGATTAAATAGAATACCTGCTTTGCCTAAAAGAAAGATAGCACTGGTTGGTGGTGGACAGATAGGTGGAATGCTTGCCCTAATTTGCTCACAAAAGGAGCTCGGGGATGTCGTAATTATTGACATCCCTGAAGTCGAGGGAATGGTTAAAGGAAAAGCTCTCGATATCATGCAGCTCAGACCTCATGATGGTTATGATTCAAATCTTTCTGGAAGTGCCAACTTCAGCGACCTTGCCAATGCAGATGTTGTTGCTATAACTGCAGGTATTCCACGCAAGCCTGGAATGACACGAGAAGATCTACTAAGCACTAATATTAAAATAATTTCAAATGTAGCAGAAAATGTTAAAAAGTATGCGCCTAAAGCTTTTGTTATTGTAGTCTCAAACCCTCTTGATGCCATAGTCTATGCGTTTCACAAAGTCAGTGGTTTTACAAAAAAAATGGTGGTTGGTATGGCTGGTGCTTTAGATAACGCACGTTTCAGAACTTTCATTGCCATGGAGACTGGTTTATCTGTACAGGATGTCTCATGTATAGTTATGGGTGGTCATGGACCTACAATGGTTCCTATCACTCGAACAGCATCTGTTGGCGGTGTACCTTTAACAGATCTCTTGTCTCAGGAAAAAATTGATTCAATTGTAACACGAGTTCAGGAAGCTGGTACCGAATTAGTGAAGCTATATGGAAAAGGCAGTGCTTTTTTTAGTCCTGCTGCTGCAATTGCAGAAATGATTGAAGCCTATCTTAAAGACAAGAAACGACTCATTCCTTCCGCTGCCTATTGTGAAGGTGAATATGGCATTAATGGATATTTTATTGGTGTGCCAGCAATTATTGGTTCCGATGGTGTGGAAAAAATTATCGAGATTTCTCTTACAAAAAATGAAATTGAGCAACTTGAGAAAACTCTTCAGCAAGTCAAAGTTACAGTTTTAGAAACTGGGCTTTAAGCCTTGTCATTGTTTCTTTTTTATTGTTGAAATAAGCTTGTACCAATTCAACTAAAGCAACGTTGAATCAATGAAACTACTTTCCATCTTATCTTATACTACTATCTTCCCAAAATAAGGCTTAAATGAAGGTTTATATCAATTTTTACATAATATTTAACCTTGTGGCTTTGGTTTATAGTCAAGAGATTCAACAAATTTCATATAATAAATTTTTAGCAACATCTATCAACCAATTCAACACCTTACCATCAGGAAATCTCGTAATTAAAGATTTTAAAGGTAATATTTCAATTATTGGAAATGGTGAAAATAAAATATCAGTTAAAAGAAAAACCTTCATCAACGTCTTTTCCAAGGAAAAAGCACTTAGTATTCTAGAGCATAGTATGAAAATCAACGACACTGAAGAAGAAAATGGAAGGAAAACTATCTTTATAGAAAGTAATATTGAAACAATAAACATACTAAATGATAATCTCGAAATTAAGTTGCCAAATAATTTCTCTATTTCTGCACGTAGCAACAATGGCAATCTCTCTATAATTTTCATTCAAGGTAAAATTAATATATCAAACCGTAGTGGAAATATAGATCTAGAGAATCTATCTGGTAAATTTTCAATTCTAAGTTCAGATGGAAAGGTTACTGGTTCACAAATTAATGGGAATGTATCAATATCGTCTGAAAATGGAAGCATTCAATTAAAATATCTCCAAGGAACACTAAATGCAAAAACATCCTATGGTGATATTACAGCAAAAAATATATTGGGTAATATAACGGCCAAGACATATAATGGAAAAATAGATCTCGTTAACATTTCTGGAAAAAAAATTTATGTTCAAACGAAGAAGGGTGATCTAACAGCAAAAGAAATTCTAGGAAAAAATACAATAGATCTACACGTGCGCGAGGGCAATATTTCTCTTGAAGATTTGGATGGAAATCTTGAGACATCTACATTAATAGGAGAAATTAGTCTAAGAAATATTAAAGGAAATACTAAAGTATGGAATACTACTGGGAACATTAATGCACATTATATTTTTGGGTCTTTCATTGCTAAAAGCTCTCTAGGAGATATTTCTCTTTCTAAAATATGGGGTCAGCTGAATAATGACCACCAAATCGATTTGAAAACTTCAACTGGAAATATAGATATTTTCTTACCAAATGATTTCCCAGCTAAGTTTACAGTTTATGCTCGCGATCAAGGTAGAAGATCACGGGATGTAATCATTTCTGATTTCCCATTAAATATAAAAATCAGCTCAGGAATCTCTATCGCTAAAGGTAAAAATAGCAACGGACTATATAAAATAAATCTTGAGACAAATAGTGGCTTTATTAAAATAAAAAGTTCAAAGATGTTAATACAAGAAAAGATATCTCAATTACATTAAAGATTAAATTGATTGATTAAAAAATATTCAAGAGCCAAGTTCTCAAATTCACCTGTGACACAATGAATCTCATCTAGTTTGCCCTCAACAATGATTATATGTAGTGGAACGCCCCATTTCCGTTGATCCCGCATCAAGGTTTTTATCTGATGGTGAGTTGTTAGTAATTTTTTTTCCTCATTTTTTCCCAATACTTCACCAAATACATAAGGTAGTTGAATACGTAGCTTTTTATCGAACAGATAACCTAATTTTATTGGATCGCTATATTCCCCTACCACAATAACTTCAAAATCTTGATCTGAAAACTTGTTATAAATATTATCAATGGCTAGTGCTTCATCATGGCAATTTGGACACCATTCTGACATGAAAGATATAAGCAATACTTTGGGAAATCCTATTTCTAAGAATTGATCTAGAAGCAATATCTTGTCGCCTAGTATAGTTTGAACCCTACAGTTTAAAGAGTCGGTTAATTTTTTATTACGATAAAGCCGAATGTCAGCATACTCATGAGAGTAATTCTTTGGAGTTTTCTTTTTTTCCCCTATATAAGCCATGATTTAATTAGAAAAATGGTTGAAATCACTCCTCCTTTGTATATAATAATCATTGATACTGTTGTCAAAAGGAAAATTAGAATTACAGCACGGAAAGCTATATATCTATTATATAGTTTATTAATAGGGGTGTTGTTATCTATAGCAATTTCAATTTTTCTCAATACTGCTCGGGAAGCATGATAAATACCAATAGCAACAAATGCTATGGTTATCTTTATATGCATCATGCCAACCTTTAGCCAAAAAGTTTTATCAATAAGCATCAAAACACCTAGAAGCGGAAGGAAAAATGATGCAATCATTTCAGTTTTATCTGATAAAAAACGAATCCTTTTTATTATATTTTTTTTTGTTTCTACACTTGCTTTACTAAAACCATTTAAAAAAATAAAATCAAGGTAAATTGCAGAACTTAGCCAAATAACGGCAAGCACAAAATGCCCAATTAGATATATGTAGTACATTATTCCACCTTCAGCCATCTCAAAATCCTTTCAGTATCTTTTAACGAATTAACTAACCAAGTTGGTCTAACCTCTCGAATGTTCTTTGGTATATCACTAGATCTACAAACAATCAAAGATCGTACATTGTTTAGTTTTGCTGCTTTAGCATCATGAACAGTATCACCAATTAACACCATACGATCATGTGTAAATGATTCTCCAAATGTCACCCAAGCTTCTTCTTCAGCCATCCATAAAAGATCTTCCCTGTTACGCGCATCATCACCAAACAATCCAAATTCAAACATCTCCCACAAACTGAATCTATCTAACTTAATTTTCGCAGCCTCTCGAATATTACCAGACAGTAATGCAATCTCCCACCCTTCAGCTTTACATCCCAGAGCTAGTCTAATAGCATCTTGATAAACGAATACTTCTTCATCATTGTCATATATTGTTTTTAAACGTTGAGGATAATTATACAGGATGTCATTAATGGCCGATTGTAACAAACTTTCTTTAACACCAGTGCGCCTTAAAGCATTTTCCACAATTAACGGATCTGTCAAACCAGCAACATCTTCTAATGTAAGTTTAGGTGAAAACTTACTTATATCTTTTACCATCAGATCTATTAACTTGCGACTAGATTCTCCTTGAGAAATTAATGTTCCATCTATATCAAATAAAATAAGTTGTCTAATTCTGTGTCGCATTGTTTTATTAGAATAAAAGTAAACCTACTATAGCAATTAAAAAATAATTCACGAGGACAGCAGCGCCACCATAATCTTTATTAATTCTCTGTCCTGAAAAAAGTACCAATAAATTTACGGCAGCTAATATAATTCCCAACTTAGCCCATTCTGTTTCACCCCATAGACAAAAGGCTATTAGACCATATGTCGATGTGAATCCAGCAATAATTTCAAGCAATGCAATAATAAATAGCATTGGAACCACAACTTTTGATAAGGGTGATTTATTAAAATGGAGAGTGAAATACGCTTTGTTACCATTCCAGTCAATAAATTTATCTAAACCAGATTGGAGAAATAGTACAGCAAAAAATGCAGTGATTAAAAACTGTATTGTCCATTCTGGTGAAATTGCAATATCAAAAATGTTAACCATATTTTTTTACTTAGTTATCTTCTCTTGTTTCTAGAATTTGAAGCATTTGTTCACGCACTATGAACTGAAGTTCCTCAATTGATTTATCTTTATAATCATCATATAAAATAAAATCTCCAACATCTATAGTGACTTTCCCTGGTCGTATTCTCCAATCAGTCTTCCTTTTTATTTCAAATGCTCCTTTAAACCCTACAATAAGAATATCAGCTTTTGCTCCAAATGCTAAATGAAAGCCACCTTTTTTAAAAGGCTTTAATGCACCATCATCCGTACGTGTTCCTTCAGGAGCTAAAAAAACACAAATGCCATTTTCAAGTTTTTCTCTCGCCATTTCTACCGCTTCGATTGCTTCATTTGTTTTACGTCTTTTCAAAGGAATAATTCCGTATCTTTTCAACATCATCCCCCATAAGGGTAACTTAAACTGATATGCCGCACCAAGAGCTGTTACTTGACGAAAGGTTAGGCAACCTAATAAGAAAACATCGAAAAGAGATTCGTGATTAATTAAAAGTAAGTATGCTTTATCTCGTTTTAATTTTTCTTTTCCATTTAATTTCACTATAACCCCAAAACTCAGGAGCATTAATCTTCCATAGAATCGAATAGCCCAACCTACCCGTTTTGGATCCAAAATAAATACTAATGGAGTCAGAGTGAGTATAGTAAAAATGAAGGTGGTGAAACCAATAGGATAGAATATTATTGATGAAATAGTATGGCGAATATCTAATGTATTTTTTGCATTCTTGGGAGTGTCTACGCCATGGAATTCAGTTGTACTAAGAATCTTAAAAGCAGCAAGGGCAAAAAATACAATTAAGAGTAAGATTAACCAGATAAAAAAATTCATTCTAATAAATTTAATATGGAATTATAAGTTGTTATTCCATGATTGCGATTCAAGAATAGAAAATAATTTATGGTTGGCTTTTGGGAAAGGATATTGGGAGTATGTTTTTGGAGAAATCCAACGCTGAGATTTAGACAATTTTCTTTTTTGTATGTTATTTGATAATCGACAATTGAAAAGGTGAAGTGTAATCGAAAAATGACTATACTCATGATCAATAGAACCAACCTTTTTTTCAACAAAAACCGATAAACCTGTTTCCTCATGAATTTCGCGAATCAATGCCTCATGTAATTTTTCTCCTTTTTTTACTTTACCGCCTGGAAATTCCCATAAGCCTCCCAGCAATCCATTGTATGCCCGTTTTTGAATAAAAAAATTTTCTTTATGCCAAATAATTCCCGCAACCACTGTATTATGAGGGCGAGTTTTTTTCTTATTTATTATTGGAAATTGGTCAACAGTTCCGTTATTGTAAGATTTGCAAAATTGATTGATAGGGCATGCGGAACATTCTGGTTTAGATTTTTTACATACTAGGCTACCTAATTCCATCATGGCTTGATTAAAATCACCAGGTCGATTCCTATCAATCAATTTTTCTAATTCTACCCTGAACTCAACAAAACTTTTTTTTACATTTTTATCATAAGATAAAAGCCTTGCCATGACCCTACGCACATTGCCATCAATAACAGGATAACAATGATTGAAAACTATTGATAATACCGCTGCAGCAGTATAGTCTCCAACTCCAGGCAATGATCGAAAAGTGGCCCAATCACTAGGAATTATTCCTCTATGATCATTAACAACAATTTTACATGCATTGAAAAAATTTCTGCTCCTAGAATAATAACCTAAACCTTCCCACTCTTTAATCACATCATCGATATCAGCATTTGCCACATCTTGAATTCTTGGAAAACGCTCAAGCCATTTTTTATAGTATGGTATAACAGTCGAAACCTTAGTCTGTTGAAGCATTACCTCAGAAAGCCATATTCGATATGGATCTTTATCAGTTCTCCAAGGAAGGCTCCTACTATTTTTTTTATACCAAGATAGAATTAACTCGGAAAATCCAGTTTTAACTTTTGTATTATACAATTTATTTTACATCTTTTCTAGCTAAATGCCAAAGAAGTAACTCTAAAGCTTCTTTCACACTTTCTCGCTTATCCATAGGAATATCATCAAAAATATTTTTTCCAAGGAATTCAATGCGATCAGAAAACTTTAGCATAAGCTCCTCTCCATTATTTGTTAAGAAAACATTAATAATCCTTTTGTCATGCTCATCCCTTTGGCGAAAAGCTAAATTTTTTCTTTCCAAATTTTCAATAAGTCTTGTTAAAGTACTATTATCTACACCAAGCTTATATGCAAGACTACTCATGTGAATTCCTTTGTTTTGAATAGAAGAAAGCATAAAACAAAGCGCCAAGGTCTCTCCTTTTCCGCATATATCACGCCTATGAATTGCATTCAGAGAAACAGCTAGTTCATTCAAGAGTTCACCAAAGTCCATAGTTGTAATATACAAATTAACAATGGAAATATAAAATATATCCCATTTATTTTAGGCTATTTTTCAGTGCTTCAATATATTTAGGGCTTGAACCGCAGCAGCCACCAATTATCTTGGCCCCACTTGACACTGCTCTTTTCATCCATTGAATAAATTCTTCTTCAGAGAAAAGTCTTTTTATTGTACTCTTAGCCCACGGGGAAGATTTTCCCAAATTCGGATACACACCTACTGGGATCGAGACTGTATTTGCAATAAGTTCCATAGCTTTTACAGCATCATCAAGTTTTGAGCAATTTATTAATATTGCTGACGCACCTTCACTTTCTATAGCAATCGATCCCTTTCTTAAATTAGTCCCATCAAAGATTGTATTAGCATCTTTGATTAAAAAACTTACCCACTTGTCTAACCTGGATTTATCTAAAGCTCTAAGCGCACACCTAGCTTCATCAAATCTGCCCATTGTTTCAATTAAAAAGAAATCTACTCCAGCTTCCTCCAGCCATTTCCCAATTTCATTATATTCGTAAAGCCCAGCTTTTTCTCCTGGAAATAATTCTGGAATGTAACAATCTTCAAGTGGTCCAATTGATCCGGCAACAAAAATATCCCTCCCAGCCGCCTTCCGAGCAGCTTTAACCGCTATCTTGCAAGAATTCCATGCATGTTCTGTTGCTTTCTCAATACTATGCTGAAAAACCTTTCTAAAGGTTCTCGTGGTGGTTCGAAATGTATTTGTCGTAATTATTTCCGCACCAACATTTATATAATCTTTATGGATTTCTTCTATTGTTTTTCCAGACAGCTCTAAAATTTCAGCCGACCAGAGGGGTGGCGTTAAATCGAACCCTCTATCTAATAGTTGAGTTCCCATTGCTCCATCTAGTATAACTGGAAGATCTGAATTTAATCGGACAGAAACCTCTTTCATAAAATTCACTTCAGGTTCCAATATTTGAATCCATTGCTGTAAAGTCCATACAACCGACCTTAACAAAATCGTTAATAATCAAACATTCCAATTTAAATTTATTAATGGCTGTCAATTATAGATTCGACACAAAGAGATTGTTCGGTCTTTTAGCGCGATCTTAGAATAGCTATATTGGATGCGATCGCTATACTGATGAATTCCAATTTCCAAGAGCCAAAAAATAGTTACAATTTTATATGATTGATTTTTTTGGTTTGGATAATATTCAAGAAAAACGATTTTTCTTATGCTTATAAAAAAGTCGATTAAATCATTCCTATCAATTATCATTCTATTTCATTGAATTGGCAGGGAAAAATGAAAATAAATCTCAGGAAGAGCTTCTTTATCTGAAGAGTCCATTTCTAATGAATGAAAAGCTGAACTAAATCCCCGACCTATTATTGTGCCTAAAGTGGCTCCAGCAATCACATCTGTGAACCAATGCTTATTGGAATGTACTCGCTGAGCACCAACAAATGAAGCGACAGCATATAATAATCTGCCTATATCTTTGCCATAGAGCTTCTTTCCTATTGCTGCTAGAGCAAAACTTCCAGAAGTGTGTCCAGATGGGAATGAACGCCAATTACTTTCATCGGGTCGCAGACGATGTGTAGTTATTTTGAGCAAATAAGTTGTTGCTATAGTTATTCCAATAGTTGAAGAAGCAAAAAGCAATTTATCAGTCTTCTGTTCTTTAGTATCTGAGCTAGATGCTACAATAGAGAGAAATGATGGATAAGCCCAAAAACCACCATATAGATTTAAGAAATTTGAAAACTTTTCAGGCATTATTAGATGTTTTTGACTCAACTGTCTAATATCATCATCATAATTACTCGAAGCAATGATAGATAATGAAGAGATAGCCAACAATTGAATGTTAGCCCTTGAACTATATGACTCTCTTGTACCTTTTCTAATAAATTGCTCAATATCTAATTCGCCTGATAGGCTAGCTACGCAGATAAAAATGGGGATGGCAATTTTTTTCATTGATCAAGCTGATTAAATAACATAATTCATGGCAATATTTTGACTCTGCTTAACCTGATACTATAATATTTTTTATTTCAAATGAAAGTGAAAAAGCTCCGTTAAATAAATGAAATTAGTTGAGCTCTAATAGTTCTTTAGGTGAATTATTTAATATTTCACAACCATCTTTTTTTACAAGCACATCATCCTCGATTCTTACACCACCAAAGCTGGGGAGGTAAATCCCAGGCTCAATAGTCATTATATAATTTTCAAATACTTTATCATTGCTAAGCGGAGAAAATCGAGGATTTGTATGAATCTCTAAGCCGAGACCATGGCCAGTACTATGATTAAAAAACTCTCCATATCCTTTATTATTTATATGGTTCCTACATACCGAATCAATCTCCTTACAAGCTATCCCATCAATAGTAGCTTCACATCCAAGCTTTTGAGCTTCATAAACAACATCATAGACTTCAGAATGTTTATCTGTAGCATTGCCCACAACTATAGTTCTTGTCATATCAGCATGATAGCCATCATATTTGGCGCCAAAGTCAAGTACTACAAAATCACCAACCTCTATCTTTCTTTCTGTAGGCTTAGCATGTGGCAATGCTGAGTTTTCCCCAGAAGCAATAATGGGTGGAAATGACTCGCATTCAGCACCCATCATTTTACATGCAAATGGAATCTTCGCAGCAATCTCTTTCTCTGTTGCCCCTGGTCGAACCTCAGGGATAATTTGCTCAAAAACTGCGTCAGTTATTTGTACAGCAGTTCGCATTGCGCTAATTTCTGATTTGTCTTTAACCATTGCAATTTTTTCAACAAGTTGAGTAGTTTCCACCCATTCACATTGTGATGCAATAAGCTTGAGTTTTTTTAGAGCATTAACGCTTAATTCATCAGCTTCAAATGCAATTTTCTTCGTTCCGGAAATTATTCCTTTAGATACTAAAATTTCGATATGTGGTCTATTTGAAATAATAATTTCCATATCATGAACCTGTCCTTTGGATTGTGCAGCATACCTGCCATCAGAAATAAAATAGGCGACTTTATCTGAAATAAAACAACTCCCAGCTGAGCCTTTAAATCCCGATAAATACCTTACATTAGTGAGGTTCGTAATATAAATAGCATGAAAACCGCCTGCATCCAAGGAGTTTCTAACAGCTTTTATACGCGATTCATTATAATTCAATTAATTAGATCCTTCAGCTTTAAGTAAAGAAATAATTAATTTTTTTTCTTGAGATATCTTGTTTTTATTTACACCTTCCTTTTTTGACATAATTGATAAAACTTTTAGAGCTTGATCATATAGTTTTTGTGTTTTTAAAACCCGTACAAGTGTAAATGTTGCTAGCTTCGAAGATATTTCAAACTCATTAGAACCTACATTAATCTCAGGCTTATGTTTAACCACTGGCTTGGATGCTCTGGCATTAGTTGCATTGATCGTTGCAGGGTTTTTAACCCTAGCATTTTTTTTCCCTACCGATTTTGGAGATGGACTATCTTTTAGTTTTTGCTTACTTCTTTTTTTTGCCTCATTGAGATTTTTTTTGTTTGAGACCTTTAATTTACTTTTTTTTTTGCCCTTATTAGGCCCCTGCCGCTTACTTAATTGATCTAATGCTTCCGTAGCTTGTGGATTTCCTGGGTCAAGCACAAGTATATCCTCACAGCATTCTTTTTTAATGCCTTTGGATTTGTTTAATTTGGACTGCACGTCCAGCATTAACAATAAAGCATTCAGAAAACCAGAATCAGCCAAAATAATTTTTTTTAAAAATTGTTCAGCAGAAATAAAATCTTTCTTCGCCATAAGAATACGAGATTTAAGAAAAAGCCCTAATATTGAATGCTCATTAAGTCTAAGCCCAATATCACATACGCGTTCAGCACGGTCTAAATCACCATCTAATAGATAGTGTTCAGACAAAATTGGGAATAATTCAGAATGAAAATTTTCCGCAAAATATTCCTCTAACTCTTGTCTATTTTTATAATTCAATTTGACTATCCTCTCATCACAAATAGTTTCTCTACCCTGTTGTTTGCATTGAAGCCGCAACACCATTTATACTAGCAAAGATAGATTTTTGTAACCGATCACTCTTTTCCCCTTCTCGCCAACGACCAAGAAGTTCTAACTGAATTAAATTAATTATATCGGCAATGGGATTACGAAATTTAATTGATTTCTCAATTACAGCATTCCTTTCCAAAAGTGTTTGGTTCCCAGTGATAAGCTTGAACATTTCTAAACAGCGCTTATATTCGTGAACAATAATCTGATGAAAATCAGAGCTTGAATTTAAATCTGAATATAACCTAGATATTTCTAAACGACCTCTTGCCATTTCAAACGACATGTTATTAAGCAGATGATTAAAAATTGGTGAATGCATGTAGAGTTTCTGAAGATCTGTAATACAATTATTTTTATGGACAATTTCTTCTAATGCTGTACCTAAGCCAAACCATCCTGGAATATTGTATCGAGTTTGAACCCATGAAAAAACCCATGGAATTGCTCTCAACCCATCAAAGTCCACTGTTCCAGTATCCAAACTTTTTCTAGAAGCTGGCCTTGACGCAATTGGCAATCTGCTAATATGCTGAATAGGAGAGCAATTAATAAAAAACTTCCAGCATTGGTCTGAAAGAATAAATTCTTTATAAGCTTTTTGAGAATTTTTTGCTATGGTTAATAATAAATCTTTTTCCTTCGGAGATTGATAGCCGTATTGTTTGATTGTTCCTTTAACAACCGCACTGATTATTTGTTCTAAGTGACGTTTTGCTGTAGGGACTGATCCATACCTATAAGAAATGACTTCCCCTTGTTCTGTCATTCTAATTCGGCCATTTTGACACATCGGTGGTAGAGAAAGTATTGCAGCATTAGTTCTACCACCTCCTCTACTTACAGATCCTCCACGACCATGAAAAAGTCGAAAACTAATATTGCGTTCAGATAAAACTTCCGCGAGACTTTCTTGAGAATTGTTCAAAGCAAATGTTGCCATTCCCATGCCACCATCTTTATTACTGTCAGAATAACCAAGCATAATTTCTTGAAAAGTTCCTCTACTTTTAACGTAATGACTATAATCAGGATCATCAAGTAAATTAGAAATTAAATGCGCTGCTCCGCTTAGATCTTCTATAGTTTCATACAAAGGAATAATGTCTAAAGAAGAAATTATTTTACCCTCTTCAATGATAACTGAGCCAGTTAACTTTAATAGTAGAAAGACTTCGAGCAAGTCTGATGTTGTGTGTGTCATGCTAACAATATATGATCGAATGGTGTCTGGATCATCTGAACACTGAGATTTTATCATGAAGAACGTATCTAATGTCTGTCGAGCTACATCAGATAATTTGACTGCTTCATCAATTGTAATTGTTGGCTCTTGTTTAATTGCTTGTTTGATAAAAGCAATTTTTTCTTCTTCAGAAAACGAAGAATAAATCAAGTTTTTTCTTTTTTTGAATAATTCATCAAGAACCTCACTGTGCCTATCAGAATGTTCTCTGATATCCAAACTCATTAAGATAAACCTAAAGGTTTTAGCTCTAATCAATAGATCATTTAGTGGTCCCGTTTTGAATAAAGCAGGATAAACCAGAGTCTTTAACGCCCCAATTAATATCTCAATATCTTTAATAAATTCTTTTGAAGAATAAGAATTTGAAAGTTTATCTGTCTCTACACTTTCTAGGAACCTATCAAGCTTCGTTTGCATACATACAACTTTAAGCCTAAGCGGTTCATTCTTTAGACGATCAAGAATAAATGTGGGAATGCCAATATTTTTTACATCTTCCTGAATTGACTGGATTAAAACATCATCAGACAATGATTCTGGAATCATCAAACTCAAATCCTTATAAAGCTCATCAAGTGATTCTCTATATTTTGAAAGGATAGCTATTCTTTGAGATTTAATTGCAAATTGTGTTGTTGAAGCCGTTACATTTGGATTACCATCTCTATCACCACCCACCCAAGAACGAAAATGAAGGAATGGATTTATTTCCAAATCATGGTCATAATAAAGTAAAAAAGCTCCTTGAAAATCCTTATAAAGTTCAGGAACAGCAAACCATAAGGATTCAATACAATGATAAATAGTATTCTTTATTTCGTCTTGGATAGTTAGGTTGACAGTTCTTAGATCGTCTGTCAGCATTAACATTATGAGCGACCTTTTTATCTTTTCTCTAAGAGCCCTTTTTTCTAGCTTTCCCAAATGACCGAAAAGGTAATCTTCAAGATCAGAGATGATTATCTTTTGCTTATCTAAAAGAGACTGCCTTCTTGCTTCTGTAGGATGAGCGGTAAAAGTTGGAATTATATCTAAACTTTTTAGGATATCTATAGCATCTTCAATCTTAACGTCACGATCTTTTAGATATTTGACAGCTTCATAAATAGAATCTGACATAGGATCATTAATCGTACCTTGGTTTTTTCTTTTTTGATTAATTGAGTTGATCTCTTGTAATTCAGCTTGATTCAAAAGATTGAATAATGTGGTAAAAAACCTCAAACTAAAATCTATGTTATCTGCATCCCACTTATTAATTATGGAACGTAACTCTGACAAATAATCTTTTAGATTAGAATAATCAGTTACTTTGCGCAAAACTGAGTATTTCAAATGTTCATATTGAGATGATTCAACCTCGGAATAAATTTCATCAAGAAGAAGTGTGATTTGTACAATGCGTTCTTTTAGCGTAGGAGAAAGATACTTCTCTGCCGAATAGGCAACAAAAGATTCAGTACTAGTGTGTATTTTCTGATCTTTTCCCTTTTCGGGATACCACAAAGTCATATGCTATAAAAGCCCTTATTAATTTCTGAGATCTTATCTAACTTGGTTAAATTCTGATCAAGACAATAATCTAACAAAGAACTGTATTGCCCCAATGCTTCGCAAGACACAATTTTAATACAAAACAATCTGCAAAATTCCATTGATTTCTCATATGAATTTTGCAATTGAATAAAGATTAATTTGCTATGATTAGAATCAAATTAGGGACTTTTGAAAAAAAAACGGTCATCTTGCCTTCTAGAACTGACCGGCAATAAATTTAGATGTGATGCGAGAACGATTGATCTTTGCCTTTTATATGATACTTATGGGTGTTTTGCATGCCAGCTATATAACTGTTCATTACCCAAATGATCCAGCAAGGCAAGAAACAATAAAAACTTTTGAAACAGGAAATACCACTTATATTTCAAGTGCTGATATGGTGCGAAGCCTAAATGCAGGAATATTTACTAATAATGCAAGGGGGAAAGTTGTAATCTATTTTGGTGGACACAGGATAAAAATCTCAGCCTATAGTTCTTTTGTAGTTATCGATGATCAAGTATATCAAATGCCTTTCCATTCACTTTCTGATGGGATTGATATTTACGTCCCAATGCGTGCTTTTATAGGAGTGTTAAATCGCCATGCTGCTCCTGGGATTCGCTACGATGCTGATTTGAATAATATTATAGTTGAATTAATTACACATAATATTAATGGGCTAAATATTGAAGAAAAAGCTAATGGTACCGTTATACGAATTGCTACATCAAAGACATTTGCTGAAGGTGCTTTTACGGGCTGGTCAGCTAGAAATAGGTGGTTTTATTTAACTGTCTCTGGCGGTATAGCAGATTCCATTTCCTTGAGAAAGGCTAGACTAGCAGGTGTCGTAAGAGGAATAACGGTTGATCAAACAGGTCGATCAGTACAAATCGCTTTTCAACTTAGAACTGAAATTAAAGATTTTGAGATATACCAAAATAATTCCCCAAATGAGATTGTTCTGACATTGCGTAGCCCGCTTAGTTCTAGTGCTAACAAAATACAGAAGCTAAAAAATGCTTGGTATATTGATACAATCATAATTGACGCTGGGCACGGAGGAAAGGATCCAGGGACCACCGGCAAATATGGGCTTAGGGAAAAGTTTGTTACCTTAGACATTGCAAAACGATTGGGACGCCTCATTGAAAAAAATACGAATGCAAAAGTAGTATATACTAGAGATGAAGATATATTTGTACCATTATGGCAAAGAACCAAAATAGCAAATGAAAATAATGGAAAACTCTTCATTAGTATTCATGCAAATGCTAATAAAAACAGACGAATTAAAGGTTTCGAAACTTTTATCCTTAGACCTGGAAAGACCTCTGATGCTATTGATGTTGCAGAGAGAGAAAATGGAGTAATTAAACTTGAAGAGGAAACTTCTCGCTATGATCATCTAACTGAAGATAGTTTTATTATTGCTTCTTTGATGCAAAACGCCTTCATGAAAGAGAGTGAAGATCTTGCTGCTACTGTTCAGTCGGAACTAAAAAAGAGCATACCCTCGCCTGATAGAGGGGTGAAACAAGCAGGGTTTTTTGTCTTAGTAGGCGCCTCGATGCCACACGCATTCCTTGAAGTTGGTTTTCTTTCAAATCCTTTAGAAGAAA
>Ga0310344_10000623_pt1 | contig 27772 bp, 23 predicted proteins | sample HC15DNA20200_MG_FD_203801 | JGI IMG/M metagenome (GOLD analysis project Ga0310344, IMG submission 203801) | Marine microbial communities from station ALOHA, North Pacific Subtropical Gyre - HC15-DNA-20-200_MG | ecosystem: Environmental > Aquatic > Marine > Oceanic | place: Pacific Ocean: North...
ATTGCCCATCTCGAAGCGAATACGTATCACTCGTTCGATGAGATCAGGTTCAGCATGGATCCAGCCAACGCGTAGACCCGTAGCCATGATTTTTGAAAAAGTACTGACTGTTATCACGCCTTGCACTTTTGCAAGCTCGGACAGTGTCGTCGCAGGGTTATCAGAGTATGAAAACTCGCCGTAGGCATCGTCATCGATGATCAATGCTCCATGATTAGCGGCGAGGACTAGCAGTTCCTTACGTCGCTCAACCGACATAGATGAACCGGCCGGGTTGTGGAAATTGCTGATGGTGTAGATCAGCTTAGCTCGTTTACCTTCTGCCGTAAGACGCTCTAGTAGATCTGACAGAGCATTGGTATCGAGTCCCTCTTCGTCCATCCCAACTGAGATTATGTCTGCCCGATGACCACGAAAAGTACGGAGGCTCCCTGAGAACGTTGGAGCTTCCGCAATCACAATGTCACCCGGTGAAAGAAAAGCAGAACAAACAAGATCAATTGCGCCAGCACTCCCATTGGTCAGCAAAAAGTAACTAGCATCGACTGGTACGTGCCGATCTCGCGTATAACGATCTGCTAATGCAGCGCGTAACGGCTCGTACCCTATACCACCGCCGTAGCGAAGCGCACTATCTTCTGACGCCTGCAATACGCGTTTCATCGCAGCAAGCAACTCAACACGGGGAAGTGTGTCGGGGTCGGGGATCCCACTGCCGAGGCTTATTGCTTTGATCGAAGAATGTGCGTTTGCCGGCATACCCCAATCGGTAGCCGAGCCCGCAGTGAGATTCTTCACGGCGTCGCTGCTGAGATCGTCAAGGTCGTGCTTAGCCCAAGCACGACTAAGTTCATCAATGATAGTGCTCGTATCCGGTTCTACCGTCACGAGAAATTCCCTACTCTGGAACCGACAGGACTTGGGCCATACGATGTGGATAGCACTCTAGCTAGAGTGCTATCCACATCGTATGGCTGTATCCGAAGCAGCAGCAAGCAAAATATTCCTTTACCGCACCTGATTACTTACCTCGATCATAGCCTGAGCAAGCTGATAGATAGCGTTTCTTATGTCTTCAGGTGGAAGTGCCGAAAAGACAAGTCGAAGAGATCGATCGCCTCCCTGATCAGCGAAATACATCGCGCCAGGCGTCACTGCAACTTCATTCTTGATCGCAGCAGAAAAAACAGCCGCAGCTGTGAGCGGTTCATTAAGCTCTAACCAAAAAAAGAATCCACCCGCCGGCAAGCGAAAACGAACGTATGGCTCAGCGTATTCCGTAAGTGCGGATGCCATAGCATCCCTTCGCTCACGATAGATTGCTTGCAGATGCCGGACATGCTTCTGGTAGTGATCAGTCTCAAGATAGCTCAGAACTACACGGTGGAGAAAAGGTGAGGCTCCATTGTCGAACCGCATATGGACAAGTGCAGCTGTAATATGCGGTTCAGCAATCACCCACGCAACACGAAGCCCACTAGCGATCGTCTTAGAAAATGTTCCAAGTCGAATTACGCCTCGTCCTTCAGCTACCTCAAACAAAGATGCCGGTGCCGGACCATCGATATCGAGACCGGCATAGGCATCATCCTCGACGATCAACGCATGATGCTTCGACGCTAAATCCACTAATTCCTCTCGCCGAGCCAACGGTAGCGTTACTCCTGTTGGATTGTCATAGTTCGGAACGATGTAAATTAACTTCGCTGGAGTTCCACCGGCCGTAAGAGCTTTCAGCACTGTAGCGAGTTCGCCAGGATCGATACCATTATCGTCCTGACGAACAGAAATTAACTTCGCACCACGAGCTCGAAAAGTACGGATCGCACCCGGGTATGTCGGCGCCCCCACGATCACCGGATCCCCCTCAGCAACAAAGGTCAGTGCAATGTTCTCCAGTCCATGTGCAGACCCTGAGGTAATCGAGACTGTGTCTGACCCAAGAGATAGTCCCGCTTTCATTCCTTCGCTCTTCGCTATCCAAGCACGCAATGGCTCGTAGCCTTGCTGACCTCCATAAGTAAGAGCTCCTGCAGGATCGTTCCTAAGAACATCGACCGCAGAAGCAGCAAGCTGCTCTGCTGGTAACGAGCCACTGTCAGGGACGCCAGCATTCAAGTCATACCGAAGTGCAGAAAGGGAAGTGTTCTTCGGTAACTTGGTAACAATTGGCACTAGCAAGTTACCAAGTGATGTAGCACCCGGTTCGAAGTTGCTAAACACAGACTCCTGATTATTCACAGTCGGGCCAGCCTAAGGGTGACCTGAGACGCCCACAAGGGCACTAGAGCGGTATGGTCGACATACATACATGGGGAAAAGGTTTAGATAATGACTGACTCGGTAGAAAATAGGCTTAGTGAGAATCAACAACGGGTTCGTGATTACCTCGTCACACAGGCAGAACAGCGGGACTGGATCGAATTATGGCCACGCACGATCGTAGAGCGGGGAATGATACTCCAATTAATCGATCGGATGAGCGACACTCAAGCCGATTGGGCACCTAGCGACGAGGAATGGAGTACACGCCAGATTATTGAACACCTACTAGCATGGTCCAGAGAAACTTTGCAGTTAGTCGAAGACCTCGCAGCTGGGCGCCCTGAGGATATGCGTGAGCAACCACCGGAAACAAAAGCGCCAATCTCGTTCTCGCGTCTCCGGAAACATCTCGCCGAACATTCGGTGAAACTAGCCTCACTACCCGAGAGATTACCGCCAATGGTAAATCTAGACCTGACATCTCCACAGGGGAACTTCGGTGAGCTGAACAGTCGCTCGTGGTTTCTGTTTATACGGGTACACGACACCGATCATCGGCAACAAATCGAAGCAATAATCGCTGCTGACGGTTATCCAGAAGCTTGATTGTTCGAACTATGACCCCAATGCTCAAAGAAACTAATCAAGTCGATAGGAATTCGAAATGACAGAGGAAGAGAAGGGACCTGTCTACGCTCCCGAACTCGCAGGTGGTGAATGGCTGCAGGGTGATCCACTTTCAATCCGTGACTCAGGGCAACCCGTACTCATCGACTTCTGGGATTACACCTGCATGAATTGTCTTCGAACATCCCCTTATGTGAGGGAGTGGCACCGAAGGTATTCCGAGCATGGCCTCCGAATCATTGGCGTCCACACGCCTGAGTTCACATTCGCCAGAAATTCGGACCACGTGAAACGAGCTATATCCGAGCTCGCCATCGATTATCCGGTAGTACTTGATTCCGAATTGAAGATCTGGAGTGCCTACGCGAATCGCTATTGGCCTGCAAAATACTTCATCAACGTCGAAGGAAAGATACAAGCGCGGCACTATGGCGAGGGTAGCTACGTCGAGTCCGAACAGTTAATTCAGGCTTTGCTCTCCGAACAAGAAGGCTTCAGCGCAACCATGCCAGAGGTGATGAGCCCAATTCGTGATGAGGATGCAGCAGGAGCGGTTTGCTATCGAGTGACGCCTGAACTGTATTGCGGCCTTACTCGAGGGAATATTGGCAATATTGCAAATATTGCTCCTGATCAACCATCGACGTACACCGATCCTGGAAAACATGTGGAAGGAATGCTTTATTTCGAGGGTGATTGGATCCTGCAAGCAGAGTCTGCTGCCCGTCCGTACGGTGCACGTAAAACAAGTCGGATGCATCTAGACTACATGGCCGCAGACCTCAATCTGGTGCTACATCCGCCTCTGACAGGCGAGACCGCCGAATTGCGTGTCTTTCTTGATGGGAAACCGATCGAAGACACTGCAGGAACTGACGTAACCTCAGGTAAGCTAAGCGTTGATGTACCTCGGATGTACAATCTGGTCGCAGACACCGACGTTAATCGACATACAATAGTCCTCGAGACCGATGATGATGGACTTGCTGCCTTCGCATTCACCTTCACTTCCTGTGTCGCTCCAGCTCTCGAGGCGAGCTGAGAATGCCTTTCGCATCGATTAACGACATTGAGTTGTTTTACGACGAACAAAACCCTAACGATCAGGAAAAGTCCCTCATTTTCCTGCACGGCGCGGGAGGGAATCACCTATCTTGGTGGCAACAGATTCCGCATTTCAGAGAGAGCTACCGTTGCATCTCAATCGATCATCGAGGCTTCGGTAGATCGATCGACCCAAGTGAGATCGGGAACCAGCGCTTCGTCGATGATCTAGAGGCGCTACTTGATTACCTCAAGATCGAAAGAACAAATCTAATCGCCCAATCGATGGGCGGACGATCGGCACTGGGGTTTTCGGTACGGCAACCGGAACGAGTAGACAACTTGGTAATGGCTGACACCTGGGGTTTCTTCTCCTGGCCCAAGCTCTCAGAACAAATCACTGAGTTACAGACCGCTCAAGTGGAATCAGAGGCACCGCTTACCACACGCGCGCTCGGAAAAACGTTTCGAGACGAGAATCCCGCGGAGTGGTTCCTTTATCGTCAAATCTTCGATCTCAACCCGCCACGCGCCATCCAAAAAGCTAACCCTGACGCACCGACGCAGATAGAGGTGTCGCAACTCGAAATACCCACACTGTTTCTGGTAGGAAGTGACGACCTCATCACACCACCCAAGATCATTAAGCAAGTCCATGAGATTGTACAAGGGTCGAAATTCGAAGTAGTCCCCGGGTGCGGTCACTCGGTCTACTTTGAGGCGCCTGCTTTATTCAACCATATCGTCGGCGATTTCCTGAGTAAGTAAATTGAAAACCTAGCGATATAAGGCAACTATTTCTAGCAAGAACTATAGGACTCTATGAGAAAATTGAACATATTCTTTGACGTCGATAACACCTTAATTATGTGGGATGGGAAGCTTCGAAATCATGCTCATGACGTCTTCACACGTTTAAAAGAGGATGGGCATAAGATCTATATATGGTCTGGTGTTGGAATCCGCCGCTGGGATATGCGCCGTCATAAACTTGACGATTTTGTCGAGGATTACTTCCTGAAGCCTTTAGAAGATCATCACGAGCGACTCAAAACATACGATGTAAACGTGTTCCCCGACTACGTTATTGACGATCATAAGAGCATTATCGATGCGTTCTACGGCTACCACATACCTGACATGGCTGGCCCCGATGACCGTGAACTACTCGAAGTACTGGATGCGATTACTGAATTCGCAGAACGTGATCTAGACTCCTAACCTGAAGCCAATATTCAAAACTTACTGAGCTCACGCCTCGAGTTATCAATCCGGTGATTTCGATCCGAGGTAACTCTTTAGTAATGTGGCGACACGACCCCGATCTAACATCGCTGCGGCGTTAACCGCTGCGAGCGTCGCGTCCTCCGATTGAGAATAGGACGACAGTGCAAGTCCAACCTGATTGTCGCCACCCATTCGCAAAAGCGGCTCGACAATCGTATAAATCGAGCACCCTTCTCGACGTTCCACCGCACTGGCAACATACACCACCCAGTCGATAGCACGCCCTCGGATATCGTAGTGTGAGAACAGTCGGTACTGAAGATCCCAACGCTGTGGATCATCGAAACACTCCGCATCCCACTCGATTGCAATCGGACGATCGGAATTACTGAGTGGATCAAGTGCTATCAACCAAAGCGATGTTGCTAACGCGAGCGGGGTCTGACCATATCGACCACCGAGAGCTGTCCACGAAAATGCATAACTCGCGGCCATCGCACTTATAACACGCTGATCGACGTGTAACCCTGCCGCAAGCAGTGTGCGCGTTACAAGTACATGGCCAATGAATCGCGCCTCAGAATCACTCATCGTCTTTTCGCCAGAAGGGAGGGTAATCACAGCAGTCTCATCCGGCGCAAAGCATGTGAAGGTATTCCGAAGCCCGCAGTCGAAGCCGATCGCACCGGGCTGCCCTAGACTCTCAAGCAATCCATCAAGTGCGCTCGCATCTTTGACCTGCCCATAATCGCGAGCATCTGGCCATAGTTCGAGAGCTAGCGCCAATGAATCGTCAACAGTCACGGTGCGTAGCCTCGCAGTGTTATCCATATCATGTCAACGACCCTTTGTATCATTATCTTGATGGGCTAATCGGTATGAAACATCAACAGCAAACAGTAACGCTCGCGGCCGCTAGTATTTTCTCTCTCCTAATCGCCTGCAACAACGATAATCACATTCTGGAATCCACTCCGACAGTGGTGCCAGAGGAGACTGCCATCTCCATCTCCACGACTCCGCTACAAACTACGGCAATCGTTACTAGACCTATATCAGACCCCACACGTCATGTCGTCGTGACTGCAAGCCCCGACGAACCTGTTGCCTCAACTGCATATATACCCACAAGCGAACTTCAAAGAGTAATGATGACAAGCGCCGACGGTTCTGTAGTCGTCCTCCCGATCGAGGTGCCTCCTCGGAATGAATACAACGTTGGCTTGTCAGGGCGCCGCAACCTCGGAGAACGAGGCATGCTGTTTTGGTACGAGGAACCGACTCGACAGAGTTTCTGGATGCGCAATACTTACTACGATTTATCAATAGCATTCATCAACGGAAACGGGATAATCCTCGAGATCATGACGCTCAAGAAAGAATCTGAGATACCCCAAAAGCCTGATGAACCATATCGCTATGCGATTGAAGCGCCGGTTGATTGGTACGTGAATCATGATATCGAACCCGGAGATCAGGTGAGACTTGATTTCGAGATTCCTGCTTCCTTGCGACAATAAACTTTCTAATGCTGGGTTCGAGACGACTAATCGCTATAATCTGCAATAGCCAAGCGGATTAGCCCATAGCTCGAGAGGGGCGCGTCATGCCAGATTTCACGATTGAACACCAAGGTCTCGAAATTCCTGGTTACCTCGCTGAACCGGAAGATGACGACGCGAAGGCTGCGTTGATTGTCATCCAAGAGTGGTGGGGCCTGACCGACGACATCAAAGAGATCGCAGATCGCTACTCTATAGAGGGTTATCTCGCATTCGCGCCTGACCTCTACCATGGCCAAGTCACTACCGAACCGGACGAAGCGCGCAAGCTCATGATGGCTATGGAGCGCGATGTTGCAGCACAGGAGATCGACACCGCCATCGGATGGATCAAGACCGAACAGGAGTTAGAAAAAGTTGGCTGCGTGGGATATTGCCTGGGAGGCGGTCTGACTCTAGCTACTGCAATCAGACCTACCTCGAACGTTGACGCTGTTCACGTGTACTACGGAGGTGGAATGCCTTCAGCCGAACAAATCGCGAAGATCAAAGTCCCGGTTCTTGGCTCCTATGGTTCTGAAGACACTGGTATCCCAATCGAGCAGGTAGATATGCTGCGAACGACCCTCAACGAACACGGCATTACGAACAACATCACTGTCTACAACGGGGCAGAGCATTCATTTTTCAACGACACACGACCTTCGTATAACGAAAAAGCAGCTATGGATTCTTGGATGAAATCAGTGGAATGGTTTGAGCAGTACTTGACTGGGTAACGAGTAATTCAGTACCACTCTGTCTCAACAATTTTCGAGGCATGTTTGGCAAGTGTCAGTAGTAGCTCTTCGTCGTGGTCATCGAACATACGACTACCATGAGGGTCTGTGACATATAGAGCCCCGCGCACCTCTGCACCGGACCAAATCGCTACCCCCATCAATTGTTTCATCTCTGGATGATTCGAAGGGAAGCCAAACGAACGTGCATGCTCATCAATGTTTTCGTATCGAACTGGACGGCCGTCATATCTCAGTGATCCAAGTGGACCATGTCCTTGTGGAGGAGTCTTCAGCGCGTTGAGCGTTGCGCCATCAAGGCCCGAAACCATGAATCCCTCAGTGTTATTGCGATCATCAGTGATTGCGAGTGCCGCATAGGTAGCATCAGTCAATGAGCGTGCCAAATCACACACGATTTGCAGCGCGTCATCAGGGCGATGCCTTTTCGGAAGTGATCGATTGGCCCGAGCGAGGGCACGAAGAGCTCGCGTCTCTGGATCCTTGGACCAAGGTGCTATGTCGATTAATGCCATGTGCCAACTCTAAGCAACAAGCAAACTCTTAGTCGAACTAGAGACGTTTGCGATTATCCGATCGTAGTCAAGAAATAAGTGAGCAGGGCATATCACTGCGTATCAGCTATTTAAACTTGTCCCGCGTCAAACTCTAATCGACCGCGCGCGATGTTGAGGCGGAGAATATCGGAAGCCCCACCGGTGAACCGTGAAGAACGTACCTCACGGTAAGCTCGTTCAAGAGGGTGCCCTACGACCAAAGCTCCCCCGCCCGCAAGTTGCACCGCTTGGTCGATAACAAAACCAGCTTGCTCGGTACAAAACACTTTTGCGACCATCACTTCGTTGATTGCGCCATCACCTCGGTCATCTACAAGACGCGCGCTACGGTACAGGACACTGCGTGCGGCGTAGGTGGCTATACGGAGGTCCGCATAGCGAAGTCGAACCCCCTCACGGTCTCCAAATCGCTGACCATTACGATGAATCTCCTTAGCACGATCGTCGATGAGATTGACAGCCCAAAGAGACAATCCGGCCATGCCAGCTGCAACCGCAAGTCGTTCATGACCAATGTTGCCGAGTGCCCTCGGCATACCTTCACCCACCTCACCAATCAGATGCCAGGCTGGGACTCGCGCTGCATCAAAGCTAAGCTCGACATGCGAACCGCCCTCAAGGCTGTGAAATTCGCTTTCGATCGTCACACCAGCATTCGCACGGTCGATCACAATCATTGCTGGTCCGGATGGTCTTGATGATCCTTCGGAGCCCTCAACATTGATTAGCACTGTGTAGTAATCAGCTGTCCCTCCACCGGTAACAAACGATTTACGACCGGAGATGAGCAAGTCATCTCCGTCCCAAATAGCCCAAGTTGGCTTGTGTTCAGCAATTCCACTGGGTTCAGTGAACGCGAACGCTCCTCGCTTTTCGCCGCGCAACAAAGGATTTAGATATTGCTCCTTAAGATCCCCCACAACCGACGCAAGAACGCCCGGGTCAGGGCCGAAAACGTAACGTGCAAGACGAAGATGACCTGCTGCAAGTGTTTCGCGTACCGCGGTCTGGGCAAGTGCTCCCGCTGCTTTACCTCCAAATTCGACTGGTTGAGTGAGTGACCACATTCCTGCCGCATGCGATCGCTGCCGAACCAGTTGAGCGATCTCATCAGGAATTGCAACCCGAGGGTCAGGTGACAATTCCTCCTCAAGAGGACGCAATTGCTCCGCTACCAGCATGCCCATTTGGTCACTTAAGAGTTGGATATCAGAAGGAAGAAAATCAGGCATTAAAACACCTCACTGGACGAGATTACTGCCGCACGTCGCTAGCAAACCACTTTGGGATATCAACTATCTGACCTGAGGGAGCGAACTGACTATGTTGTCAACAACAGCGTTTAACTTTCCTGAAGCATCTAGGACAAGATTCGCTCCTTCAGAATCATCGATCTTCTCGAACGTAGCAACCTGCTCTGGATAGATAGCGAATGTGGCATCAGAGGTCGTGAGTGAGTCAGTTTCACGATGGTTAATCCGCATACGTGCTGATTCCTCGGGTACCCGAAGCTCTACTATCAAAGCTGGAACTTTCGCCAATCTTGCGACCTCGAGAGCCGCCTCTCGCTCTCGCCTACGTGAGTGCGTTGCATCAAGAACAACCGGACGTTTCAGTGAAAGATGCTCGACAGTCCGTTGCCGCATAACCTCGTAAGTCCGCGCACTCATCTCATCTCCGTAGACATGACTTATTTGATCGGCAGGGACGTGCATCCGTGGTGTTAATCCAATCAGTTGTTTTCGAACAACGTCAGACGAGACGTAGGCTGCGCCAATCCGCGCCGCAAGAGCAGCACCTACTGTCGATTTTCCGCTACCGGAAACTCCAGCAAGGATGACAACTATCGGTTGTGAAACACGCTCAATAATATTTGAAGCGAGGGAAAAATAGCCTCGCGCCGACTCCGCAAGCTCTGACCGTTGTTCGGCCGACACTTCCTCTGCCTTTGAACCAATTGACTCGACTTTTCCGCGGACAAAAGCTCGAAAAGCTCGATGAAGAGGCTGCAGAACTGAGAGCGTTTCATCACCGACGGACGATACGTAACGACCAACAAACTCGTCGCTCAAATCCGGTCGCCCACGTGCCTCCAGATCCATTGCTAGAAATCCGATTTCATAGCCTACGTCTAGATACCGGAAATGGAATTGCTCATTGAATTCGATGCAATCGACAATCACGATCTCTCCATCAATCTGATAAACGTGCACTGCATGGAGGTCTCCATGCCCTTCCACGACACACTTTCTCGAGAGACGCTGATCGAACAATACAGACTCGCTATCGAGTATCGAGCTGATATACGCAATGAGCTTCAGATGGTCAGCTGCCGGCCAAGTGTCACCTACAAACGAGGATGCTTCGCTGTATTCACGCCGCCACCACTCACGAGTAGCGGCCGCGCCGGCGAAAGTTGGATTGTTTGTAACGACAGTAGCCGAGTCGTGGAATTCAATGATTTCCGCAACCAGTAATTGCACAAGGTTCACGGGAACGAGATCTGCGTCGATCATAGCGGCCAGCGTCCGATCATCCGGGAGTCGAACCATATCGACAGCCCACTCGACAATCTCTGAATCAGAAGCTGAATCACTATCACCGATCGCATAGACTCCGTGCTCGCGCATCACAATAGGGACTACCGCACGGTAGACATTGGGTGCTAACCGACGATTAAGCTCTACCTCCCGCAAGCAAAACTGGTGACGAGTTTCCAGGTCAATTTGCTTAATGAATCCAAAATCAACAGGTTTCTTCGTCTTGTAGGCACGGTCATCAGTCAAAAAGACATATGAGATGTGTGTCTGAACCAACTCAACTCTTGATGGGGCATTTGGAAATACATCCGGGTCAAGGAGCGCCCGAACATAATCTGGCAGGTAGGCGAGAGAGTCGCCAGCTGGAGCTGGCGACAGATTTTCCTCTAAGTAATCGTTGCTCACGAAACTGACGGTAGAGAGCACTGCAACTGATCGTCAAGTGTTGTGCTTTCGGATGGTATTCTGCCACGTCGAAGAAGAAAAAAGACTCGCAAGGACGGTCGAGCATCATGTCCGAACCAAAGCAACATTATTTTCAATCTCAGAGATTGAAAATCAATTATTGGACTTGGGGTGACACAACAAAGCCTCCCATGATTCTCGTTCATGGTGGGCGCGACCATGCGCGTATGTGGGACTATGTTGCTGAATTGTTCACGGATATTTTCTACGTCCTTGCCTACGACCTTCGTGGACACGGCGACTCTGAATGGTCACGCGGTAGCCACTACGGAATCCCCGAGAACGTACTCGACCTAACAAAATTAATTGATCTTGTAGGAGGACGAGCTACTGTGATTGGGCACTCATTCGGAGGTGCGATCACACTGATGACGGCAGGGACATTCCCTGACCATTTTGAGCGTGTGATTTCAATTGAAGGCGCAGGCGCTTGGGCTAACCAAGAACCCGTGACTGCCGACGAATTTCGGGCTTGGGCGATGCAATCTCTAAAAGTCGATAAAGGCTCCTCGCGTGTCTACACTAGCCTCGAGGAGGCACGTGACCGGATGCAACAGGCAAACCCTCAATTCAGTCCTGAGCTCGCATTGCATCTAGCTCAATGGGGCACTAATAAAATTGAAGGCGGGTACATCTGGAAGTTCGATCCTTGGATATACGCCAGATCATCTCTTCACAGCCTTAGATTTGATGAGCAACAAGTGCTCTGGAACAATGTCACAGCGCCCGTGTTGCATATCAACGGATCGGATTCTCATTTCAATCGGGCCATAGTGGCAGGGCGTCCCGTCGAGACTTACTTCAAAAACGCTAGCGCCGTGACAATCGACGGTGCTGGTCACTGGGCGCACCATGATCAGCTGAATTCTACTGTCGCCACAATCCGTAAATTTGTCGAATTTCCAGAAGGCACTAGTTGAAGGGAAGCAGTCCTAACAACATTGATTCGATTCCTTTTCCCTTCCGAGCTAACTCGACAAGGTAAATCAACAAAATGAATCAATGTCTCTTCTGAAAGTCGAAGCAGGCAGCCAATCTTGTTACATGAATTCCGTGACCACGCTGGCCTTTTTATCTGTTCGACTATCGAGAATCACTATTTGGATTGATAGAGAGACAATTCCTCCTTGTTCAGCGACTCACTGAACTCATCATATACACGTTGGAACTCGTCAAATTCCCATTCGCCAACAAAAGTAATCGCCTTACCTTTACGCCCAGCTCGACCGGTACGACCGATACGATGGACGTATTCCTCAGCATTTTGTGGCACATCAAAATTCACCACATGAGTAATTTCTGGAATATCGAGCCCGCGTGCCGCGACATTAGTCGCAATCAAGATGTCCAGTTCTCCTGAACGGAATCGTTGAACTACACGGTCGCGCCGACGCTGATCCATGTCGCCATGCAACGCACCAACACGTACACCTGTACCCTCAAGATCTTGAGCCAATCGATCAACTCCACGCTTCATCTTGCAAAAGACTAAGGTTTGACCTTTTAGTTCTCGATCGACTAGCTCGCGTAGGCCACGAGCCTTATCACGCTGTGCGACCTCGAAGTAAATCTGCTTAACCGAATCGACGGTACTTAATTCCGCATCAACCTTCGCGGTAACCGGATCATTCATAAATTGCCAGATTAAGCGCCTAATCGAAGTCGGCATCGTGGCCGAGAAAAGGGCTGTCTGTCGCCGTCTCGGGGTACGGCCGAGAATTCTTCGTATATCTGGCAGGAAACCGATATCGAGCATCTGATCAGCTTCGTCTAGAACAGCGTAGCCAACGTAACGCAGACTAAGAGTCTCACGTCGCAGGTGATCGATTATCCGACCTGGTGTACCTACTACGATTTGGGGTTGTTCCCTCAGTGCAGCAAAATCACGTTTCAAAGCATGACCACCAAGTAAGCCTACCGTCCGTAAACCATAAGACCGCCCTAAATCATCAAGTACGTCGAGCACCTGTTGAGCAAGTTCACGGGTGGGAACAAGAACAATAGCCTGAATCTCTGGCATATCGGCATCTATGGATTCAATCATTGGTAGCCCGAAAGCAAGTGTCTTTCCACTACCAGTCTGTGCGATACCAACAACATCGTTGCCGTCCAGCAGTTCGGGAATAGCACGAGCTTGAATCGGTGTTGGATCAGTGTGGCCAAGTCGCGTGATTGCGACTAACGACTCATCACTCAGACCGAGACCAGTGAACGCAGCAGGAACCTCGAAATCTTGTTCGAGCTCCTCGATATCATGCTCAATGATTGCAGGTAGTTCCTCAATCGCCTCGATGACGTGATCATGATCGACCGGTATATCATCGTCTTCCTCTGCCTCTGCACGGGTAAGAGCAGCTTCGCGTGTCGCAGGACTTTTACCTCCCCGTCGACGTAATTTTTGAGTGTCAGGTTCGGTAGGTGGATCGTCAGAATCTCCAGCAACTTTTTCGGGATGATCGCCGAAAGCACCTTCACTTTCAGCAGTCGAATCTTCTGAGTGCGTCGGAGTGGAACCGCCACCCATAGTGCGCGGTATCCCACTCAGCGACCGAGCACCCCCGACAATCACACGTTCGGTAGACCGAATGCCACTGGGGCGCCTGCGGCGTGCAGGTAAGATGTCATCAGCTCCTCCTTCCTCAACAGAACGAAAGGCAACATCCTCGGGTAACGGTCCTTCAAGTGACTCACGGGATGGCCGGAATCCTCTACGCTTCCGAGCTCGCTCACGTTGGCGATTACCCTGCAAACGATCTTGCTCGCTGCGTGCTACACGGCCCCATGTATATGAATTTTTGCGGTCCTCCCCGTAGCCATCATTGCGCCGATCTCGGTCAGGTGAATTTTCCAAAACATTCGAATTCTTTCTGCGACGGGCAGCTGTACCACTAGGACTATTGCCGCTAGCCCTATTGGGTTTGCTGAACGAATCTTTATTCTCGACCTCACCTCGTTTTTTGTTGCGCCCTCTACCACCACGTCGCCCACGCCTACGTCGTGGCCGATCACCTGTCGATTGATCATCATTAGAACTTCGACGCCGAGTGTCGGTTTGGGAACCTTCAGAAGGCGATGCGGCTGAGGTGGTTCCACCAATCAGCCGCCGGACAATGCCGGAAAGCGGCCTCATAGGTATCGTATTCTCCAAGTTTTGAATCGCAGCGAACCTGATGCGAAGGAGAGGTTCGCGGACACGCGCGACAGATGCGCGGCGAGATATTGCATTACCAGCAGGCTAGCAGCCGAGAAGCACTACCGCGACTGGCTTACTCGTTTTGTCACGGAAACCATGCACTAAAAATTAGTCCACATCCGACACTATCTTGGTGACGCGGTCAACAATACCCAATAGTGCGTGCACCTCAACAGCATCTCCAGCTTGCAAATCACCATTGATCATGTCCGACGACAACCGCGTATCGATCAAACGCTGAGTTTTGTCGTCCTTCAGAATCAACTGGAAATACTGAGTCCCGTGAAGTTCATAAGCTTTAATATCGATAATAGTTGCACGCATGTGGAATCCGATCGCATTCTCGTTATCGAGTGTTCAGCTCACCGATAGTAGCTCTGGACTACCCCTAGATGACGGCCTCGCTAAGATTGAAAGTGATGAATAAATCGAGACCTCCTATATTATCCGAACCGCCGGTAGGGCTCTGCCAATCATGTAATTGGGGAAAATACGTCGAGACAAACCGTAAATCGACATTCTTACGCTGCAATAGATCAGACGAGAATCCTAGATTCCCCCGCTATCCAGCGTTACCTGTATTGCACTGTCTCGGATTCTCAGCGCACTCGACGCATTAACACGCGATACTAGAAGCATGACAGAGGAACACTCACGAGACATTCCACGCCGCGTTCCAACTACCCGTCAACCTGAACTCTTCCAACGCATAGGAGGGCGTAAGACGATCGAGCGTATCGTCGACTCGTTTTACACCAAGGTCGAAAATGACAAGGAATTACGCCCCCTATTCCCAAAGGATTTAGACGAAGGTCGAATAAAACAGAAATTATTCCTGGAACAATGGTTAGGCGGAGAACCACGCTATAGCGAGCAATACGGACATCCTCGACTTAGACGGCGTCATTTTCCATTCGTTATTTCCCACCGCTCGGCAGGTCGTTGGATGCGCCACATGACTCAGGCATTTCGCGACTGCGATATTAGTGAGACTGAAATCGCCGAACTAGTTGCAACTTTCGGTCCGATGGCGAAACATATGGTCAACAACAACGATGACGTCCCACGCCAACCGCTCGAAGATACATTTTTGCACTAAAAAACAGAGAGCTTTATACAACTTTGACGTGTGGCTTCTCCGCGACATGCATAGCAATCGTGCCAAACATCAAAGAACGCACCTCCGTTACCGCAAAACCTGCACGAGTGAGGCGTTCAGTGAATTGTTCCGCACTGTCAAAATGATCGACAGAGATGGGAAGATATTGATAGGCGCTGGCGTGACCTGAAATCAATCTCCCAATTAAGGGCACCACTTTCGTGAAATGAAACCGAGCCAACCATCGCAACGGACCACGCTCAACACGCGTAATTTCAAGGTTTGCTAAACGACCACCTGGCTTAAGCACTCGCCAAGCTTCAGCAATGGCCACGTCTAGGTCCGGAATGTTGCGTACGACGAATGCCGAGCACCAACCATCAACACTCTGATCTGAAAGTGGGAGCGCTGTCGCGTCGCCACCAACAAAATTAATAGTCTGCGTAACTGCAGGAACGCGTGTCACCTTGCGACGTGCGACAACTAACATTGGTGCGGCGACATCAACTCCAAGAACGGAGTGTGCACCAGCCTTGAGACAGGCAATACTTAGGTCTCCAGTGCCACAACCTACATCGACAATCATGTCGTTGGAACGAACTAGCTCGTTCGCGGCGAAACGGCGCCAAGCATAGTGACGACCGGCGGTCATTATCGTGTTTATAAGATCGTAACGACCAGCAATCGCCCCGAACATATTGCGAACATAGGTCGCACGATCAACTTCTGATGGATAGATAGCCTTGGGATCGACCTTACTATCTTCCGACCGATCGGTTGCTGGCTCTGTCGACGAAGGGTCCATGTAAGAAGCGTACGACAGGTATGCACAGCAAGCAGTCATCTCAGATCAAATAATTGAAAATGGGAGTTCAACTAGAAAACAACTCGGACATTCGGTCGAATCGACGTGGTAAATTTAATTAGTCTGCATGAACCACTCCCCCATTGGTACACCGATGGTAGTTCGACTCCTTCCTTGGCAACCTGACTACGGGCCTTCGATGTCCAACGACATCGAATCGGATCCCAAGCCAATCGAACCTATCGACATTCGGATCGAACACGATGTATGGGCTCCGATTACACCAGCACCTTTGCCCTATCTACCGGTACAAATTATCGACGGCGTGCGACGTACCGAAGCTCACACACTCGAAGATATGGACGATGGAACAACGCTTTTCGGGCTATTCGGTTCCTATGCAGTCGGCGCCGTCCACTGCGACATCGGACCTACCCGCAGTTCGCACATGATCAAAGAGTCGATCCGCATTGAAAGACGCTATCTGCATGCTAGTGATTCAACGCCTAACCACGTGATCACCTCGAGTGTGGCAACGTTAACCTTCAAGTCTCGCCAAGTTCCAAATGCGACGAACGCGAATGCCCTGATAGGCGCCTTAAGCCAAGCAATGCTTGACGAAGAAGCAAAGCTTGCTACTGAGCTCTCTCGGAACGAATCAGTTCTCACACTCTTGGACGGCCCACTTCGCTCAGTTCGAACCCCCGGGCGCCGAATAGTGGGTTATGTGAAACGAATTCAACAATGGTACATAGGCGCGGCCGAACGCGAACTACTACCTACCCTCCATCCCGGAGAACGAACACCTTTGTTTATGATCCCGCCAAGAACAGGTCTGGAATCCGGTCAGTTTAAAGGGCGTTACTCTTGGTTTGTGAGACTGCGACACCTCAACCGTATTTATCATCCGCTTTCTGGCCTGATGCGTCTTGAAGCATCCGGAACTTTATCCCTCGAAGAAGCGACCATGCTCGCTGACGCAACTGCTCAGCTGCTACCTCATCTATCATCAGCTCCAGGCAAAGACCCAAGAGCACCGCATAACCTTGTACCAGTCGGTGCACTCGAGACCATGTTGACGCATCGGCTCGGAGATCGAAGCTGGGTGCAGCGACTTTTGACCAAGCACTTAGACCGTGAGGCAGTATCCGCATGACCTCCGTTGAACCGTCAAAACAGCATCCCTCCCTAGGATCGTTCCACGATGAACATAGCGAACATAACGTCATCACTAGACAGGACAGTGATGATGTCACTCAGAGCAAAGGATTCAGAGGGTTTGTTCTCGGAACCGAACGAGAATTGTCATCGCCTCTCAGCTTCTCGGTATTCGTGACTCCCGATCACTATCTGCAACTAGATGATGTAGTGCAGGTGCGCACGACACTCCCTGACGGTCGCAGCATAGACGTATACGGTGTGGTAGATGAGGTCTCTGCGCGACACGAAGGTGTGCAGTTAGCTTCCGACGTCGCGTTGGTGAAAGAGGGGATTTTGCCAGCCGAACCAGTAGTTTCGGCACACGTTGCTGTGACCCGTGTCGACCCTGAAATCTACGTTCCACCAATGCCAGGTGACACAGTCCGTCTGGCCAACGGTGAAGCGCGAAACCGAGCACTTTTCTTTGACACTATGGAGCGGCAATTTCCGTTTGGTCTCTCACGAGGTGACTTGTCCGAAGTGTCAACGATAAACGGAAATCTCGACTTTCTTGATGGGCACAAAGGAGCCCACATCAACATTTCTGGCATCTCGGGTGTTGCGACAAAGACCTCCTACGCCACGTACCTGCTTTATACCCTGTTCGAAGGACGATGCTTGGGTGAGCTAACCTCAAATTCGCGCGCGCTAGTCTTCAACGTGAAGGGTGAAGACCTTCTGTTTCTCGATAAAACAAATCAACGTCTGGAGAAAGATCCAACATTGCGAGAGGTCTACGAAGCGATGAATCTCCCAGCTGGGCCCTTCGGTTCAGTCGGATTTTTCGCACCGGTGAGACAAGGTGATCAACCATTGCCTGACACAGGTTCGCGCACCGATGGTGTAACCGGTTTCTTCTGGACTCTTCGTGAATTCTGCGAGCGTGGATACTTACGATTTATGTTTGTGGAAGCGGACACCGACCAAACACAGATAGCAACACTCGTCGATACTATCTCGACACACCTACGTACCGAGGCACGGAAGAGTGCTGAAGGCAAGGTAAGCATTGACAGGATCGATGTAACGACGTTCGACGAACTCGTGGACGCTATCGAGACCCACCTCGATCCCGACCCTGATTCACTCGCTGTCTCGTGGGCTGGCCGCGGTTATGGACAAGCATCTATCGGTACGATTCGCGCTTTCATGCGCCGACTTAGAAATGGTGCGCGACACTTGGGTCATCTAGTGCGCAGCGATCAGTTCGCTGACCCAGTTTCTCACCGTATCGAACGTCGGCGGCAGATCACTGTGGTCGATCTGCACCGACTCCACGATCGTGCTCAAAGGTTCGTCGTCGGCGTCCTGCTTGCGGAACTACTCGAAGAGCGCGAAGCACTCGGCGCATCCGAAAACGCACCACCAGTGTTTGTCGTCGTCGACGAGCTGAACAAGTACGCTCCGCGTGAGGGCTACAGTCCAATCAAGGAGACGCTTCTCGACATTGCTGAACGTGGACGATCACTTGGGTTGATCCTCATCGGCGCCCAACAGACCGCTAGTGAGGTAGAGCAACGAATCGTCGCGAATTCCTCGTTTCGGATCGTTGGACGCCTAGATACCGCCGAGGCACAACGAAGCGAGTATCGGTATCTAGGGACAACTTGGAGAGAACGAGCAACTTTGCTCACGCCTGGTTCAATGATCATTCAACAACCTGAAATTCCAATACCACTCCTAGTACGATTTCCTCATCCTTCATGGGCAACACGCAAGTCCGAGGTGGCCTCTGAGTCTCTCTCGAATAGACCCGGCGGTAACCGCGACATCATGTCACGTTTCGACGACAACCCAATATTGGACTGACAGATGCGCTTTCTACACACTGCCGACTGGCATCTGGGCCGTCAAATCCGTGGCAAAAGCCGCTCGGCTGAATTGGAAGCTGTCCTGATTGAGATCGCCAACATTGCGGTCGAAGAGCGAGTCGATGCAGTACTAATCGCAGGTGATATCTGGGACAGCGCTTCGCCCGCCGCTGAAGCAGACCGTCTCCTATTCGATATGCTCCGACAGTTGGTCAAGCAAGACATCGAAGTAGTGATGGTCTCGGGCAATCATGACAATCCACGAAAACTCGAAGGGATTGGACGCCTCTCGGAGATGCTAAAAGTGCAAACACGCGGCTTTATCCGAACACCGCAGCAGGGCGGAATAGTGAAGATCGAGCGCGGCGGGGAATGTGCTGAAATCGCAGCAATTCCGTGGGTACCAGAGGGCCGAGCACTCGATGGTGTCGAATTGCTCAATGAAGAGTTCAAAACCCGTGGAATTTACGAAGACTCCGTCGAGGAGATTTACTCACAACTTGCACAAGGATTTACTCCCGGAGCAATACACCTAATGCTCGGACATCTCTTCGTGGACGGCGCGCTGCTCGCTTCAGTCGATGGTTCGGAACGTCGATTACATATCGAGCAGGCATACGGTATAAACGCATCACGTTTGCCATCGACACCGCAATACATAGCACTGGGACATATTCATCAACCACAAGTTATCGTCGACGCTCCGAACGGAGCTGCTGCGTATGCCGGTTCGATCGTTCAGCTTGACTTTGGCGAAATTGGACAGCAAAAGATTGTGAGAATCATCGATGCGCTTCCTGAGCGTCCAGTAGAGCACCGCGATGTATCACTAACCGCTGGTCGTCAACTCATCGAGCTCAGGGGGAGTGTCACTGATGTACTCGAGGCCGGAAAGTCCATCGGAGACGATCATGTCCGAGTCGTGTTAGATGTCAGCACGCCAGAAGCAGGTTTAGTACAGCGAATCCGTGATTCGCTACCAGGGATCGTCGACGTTCGGCTCGATTATGATCGCAGCGAGGATTCAGAGACAGAAGTTGATTTTGCCGACCTAGCACCAGAACAGCTATTTATCCGCTACTACTTGAGCCAGCACGGTGCCGAACCATCGGAAGAAGTTTTAAGACTGTTCCGGGAACTAGTAAACGAAGCAGTATCGACAAAGTGAAACCGCTACGTCTCGAACTGCAGGGCTTTACAGCATTCCGCGAAAAAGTAGTCGTGGATTTCAAGAATCGGCGCCTATTCGCAATTACGGGACCAACTGGAGCCGGTAAGTCCTCGCTACTGGACGCAATCACGTGGGCACTCTACGGACAGGTTGCGCGTGTCGGCACATCTACCCGCCAACTTATCTCTCATGGCTCCCACTCAATGCAGGTCCGCTTCGATTTCGCAACAAACAACGAAACATACCGAGTGGTTCGTAAGGCACCTGCCACCGCGGGTACACGTCTCGAACAAATGCGAGCTGATGGCAACTGGCGCTCCTTAGCCGATCGCTCCCGTGAGGTAACGAGTGAGATCGAGACATTGCTAGGAATGGATTTCAAAACTTTCACTCGTACCATGCTTCTCCCACAAGGCGAGTTCGACACCTTTCTCAAAGGCGATCAGAGCGATCGCCGATCCATTCTCACGAAATTGTTACACCTAGGGGTCTATGACGACGCACGTAAAATCGCAAATCAACGAGCAAAAGCTGCCCAAGAACGCGCAACGACAATCGAAGCTCAACTTGAACAACTCGACCTTGCATCACCACAACGAATTGACGAACTTGAAATAGAACACGAGGAAGTAAAACGTCACCTATCTAGTCTTACGAAACGTCGAGACGCATTGAAAACCCTCGAGGCTCTCGTGCATGCTGATCATGACTCTTCGCGAGTAGAACTAGAAGCTGCGAAGACGGCAGAATCAACAAGCGAACTGCTAACCAAAGCCGACCAATCTTGCGGTGAGGAATTAAATAAGAATATTGAAGCCAAGCGGAATTTTGATGAACTCGAAAACGAACGAGCAACACTCGACTACGATGCAGCATCTCACCAGAAACTGCTCAGTCAAATCGAACAGCTGAAACTCCGTAAGACAGCTGAGAAAGAACTTGCCGAAAACCAGAGCACACTTGAACGAGTGACGAATGCTCACAACGCTTTAGTCGCTTCGGCTGCCAATGCAGCTCAACAAGCATCAAGCGCCTCACAGAATGAAGTTGCCGCAAACGATGCCTTGCTCTCGAGCACCGAACAGCTCGGAAAGATAGTTACCGGTATATCGCATTTATTTTCAGACATAGAGAATCAAATAAAACAATCAGACCTTAAAGAGCGCACTGCAAAGGAACAATACGACGCCATCGAGAAACGAATCAATTCGTTAGAAGCAGCTAATGAGGAACTTTCAAAGAGTCTCGCGGCTCAAAACGCAGCGGTAAGTGTATTCGAGCAAGCGCGACGGGATGCGACTTCAGCCGAAAAGTTGCTCACCGATACCAACTCGCGAGTTGAATCAGCAGAGATAAGCCTCGCCGAAACGCGGCAAATAGACCAAGCAACCATGATTCGCTCCGAACTCACTCAAGGAGATTTATGTCCCATTTGTGGCAATTCAATTACAAATCTCTCGTCCGAAAAGGATGACGGAGCAGTTGAGAAAGCTAAATTAGCCCTCGAAAAGGCTCGACAATCACTTAAGCAAGCAAAAAGCGAACTGACGAGAGCCCAGACCGAACTAGGAGCCTCAGCTGCGCGAGTCGAAAATGCAGCAGATGACCTTACAAACGCTGAAGCTCGGTTATCGACAATTGATAACAAACTCGATTGCCTTGGTACTTCACGCGACACCATACGAGATGAGTTAGAGCTCTGCCGTATGGACTATGCCATCGCCGAGAAACGACAAATCAACACCGCGAACATCACATCCGAGTTGAAATCTAATCTGGAGAACTTGCGCATATTGCTCGCTAGCGTTCCAGATGAAATCAAGCCATTAGAGTCATCTGAACCGATCGAAAATATAGAAATCCTAGCCGACAACATCGAACACTGGCGTTTGCTTAGAAAAGAAGACATGTCTGCGAGAAAAATTCGTCAGCAAGCCGACGCTGAGCACGCGAAATTCAAGCAAAACATCGCAGCTGCCGAAGCTCGTTGCGAGGCCGCAACCGAGGCCGCTAGACAAGCCAAACGTCGTCTTGCCAGTTATGAAAACACTCTCAGCAGTAGCGAGGAGGAAACATTAAATGAGGCTCTTGTAGTGACTGAACAAACACTGACACGCGCAAACATCATGGATCAAGAAATTATCACTGCTCGATCCAAAATCGCCGAAACTACAGCCACGCTTAGAGTGGCCGAACAGGAACGAATAAAGCTCGCCGAAGTAGCCGAAAATGCTATCAAGCAACATGAAGTAGCTCGCACGAAGGCCACAACTGATAGCGCAGCACTTACCGACGCATGGAGTGAACTTATTGGAACGGCGGTAGAAAACAAATCAGAATCTTTGCAGGAGTTGGTGCTCAAACTTGAAGCTGAAAGAGACGAGGTAGCAATCAACGCGGGTTCCCTCAGTCAACAGATCACTCAAGCTAAGCACGAAACTGTTGAAGCAAAGCGAATGAATGATGAGATCATTTCCAACCGTTCAAAATCGAGTTTAAACAGTGCGATGGAACGCGAATTGCGAGGTGACCGATTCGTCGGTTATATCCAACGTGAGGCGATGCAGGTACTGGCGGCCGACGCAAGCTACCAACTCAAGCGCTTCACAGCAGGGCGATTCGAATTAGTATCTGACGAGAATGAATTCGTCGTAATCGATCGACTCAATGGCGACGAGCGACGTTCAGTAAAAACGCTATCAGGCGGCGAAACTTTCCTCGCGAGCCTAGCCCTAGCGTTGTCTCTCTCCGAGCAACTACCACACATAGCGGGTCTGACCGGTGCGGTTTCTCTTGAGTCCCTTTTTCTCGACGAAGGATTTGGCGCTCTTGATACGGAATCACTAGACCTTGCTGTGCAAGGCCTCGAAACCATTGCGAGCGGCCGACGAATGATCGGTGTTGTCTCGCACATCGAAGAGATCGCGGAACGCCTACCAGAACGCATAGAAGTCACAAAGCAGGGCAATTCCAGCTCAATCCGTGTGTGAATCCTTCACGGAATCACCCTCCTTCTCTGCTGACTGGGTAAGCTTGCTGGATAAGCACAATATTGTTGTGCATGATTCGGAGCATATATGCCAAGAGTCGCTCGCTTGTATAAATTCCCTATCAAGGGTTTAACACCGTGTTCAGTCGATCAAATCCATGTCGCCAGTGATGGTGCAGTAGAAGGTGATCGAGTACTTGGTTTCCTATTCGCTGACGCTGGCGAGTCCGACCAAGAAGGTTGGCGTGGCAAAGCTTCGTTCTTGACGATGGGGAACACTCCAGGTTTCGCCAAGATCAACGCTCGCTACGATTCCGTATCACAACAACTTTTTCTGACTTATGCCGATAGAGACCTCGCTGCCGGTGATGTTCGAAACGAAAGTGACCGTAAACAAATCGTTGAAGCAATAACCGATCTGGTGCAGGAATTTGAGATCAATCCATTCTCCGGGCACGAGAATCGGCTTCCATTACGGCTCGTTGGCGATGGAATGACGCCCCGCTTCCACGATCGAAAGGCTCACCAGATTACGCTAGTCTCGAGCGCCAGCATCGAGGCGCTTTCGGAGCATCTCGGTGAAGCTCTTGACGAACGGCGTTTTCGGATGAACGTAACCATAGACGGTGCCGAACCCTGGGATGAACTAAACTGGATCGGTCAAACCATTGAGATCGGCGGTAGTGAGTTCGAAGTGACAGGAACAGTTGTGAGGTGCCTTGCAACTCACGCTAACCCGACAACCGGTGAACGCGATCACCCTGTAATGCAAACATTGACGCAAGAGTTCGATCAGGAAAAACCAACAATGGGAGTATTAGCAAGACCTCGTGCAGCATCGGTACTCCGCATTGGCGACGAGGTCGTTGTAACCTAGCATTTAATGGGATCCCGAAAAATTAGAGCTTTCCCATGGGTCACCTGAACGGTTCCGCTCATACAATACTTTGATGACTAACGAAGAATTGTCTATCAACCTAGAGGCGATGCAAGACGGAACGTCCGGTGTCGATGCTCTGCCACGTGATAAAGACCAACTCCTCCCGGCACTACTTGCAATGCACCAAGCGCTTGACTGGTTACCGCGCGAAGCGATCAGTTACGTAGCCAATCACGTTCAGGTCCCTCTGTCTGAAGTCTACGCAACGACAACAGCTTACTCAGAGCTACGCCTTGAGCCTCCCGTGCCGGGGCAGTGGCATGTTTGTACGGGTATCGCCTGTAACCTTGCTGGCGCAGACAAACTCCTCGACCAAATACCAAACACTGCTCGTATCGACTGCCAGTTTTTGTGCGCACTCGCGCCTGTGATCAGTGACGAAGATGAACAGCTCTTTGGCCGTGTGTCCGTCGAAGAATTCCGAGATCGAGTCAATTCGTGAAAACCAACGCGTCTGCTCCATTAGCACGCCTCCGCGAACAGCATCCTGCACCTCGGCTACCTCGCATTCTCGTCCACTGTGGGACAGCCGGAAATGCTATGGGAGCAACACGTTACTTGGAGGAACTGCGAATCGCTCTGGGTGATCGTTCAGACTCAGTGGTCGAAGCGGCATCTGACGGCGCCAACTGGGCCGCCCCGGCGGCGACAGTTGCACAGGGAACCTACATGCGCCGATTCGAGCGTCTCGACCTTCACGGTATCGATGACGTAATCGCTTGCTTCAACGGAGATTGTGGCGACGAAGCCAACTACGCGGGGACCGGTGGACGGGGTCTTACCGCACGTCTCGGTCGCAACGACGGGACACTAGGAGATGTTCTGGCGCAAGGTGGCTACAGCGCACTTGATCGCGCGTTGACCAGTACGCCAGAGCAACTTCTTGATGCGATAGAAGATGCGGGCTTCACTGGCCGTGGCGGTGCGCATTTCCCCGTTGCTACAAAATGGCGACTTGCAGCAGCAGACACACACCGCCCCCGAATGCTCGTCGTAAACGCAGAAGAGGGGGAACCAGGCGTATTTAAGGATCGCCATCTTCTCGAGGGAGACCCTCACCGATTAATCGAAGGCATATTGATTGCCCACTATGCCGTCGGGTTCGAACGTGCCTATGTCTACATCAACGGACAGGCAAGGACAGCACGTGCGATCTTCGAAAATGCCCTTGCTGATGCAGCTGCGGCAGAAATCTTCAGTGGCGCTGCTTGGAACCAAACCTTCGGACTGAAGATCCATGTTCGTTCAGGTGCGGGTGGGTACGTTTGCGGAGAAGAATCAGTAATACTCAACAGCATCGAAGGTGAGCGTCCAGTTCCACGCTACAAGCCACCCTATGCCACCGACCGAGGTCTTTTCGGCAACCCCACCATCATCAACAATGCAGAGACGCTCTGCGCCATTACCACCGTATTCGAAAAACCTCCGCCACCAACTAAACTCGTCTCGCTCTCAGGTGATGTACCTCGCCCTGGTCTCTACGAGATCCCTGTAGATGGGGCCACGACCTGGACGAGCCTACTTGTCATGGCAGGGACAAATCCTCTGGATGTGCAAGCGATCCTGATCGGAGGTCCTTCTGGCGTGTTCGTGATGGCTGAACAATTCGAGGAAGTACTCGAAATGCGATCATTGGGTGCTGGTGGAGTGGTAGCCTTCGGTTCAAACACGGATCTCTCCCAAATTACACGCGAATTAGCTTCTTACAACATGAGAGAGTCATGCGGTGAGTGCACGCCGTGCCGCGAAGGTACCACCCGCATGGTCGCACTTCTCGAGCATCCGGCTGAGCATCGGAAGGAAATCGCTAACCTAATTGAGATACTAACCGAGGGGTCGCTCTGCCAACTCGGCGGTATGGCCGGCCGGCCAATTCAATCTGCACTCGACCAATTCCCCACAGCCTTCTAACACCGAATTACCATATGCGAATAGATTCACACCAGCCCGGAGCTCGATCATGATGGCAACATCCCCCACGAACGAGAACTCAATACTCGATGTTATCGAAGCATCAGTCACGATCATCGTCAACGGTCGTGAAGTTCTTGTTCCTCGCAGCGCAATGCTCCTAGATGCCGTGCTCGCCGCCGGTATCGATCTACCACACCTTTGCAAACCTGAAAGCCGTAACCCGCTGGGAGCATGCCGCACTTGCCTCATCGAAATTGAAGGAACACCGCGTCTCGCGGCCTCCTGTCATACACCTGTCGCTGACGGCATGATCGTCAACACCACATCAGAGCGAGTCACACGTGTTCGACGTGGCGTACTCGATCTAACCATAGGGATGTCGGATGATGGCCGAGGCCGTGGTCTAGCTGCTGAACATGCACGCTCTCACGGCATTGAGATGTCGTCCTTCACACCGAGCCCAAGACATCCTCGTGATGAATCGAACATCTTCTTTCAGTTGAATATGTCGGACTGTATTCTTTGCGGCCGCTGCGTCGACGCCTGCCAACGAACGCAACATATCGGAGCAATCGGCATCAACGGACGGGGAGAAACGGCTCGAATTGGGTCCGCTTTCGACTCCCTATGGGAAGAGTCGACCTGTACCTCTTGTGGACAATGTGTCTCACAGTGCCCCACCGGTGCCCTTCTTCCTAAACACAGTGACCCTGCGACCGCCAGCCGTAGTAACAGCGCTAATGATGATGTGACTACCACTACATGCCCCTACTGCGGTGTTGGCTGTGGACTAAAAGTACATAAATCAAACGGACAGATCTCTTGGGTCGACGGAGATCACAGTAATGACTCATCTCAGGGGATGACCTGCGTCAAAGGACGCTTCGGGCTCGAGTTTGCACAATCCGACGAACGCCTGACCACGCCGTTAATCCGCCGTAATGACAAATTGGAATCAGCCAGTTGGGATGACGCATTAGACCTTGTCGCTCACCGTTTTGCCGACTCTATCGGCTCTTTTGCTTCAATTGCCTCAGCAAAAGCAACTAATGAAGACGGCTACGTATTACAGAAGTTTACACGTGCTGTAATGGGAACAAACTCAGTCGATCATTGCTCCCGACTCTGTCACGCACCATCCGTTGTAGCACTCATGGAACAGGTCGGCTCTGGTGCCACCAGTAACTCCTATGAGGATTACGATCAGGCAGGCACCTTACTCGTCGTTGGCAGTGATACTGGACAAAATCACCCTGTCGTGGCCTCTCGACTCCGACGTGCCGTACAAGAACGCGGAGCATCTCTGGTCGTTGTTAATCCGATCCGGATCGATCTCTGTGACACGGCTGAAGTCCACCTCCAACCGCACCCCGGAACCGACATCGCGCTATTTAACGCGATGGCTCATGTGATTCTCAAAGAGAATTTGCAGAATAATGCATTTATAGACTCCCGAACCGAGGGATTCGACGCCTGGCGAAAAGTAGTCGAGCAAGTTTCACCTGAAATCGCAGAATCAATTACCGGAGTCTCCGCAAAAGACATTCGTACCGCTGCTCGACTCTATGCTCGTCCGCAGCCGGGACAAAACGGTGAAGAGCGGGGCTCGTGCCTAATCTGGGG
>Ga0310344_10000624_pt1 | contig 27745 bp, 19 predicted proteins | sample HC15DNA20200_MG_FD_203801 | JGI IMG/M metagenome (GOLD analysis project Ga0310344, IMG submission 203801) | Marine microbial communities from station ALOHA, North Pacific Subtropical Gyre - HC15-DNA-20-200_MG | ecosystem: Environmental > Aquatic > Marine > Oceanic | place: Pacific Ocean: North...
TTCTTTGTGCATTTATTTAGGTTAGTGACTAAGAGGAAACATCGATTTGCTCATTACCTGTCTGTATCTGTGCTGTTTTTGGCGATAGTTGTCCTGTGTTCTGCGATTGGTGTAATGGGGTACACGTGGTGGTTCGGGCTTCCACTTGAACGTTGGGGTAGTCTGTACTTTGGGCATGTCATTCCATTAATTACAGACAATGCGACACCTCTGATGATCACTTTGCCACATCCGCATGAAACCGTACTTGCTTTCCTTCAGGACATGCGCGTCAATCCTGCGGGGAATTTTCAGAATGTGATTAGAAAGGTTTCTGTCTTGTCAAACATTTTGGCTGGTCATCTAACACTTCTCTTGGCTTTCCTAATCCCTGGTGTAGCCGTGATAATATCCGGCGTTCGTCGTATACGTGGTGCTGAGAGCAATATAGTACGGAACGACCAAATTATCCTACTATCGGTTTGTGCCTTGGGTCTGGGATTGCTTTTTCACAACGGAATTTCTGGAGTGCACTATCCTGATTTCGAGGGACTCGGTTTGATGTGGAATTGGTTAGGGGGCTTTCTGGTGCAGCCCGGATTGATAGTAGGTTTATCTATTATATATAGCGGTATCTCCAAGAAAATGTCTTTGTGGAGACCGCCGCATTTTATGTGGCTAAGGAGTGGATTCCCACGATTAGTCATTGGGGTAATAGCATTGTTCCTGGTTTTGGTTCCCAAGACAAGGAACTTTCGACATTTTGTGCAACCGATGGCTACCACAGAAGCATCAGGTATACGGGGCTTATTCCTGAATTATCATTATGAGCATGCGGTGATACCTGCTGTTGAGTACCTGAAAACATATCAAAAGGAACTTCCCGATACCATTTTCTCGCCCTTGCCGGAAGTGCTCGCTCTTGCACCACAGCCTTCAGCTTTTTTGGAATATTACTATATGGGCAAGGACCAGGGAGTACCTCATGATGAAATGGTGATTGAGGAAAGAGTATTCGCAGGGTATCGTGGCAAAAAGATTAGTGCGAGTGAGTTTATTACCAGTCGGCTTGCCAATACTTATCCCATGGTAGTTCTTGATAGACCGGTGGATGCCTTGCCTGAGTCTTCGTCTTGGTCTGATTTTATCGGCACAGATTATAGGCTGCACAAGAGTTTTGTGGCGAGCAATCCGGCGAATGATGGATTTTCTTCCCGAATTTTCATCTACGTTCCTAGGAATTGACGTGGATTTGGGTAAGGTTCCCATGACTTTATTTGAGCAATATCTTGTCCAATATTATTCTCTGTATTTGGCAAATTTCTTCGACTACTCCAACACTTGGAGATCGATAGTTATCAGAAATAGCAGTCTGATTGCAGTTAGGCCGAAATCAAGATTCATGACTGTTTTGATTTAATCACAAAGTTATATGATTCATGAAGCTTTATGTCATTTGTATCACCAATTATTTTGTAGACGTGTTTATGTTGTTCCAACACATTTAGAATTGTAGATAATGGATTCTTCTCAGGGAGAAAATGATATTCCATGACCATGTTCTTGATCTGACTAAATTGTTCTGAAACATCCAATAAAACATCGCTTTCACTTCCTTCAATGTCTAGTTTTAACAGATCAATCTCTTCTTCGATGAATCTAGATAGTTGTGTACATGGCACGCTAACTTCTGTGAGGTCTGATTTTGCATGATAATAATGTCTTAATTCTGCAACATTGGACGCGCCGATATCACCACCGGCCATATCGCTGCGGGTCCAAAATTTAATAGAGCCCTCATAGTCTGACAATGCGACATTGTACAAGTAAATGTTAGCTAATTTATTCTTTTCCAGGTTTTTCTTCAGGTATTGAAAGTTTATTTTGTCAGGTTCGAAACACATTACTTTGGCCTTGGGATACAAATACCTGAAGAAAAACAATGAAACTCCAATGTTCGCGCCGGCGTCTATAATGACTGGTCGCTTAGTTGATGTTTCGAAATAGTAATTTAGGTCGATGAATATCTGTCTGAATGAGGAATAGAATGATTCAAAATCTGGAACGTGTAACACAAATCCCATGACACTGACAACGTTGGGGGTAATTCCAAAATGCCTCATCAAATATAGTTTTATCCACAATATAATCAATAAGGGCTTTTTTCTCAGGGTTGTCTTACTGATTAGTGTAATTGATCTTATGAATTCGTACATAAGTGGGTTGTTTTTACGGTCTTGTCGAATGAAGCTTGTTATCCATGGGCGACCATTATATTCTATATGGGAATCAATGTGAAAAACAGAGATGGTCACTATTCCACCTGATACAATTGTGCCGATAGATGGCGATTCTCCTCGAGACTCTACTTCCGAGAAAATGCGAATTGCAGTTCTTACCGAGATAATTTCTCCTTATCGTATTCCTTTTCTCAATGAATTGTCGTCCGATCCATCCATAGATTTGGAAGTGTTATTTTTCTCGAAAACCGAAGGACGGCGAAATTGGAAAATTCCGTGGAAGAGTATTAGTTTCAAGTATAAAGTGTTACCCGGCTGGTTAGTGGCGCGGCGCTATCAGGGGGGGCCTATATTTTTTAATCCTGGCGTTTGGCGCAACCTTCAAAAGGGTAGGTTTCAGGCGGTCATCTTTTTTGGGTATCACCATCCCACTATCTGGTTGTCATTGTTGTGGTGTCGGATTGCTCATATTCGTACTCTCGTATGGAGTGAAAGCACTTTATTGGATATCCGTTCATCCAACAAAGTGGTAGAAAACCTCAAGAGGTGGATTGTAGCTCGTTGTGATGGATTTGTTGCCGCTGGCAGTTCGCAAGTGAAATATCTGCGACATTTGGGTGTAAGTTATGAGCAGATATGGGTAGCACCTGACTCTGTTGACTCAGAGCACTTCACTTCTCAATCTCTTCATCACAGAAGTCTGCGTCCAGAAATCATGCGAGCGCTGGGAATCAAGCCTCCGATTGTTTTGTATGTCGGTCGTCTGCTGGATGCAAAGGGTATTCCCGAATTACTGGACGCTTTCAAGGAAGTGATTAGGTATCAAAAGGCAACTCTTCTTCTGGTTGGCGATGGACCGGATAGAATGCGGTATGAGAAAATCTGTGCTGAGAGCAATCTTGCTTCAGTTCATTTTGTAGGTTTTCAGGACCAGGAAGAACTACCACGGTATTATGGTATTGCGGATGTACTGGTTTTTCCCACCCGCAGTGATCCTTGGGGACTGGTGTTGAACGAGGGAATGTGTTCAGGTCTTCCAATTCTATGCTCAACGGCCGCTGGAGCAGCACTTGATCTTGTTTTCTCTGGACAAAATGGATTCTTGCATGAACCCGGAGATGTACAGCAGTTGGCCAAGCATCTGAAAACGCTTCTCAGAGATCCTAATTTGCGATCCAGAATGGGGCAATGCTCACAGGAGATTATTGCTGGCTTCACGCCTCGGAGAATGGCTGACGGATTTCTCGACGCAATTCTTGATAAACCACAGGATTCCTTGAGTTGAATAATTTGACTTTAGATCGTTTGAGGATGTGGGAGGTGCCATTACTGAATTCGGGCATCATTTTTTTGGCAGCCCTAACGGTTTGTTTAGCTGTCTTTCCAGACGATGCGCAAATCATTATTAATGTAGTTGCAATCCCGTTTTTGTTGTGCTCGTTGCTTGGCATTCTCAACCTTGAATTTGCTCTGATTAGTGTACTTGCATTGCCGCTATACAATTCTTCGAACGCCATTCATTTGATGTCGAATTTCTTAGGTAACAGTGGCTTTCCATGGTTTGCGCATGCTACAGGTTATGCGCGTTGGATTCCATTATTGATTCTTGGTGGCCGTGCATTGTACGATGGAGTTTTTAGGAAAGGTGGTTTCCACATTCGAAAGCCGGACATTGTGGCTGCGTGTTTTCTTGCCACTGCTGGTCTATCCGTGTTCTACTCCCTGGCGCCTGAACTAACGGCTCAACGGACGATTGCTATAGGATTAGGCTATGTGGGTGTTTTTTGGGCGCTATGGGATTATGTGGACACTCCGCGAAAGGCTGAACGTCTGGTGGAGATTATTTTGTTTGTTGGACTTACCATTTTTGTGGTCGGCTTGGCAAAGGATCTTGCTGAAGGTGCTGTTCCTTTTGTGGACCTGTTTTCTGGAATTGAAAGAAGCCGTGATTTTAATGGATTTTATGCTCCGCTATTGTCCCCATTGGCGGTGTGGGTATTTATGCGAAAGAGCAGAATTATCGGTGGTATTGCACTAGCGATTCTGATTGCCAGCTTGTTATTGTCAGGATATCGAACTGGGGTAATCATGCTGGCTTTGCCGGTAGCATACTTGGTTGTCCGAAGATGGCAGGAATTGTGGTGGACTGCTATTCCTGTGGGATTAACTGCTGCGTTTGCAGTGATTGCAATTACATCTTGTGAAGGCAATTATTTGTTTAGCCTGCCCGAAGATTTTGTTGAAGCAGATTGGATAACGGTAACTGACGGAGATGGTAAGCCTATGCAATATGGAGTGGAGTTTATGGTGACCGTTGGGGATCGAAAGTTGGTATTAACTACCTGCTCCCAAGAATATGCTACCTTTGGATTGAGGAACATTATTTCTATGTCCGGCCGAACGGAAGGGTTACAGATTGGGTACTCATTGCTTCGAGATCGCTATCTATTGGGATATGGTTTCGGCACAGAGAATCTAATCATGCCTGCGCATGCAATTTATCCTACACTTATGTCGGGTGTCTATTTCCACAACTCCTTTCTTGGCCTTGCTTTGCAGCTTGGTTTGTTCGGTGCACTCATTTTTTTCGGCCCTTTGTTTTATCTGTTGGTCAAGCAGCTAGTGTCACATCGCGGGCGATCCACACCATTGCTCATCCATGCCTTAGAGGCTGTGCTGATCAGTGGTCTTTTCGGGTGTTTGTTTCAGAGTTGGATCTATGCACTTGGTAATGGTATCGCTTTGCCTTTTTGGGTAATCGTAATGCTCATTATTAGACATAATCATTATGTTGCTACGGATAGTCGTGTTAATCTCACATAAGACAAAAACATAGGATGTGTTAGCAAATTGCGATTCGACAAAGCAGGTCTCACTGAGTTAATATGCAGCCGCTGGAGCGTCTGCTTGATATTACTCTTGAGTTTTTCTCTTCGTATAGCTGTTGCCGGATATAGCAATCAGGATGCCATTAGTAGTTCACTGAGAGGAGATGCATTGCATGATCTAGCGGCGCAGAATATACTTCTGGGTAACGGTTTCACTTTAAAGGCTGGGATACCGTACTCCTTCAATCCTCCAGGTTATGCGTTCTTCTTGGCAAGTGCGTACGCACTTTTCGGGCGGAATTGGTTGGCCTTAGGTTTTAGCCAGACTTCTATAACATTGCTGACACTAGTGCTGGTCTATCTGACGACCAGGCGGATGTTTGGTAGCAAGGCAGCAGTCATGTCTATTGCAATAGCTGGCTTGTATCCTTACACGGTATATCACGCGAGCCGTGTGATGGATACCACCCTATTCACGCTGTTCTTGGTGGCGGCCACTTGTGTGCTTGTCAATTTTTGGAAACAGATGACTTGGAAGATATGTATCTTGTTGGGTTTTATTCTCGGCACCGGGTGCTTGGTTCGTTCTACTATGGTGGCCGTAATGCTCGCTATTGTGTTATGGCTTGTCCTGACGCTAGGTCGGACTCGTGGCATAGTAGCATCGGCTCTTTGTGTGACGGGGGCTGTTCTCGCAATAATGCCTTGGACGATCCGAAATCTGTATGTGGAAAGTGCTTTTATCCCCATAGATTCAAAGGGAATGACAAATATATATATGGGGAACAATCCATTGACACTGCAGTACATGGAACAGGGTTTAAGCTTAGACACGATTTGGGGAGATGACCGCTTGCCAAAGGAACCTCCAGGACTGACCCAAGAGAAAAGAGTGCGCTGGTATTTTCACCGAATAGCGACTTTCGCCCAACAGGAACCAAATGCTTTTCTCAAATTGTTGTGGTCTAAAGCAATTTATTTGTGGAGTCCGCGAATCAACCCAGCGAGTACGCAGACATTTGCCTTCGACTTCGCGCCTATTCGTGATGTTATCTATACTGGGAGTTACATTCCACTGATCGGATTTGGGATTGTCGGGATCGTACTGTCAATACGAAGTAGGCAAGAAACTTTACTCTTTCTTGTTCTGTTCTTTACTTATACGCTGGTGAATGTATTGGTTTGGACTAGTACTAGATTGCGCATACCCCTGGATTCCTTGATTGCAGTTTTTTCTGGCTATGCTTTGTGGAGAACGTGTCGTTTCTTGGGATGGCGATGAATATACTGTTTGTTACACAATATGATCCGTCCAATCCAGCGTCCGGCGGCCCTGCTTTTAAGGTGCGTGCCGTCAGCTACCACATGGCTTGCAATGGCCATGCGGTGACAATAGTCACGGCCGCAGCAGCAAGCACTCACCATATCCCTGATCAACCTCATGTGTCGGTAGATCACCCCTTGATTAGGGTAATTCGGATGCGAACACTAGCAAGATATCGATCTACCACATTTAATCCAGCAATATGGCCTGTAGCGCGTCGTGAGGTGCCTCGGGCTGAAGTTATTCATTTGTTCGGTTTCTATGATTTAATGGCACCGATTATGGCTCGTGTCGCACTGGGTCAGGGAGTTCCGTATGTGTTGGAGCCAATGGGAATGTTGATTCCCATAGTTCGCAGTCTGGGAAAAAAGAGGTTCTATCACAAATTGATTGGGTCGCCCCTGATTCAGGGAGCCTCACAGGTCATAGCTACTGCACCTCAGGAGCAGGAGGAATTGATTGAGGCAGGTGTTTTGGCCAACAGGGTAAGTGTGCGTCGCAATGGTATAGACCTTGAGGATTTTGAGAAATTGCCAGAACGTGGAACTTTGCGGCGTCGATTTGGCATTGAGTTGAAGGGGAAATTGATTTTATACCTTGGTTTGCTGTCTCGTAAGAAAAATCCTGACTTACTAATTCGTGCATTTTCCACCATTGCAGCGTCTGACGCACACTTATTGATTGCTGGTCCTGATGTGGATGAATGTACTGGTCAATTACGGGGATTAATAGAATCTTTGGGGCTACAATCAAAAGTTTTTCTTTCTGGACCTCTGTATGATGAGGACAAATTGTCAGCGTTAGTAGATGCTGATATCTTTGTGCTTCCATCTCAAAACGAGAACTTTGGCAACGTGATAGCGGAATCAATCGCTGTTGGAACACCAGTAGTTATTACTGACAAGTGTGGGATTGCTCCCTATGTAAGAGACAAAGCTGGGTTGGTTGTTCCTGTTTCTCAAGCAGCCATAAGCGAGGCAATGTCAAGGCTATTGCATGATGCTGCGCTGCATGAAACGTTTAGCGCCGGTTGCCAGGATGTGGCTAGAAAGTTGTCTTGGGATCGGCCTGTTGCCGAACTGCAAGATCTGTATGAATCGTTGACCAAGAACAGTTAATCTGGATATGAACATTTTATTCTGTGTTCAGAATTACTATCCAGCCCTATCTTTGGGTGGACGTGTAACACAAACAGTTGCTCTGGCTGAAGGGTTGGCTGCTCTAGGGCATGAAGTGACGGTACTTACTTCAAGTGTGTTAGACCTTGACAGTAGACCTGCTATAAGGGGATGCTGGGAAATGCATAATGGGGTTCAGGTCTATTATGCTGGCACTTGGTTGCGTTACCGTACCACTTCGTTCAATCCGGGTGCTTTTTCATATTGTCTACTGCGCTTATCTAGCTTCGATGTAATACACGTCATGGGGATGTATGACTCGGTGGGGGTGATCGCGATGTTTTTGGCTGTTCTTAAGGGAATCCCATATGTTCTTGAGCCAGCAGGCATGCTCCTTCCAGTCTTGCGTAGTTTCCACAAAAAAGAAATTTATCATCTGCTGGTGGGCCGGAGGATGGTGTCTGGAGCGGCGAGGCTGATTGCTACTTCAGACCATGAATCCGAAGATATTGTTAGGTATGGTGTTGCCAGACCGAGGGTTCTTGTACGTCGGCATGGGGTCAACCTTGAGGAATTCAATGAATTGCCTACTCGCGGTTTCCTTAGGCAGGCATTGGGACTGTCTCCTGATACTCACATTATATTGTTTTTGGGGAGAATCAGTCCAATGAAGCAACTCGACATCCTGATCCAAGCATTCGCAGCACTTGATATCAATGAAGCGTTTCTACTCATCGCAGGACCCGATGAGGGTGACGGCTATAAGGAGTCGTTAGAGCATGTGGTATCCGCAACTGGAGTTTCAGATCGCATCCGTTTCCTTGGACCATTATATGGGACAGAAAAGTTGCAAGCTCTAGTTGATGCTGATCAACTAGTGATGTCTTCACATAGTGAAAGCTGGGGTCATGCAGGTGCCGAGGCTATTGCCGCTGGTACACCAGTAATTGTGACTGACAAGTGTGGTCTTGCAACCTACGTTCGAGATCGAGTAGGCTTGGTTGTGGCTGCTGATGTGCTTTCAATAAGTGATGCAATGCGGCGTTTAATTGTTGATCGTCCTCTGTATGAAAAGTTCAAACGCAACACTATTGACGTGTCTGGGGATCTTTCATGGGATGAGCCTGTTCGTCTTATGGAGAAACTATACAAGGAATCACTTCAGAGATAACTGGGATTTATTGGGATTGTAAAATGGAATTAACATGTACGTTCTCGGAGTAAACGCTTACCATGGAGGTGCTTCAGCCTGTCTTATAAAGGACGGGAAGGTCATTGCAGCCGCGGAAGAGGAGCGCTTTATGCGTGTCAAATACTGGGCTGGCTTCCCGGTGCACGCCATTAATTATTGTCTGAGTGAGGCTGGAATCAGTGCACTGGATCTGGAACACATAGGTATCTCGCGTGACCCAAAGGCCAACCTTTTTCTGAAGGGAAAATTTGCGCTCCGGCAATTTCCAAGGCCACGATTTCTCCTAGATCGAATCGGGAATCTACGCAGGGTGGGTGATTTAAGGAGTGTTTTTTGCTCGCACATGGGGGTAGGAGAATCGGAAATTAGTGCTGTTTTCCATAATGTCGAGCATCATCGTGCGCATCTTGCCAGCGCTTTCTTTGTCTCCCCCTTCGAGCGGTCTGCTGTTTTGTCGGTGGATGGCATGGGCGACTTTAGTAGCACTATGTGGGGTGTCGGGACGGGATCCGAATTAGAAATTTTGGGGTCGGTCAATTTTCCTCACTCGCTTGGTATAGTCTACACGGCAGTCTCTCAGTGGTTGGGTTTCTCAAATTATGGAGATGAGGGCAAAGTAATGGGTCTCGCTTCGTATGGCAAACCAGATTATGTGGACAGAATGCGCAAGATAATATGTGCCCAGTTGGATGGAACGTTTGTGATTGACCAGGGATACTTGCGCTATCAGGCCGAAGGTGGCACTATGACCTGGCGCGGCGGTCCGCCGAAGCTCGGTCAGTTATACTCCGATAGATTTATTGCCTTGTTCGGTGAACCTCGTGGTTCGCGTGATGAAATCACATCTTATCATCAGGATGTGGCTGCCTCTTTGCAGGCGGTCATTGAGGAGGCAGAGTTTGCCCTGGTGAGAAAAATTTGCGTTGATACGGGGTCTGATTCATTGTGTCTGGCTGGTGGTGTGGCATTGAACAGTGTGTTCAATGGCAAAATACTTCCAGAGACTGACTTCACTGACATCTACATACAGCCTGCTGCTTCCGATTCAGGGACCGCACTAGGTGTTTGTTACTATATATTCCATCAACTTTTGGGCTATCCAAGGTGCTACGAGATGACTGATGCCTTTACAGGTCCCGGCTTTACTAATGATGATGTCCAGTCCGCATTAGAGCGTAATAATTTGCATTTTCATGTTAAATCCTTTGGTGAGATAGCTAACAAAGCGGCCGATCTGGTAGCGGAAGGGAAAGTGGTTGGATGGTTTCAGGGCCGTATGGAGTGGGGACCGCGTGCATTAGGTCATCGAAGTATCATTGCAGATCCTCGTCGTGTGGATATGAAAGACACACTTAACGCTCGTATCAAAAATCGCGAGAGTTTTCGTCCCTTCGCGCCATCTATACTGCTGGAATACACAGACCAGTACTTTGATCAGAGCTACCCTGACCCCTTTATGTTGAAGGTTTACAATGTGTTGCCGGAGCAACGAGACGAAATCCCGGCTGTGACTCATGTCGATGGAACTGGTCGGTTACAGACTGTGGACCGTAAGCATTCACCTCATTATTGGGAATTGATAAATGCGTTTTATGAACGAACGGGCGTGCCAGTGGTTTTGAATACGAGCTTCAATGAGAACGAACCGATTGTATGTACCCCCGATGAAGCTATTGCCTGTTTCATGCGTACCAAAATGGATGCTCTAGCAATAGGCGATTATTTGGTGATGAAATGAAAGTATTGATTACCGGCAGCTCGGGTTTTATTGGAGGACACTTGGTGAGAGCACTTGTAGCCTTGGGATACTCCGTGCTTGGGATAGATGCTGTGCAGCCTAAGGGTGCTATCAGTGGGTGGAGTTTTCAGGAATGCGATCTCCTGAATCCATTCACACTAGGGACGATTTTAGAGGAATTTTCTCCAGATTGTGTTGTGCATTTAGCAGCTAGGACTGATTTGGATGAGAAAGCTAACCTACACGAAGATTATGCCGTCAACATTGCTGGTGTGGAAAACTTAGTGAAATCTGTCCGTGCTTCGGCAAGTGTGCGACACTGTATCTACACATCCACGCAGTTGGTTTGTCCCGTGGGGTATGTTCCAGATAGTGCACTGGATTATCGACCGGAAACTTTGTATGGGGAAAGTAAGATGTTGGGAGAGAAGATAGTCCGTGATTTCGATGGTGGTGGGGCGACTTGGTGTATCGTGAGGCCGACCACCGTCTGGGGGCCAGGGATGAACCCGCATTACCAACGGTTTTTTCGCATGGTTGCTGAGGGCCGATATTTTCACGTAGGGCGTGGTCCTTTACGTAAATCATACGGGTATGTAGGCAACATCGCGCATCAATATACCAAACTGTTGCAAGCAGACAAAAAGGACATTCATAGAAAGACGTTCTATCTTGCGGACTATGAGCCTCTTTCTTTACGTGACTGGGCTGATGTACTTAGTGACGAACTTGGCTCCCCTGACATTAAGACTATTCCTCAGGGTGTGGCTCGCTTGGCGGCCATCTGTGGAGATTTTGTTAATGCTTGTGGATTCCGAAGTTTTCCATTTAACTCTTTTCGTCTTAGGAACGTGCTTATGGAGTATCAGGTGGACCTAGCGGATATTGAACGGATTTGTGGATCTCTGCCTTATACCATGCACCATGGTGTGAAAGAGACAGTGCTCTGGTATCAGGAAAGCATTGGCAGATAGAGACTGGGAATCTAGGTTTGTATGTTGAAGAAGTCCGCCTAGATGTTGACGTAGACACGATTCCCTTCTAGAAAATGTCAACTGGGAGATAGAAGATCAAATTTACAGGACGGTGGTTTTCAGTTTTTGCCATTGTGTACATTATTTTCCTTGCTGCCTCAGGTACTTGGCGGGATGTACTGATCGTGAATCCTATAATTCCAGTGCAAGTAGGCGAATGCGTGATTCAGCGATTTACCAAATGTCGTGGTGTTAATCTCGACAGCGTATTGCTCATAAGAGCCGATTTTAGGGGTGCAGACTTAAGTGGCGCGAATCTCACAAACGCAATTCTGTACCGTGCTGATTTGCGCAATGCTAGCCTGAGAGATGCCAATATAATTGGCACTCGATTTATCAATGCTGACCTGCGTGGTGTCGATTTCCATGGTGCAATAATTGGGAATGGAACTTGTCGGCACTATGAGTGTCTCTCGGAGAAATGGAAAATAGTATACAGGTTACAGAATTCAACAGCAGAATTCATTTACGAAAATTTAGGGATATCGTTGTCTGGCCAAGACTTTGGTCATGCCAATCTTAGGGGAGCTAATCTGCGATACGCCGATTTGCGTGGTGCCAACCTGCGTGGTTCTGATCTTAGAGGGGCTGATTTGGGCGGTGCGGTATTAAAAGGGATGAAAATAGATGACGATACTCAATTGGATGAGAAATGGAGAAATGTTTGGACTCTTGTTAACGGGCATACGTATGATTTTCACGGATTGAATGATTTGTCTGAGGCCAATCTCCGAGGCACTGAGATTCATGGTATTGATTTGAATGGATTTGATCTGAGTCGGGCGATATTATCTGATGTTGGTCTCTCATCTGCGGAACTCCAGTACTCTGATCTAACTGGCGCCGATTTGACTGGTGCCGATTTGACTGGTGCCGATTTGACTGGTGCCGATTTGAGCGATTCTATCCTAAGAAATACAGACCTTCGCGGTGCAACATTAGCGGATACGGTACTTGACCATGCTGATTTGCGTGGAAGCGTACTGGATGAGCATACCGAAATCAGTGATAGATGGAGGTTGGTGTGGTCGCTTGTAAACAGTGTTTTTGTTGACGAAACTCTTGAAATTCCATCGGACGTTAATCTATCATTTGCATTCCTTGAACAGGTCAATCTCATAGGTTATGATTTAGCAGGCGCAAATCTGACCGGGGCAAATCTGACCGGGGCAAATCTGACCGGGGCAAATCTGACCGGGGCAAATCTGACCGGGGCTAACTTGTTCGGGACTGATCTGACTGGTACTCGTTTGCATGGTGCTAATTTCGATGGGTCCGGCCTGAAGAAAGTTGAATTATCTGGTGGGTATTGGATAGGCGCTGATCTAACTGGCGCTTTGCTGTATGGGGCTAATCTAGCAAATGCTGACCTTGCCGGTTATGATTTCACCCAGTCTCATCTGTCTGGTGCCAATTTGAGCGGAGCTATTCTAATCGGGGCTCATCTGACTGGGGTGGATCTGACAGGAGCAAATCTGAGCGATACAGTTCTTCATGGGGCGGAGTTAAGCAATGCCTATCTGTATGGCGCTAACCTCACCAGGGCTAATCTGAAAAAAGCTTCTCTGGAGCGAGCTAACCTGAGTGGCGTCAATCTGAGCTGGGCTAGCCTTCAGGATGCTGTGTTCACAGACGTCAACTTAAGTGGATCCGACCTGAGTGATGCTGACTTAAGCGGGTCTAACCTGAGATCGTCTGACTTGAGCGGCGCAAATCTGAGTGGCGCAAACCTTGATGCGGACTTAAGGTGGGTAAATTTCCGTGACTCTACAATTGATGTGGACACCTTTCTTAAGCCCAAGTGGCGTCTTCTGCGGGAGATCTTGAACGATAGTACAGTTGTGCTTGACTATGCATCGATGGATTTGTCGGAAGCCTATCTTGTGGGGGTGGATTTTACAGAAAAAATTATGACAAATGTTGACTTAAGCAGGTCTGACCTGAGATCCTCTAACTTGAGCGGTGCTAATTTGAGCAATGCTAATCTGGAATCAGCTAACTTGAGCAATGCTAATCTGGAATCAGCTAACTTGAGCGGTGCTAATTTGAGCAATGCTAATCTGGAATCAGCTGACCTTACTGGAGTCAATCTAACAGGAGCGAATTTAACCGGAGCTTATCTATATAGAACTAATCTTTACGAGAGTGACCTAACGGGTGTAGTGATCCAGCCTGTTCAACTAACTTGCTGCAGCGCTTTCAAAAACGATGTGTTGTCATCAAAATAGCAGGTCGTGTTACTATTTGTCGTCATTGACGAGCGTGAACTGTGTTGCTATAACTTGCTTGTTGAATTGTTTTCAAATACGTTGACTTGTGTGGATTCTAAAAAGGGAGTGGGAAAGAATACATGAACTTGGATAATAGCAAAGTACTTGTGACGGGTGGCGCGTCTTTTATTGGCTCCCATTTGACGCATGCATTGGTCGAGCGTGGGGCGAGTGTGCGTGTTGTCGATAATCTGAGCAGCGGCCAGTTGTCTAACATCCAGACGTATGTGGAATCGGGGCAAGTTGAATTTGTGCAGGCGGATCTCACTGACCCAGGAATCGCGCAGCGGGCAGTCGATGGGGTGCGGGTGGTTTTTCATCTGGCAGCCGACCATGGAGGGCGAGGTTATGTCGAATTGCATCAGGCGGCCTGCGCCACTAATCTGGCTTTGGATGGGATGTTGTTTCGCGCTTGCCATCAGGCCGGGGTCGAGAAAGTGGTCTATGCATCTTCCGGGTGTGTTTATCCCAATCACCTCCAAACTGACCCTGGGCAATTATTGTTTCTGACCGAGGACATGGTAGGTCCGCCGTGCGATGCTGATAACATGTATGGTTGGGCCAAGTTGATGGGAGAGATGACTTTACAGGCGTTTTGCAGGGACTGGGGAATGAAGTCGGCTAGCTGTCGCTACTTTACCGTATATGGAGAGCGTGGCCACGAAAATCACGCAGTGATAGCGATGATTGCACGCGCCTTTGTTGGTCAGAATCCTTATGTTGTCTGGGGAAACGGGGAGCAAATTCGCAACTGGACTCATGTAGACGACATTGTTGCAGGGACGATTAAAGCAGCTGAAAATATAGATGATGGAACAGCGATTAATCTAGGCACAATGGAGCGTACGCGCGTGATTGACGCAGTGCATGAGGTTCTGCGTTACACTGGTCACAGCGCTGAGATTGAGTTGCACCCTGAAATGCCAACTGGACCGATGAATCGCGTTGCGGATAACTCTCTTGGAAAACAGTTACTGGATTGGGAGCCGGAGGTGCGATTTATGGATGGACTGCGTCGCACTATTGATTGGTATTTCTCCACTAAGGACAAAAACACAGTTGTATCCGTGCTAGAGGAGCGTTTGACCGAGCGGTAAGAAGATGGCACGGTTGTTGATGGTGACTTTGGTCTATGGGCCAGACACGGTCTCAACTGCTAACATGATGACTGACATAGCTCAAGGTCTGCATCGTGTCGGTCATGATGTAACCGTCATTACATCTGTGCCGCATTACAATCCATCCTCAGAGGTGCGTAGTCAACCTAAGTTCACGGCAAACTGGCGGCGTCCCTTCACAGTTTCGCTTGAGCACGGAGTTCGCGTACTGCGTGTGTTTATGCCCCTTAAGCGCCACAAAGTTTGGGCCAGAGGTTTCGACTACTTGTTGTTTCAATTTCTGACCACATTTCTAGCCCTTTTTGCAGTCAAACGTCCGGATATAGTGTTTGTCACCTCTCCGCCCATTACCCTTGGGTTGAGTGGCATTCTGATTTCTTGGCTGCGGCGGGGTGCTTTTATATACGATGTGCGCGAACTGTGGCCGGACGTGCCGGTGCGAATGGGACTGTTCCGTCATCCGTTGCTGATCAGGTGCGTTTACTCTTTGGAGGCATTTGTGTACAGGAAGGCGGCGGCGATTTCGACGATTGCGCGCAGTTTTGAGGATAATCTTGTGGATCGGGGCGTTCCTCGTAATAAGCTGTACTTTACTCCGAATTTTGTCGACGTGGATTTTATTCAACCTATTAATAAGGATAATGATTTCTCGCGAGAGCACGGTCTGAATGACAAATTCGTCGTGCTATATGCGGGGAACGTAGGTTTAACGCAGGGTCTTGAGATATTGGTAAGCGTTGCTAAGACATTTGCCGGAGAGGAGCATATTCAGTTTCTAGTAGTTGGTGATGGCGCTGGTAAAGTTCGTTTGGAGCGTGATGTATCTGGGTCTGGTTTGACTAATATACGGCTGCTGCCGTTCCAGCCAGTTCACAGGGTGAATGATATGTACGCTGCGTCCGATGTGTGTGTTGCTCCATTACGGCGTGGGTTTTCGTACGATACTGTGCCATCGAAGATTTATACCTCTATGGCTGCCGCACGGGCGGTTGTGGCATGTGCTGAGGCAGATTCCGAAACTGCAGTGTTGCTACGCGAAGCTGCGGCTGGAATATGGACGACACCTGAGTCGTCCACAGATCTGAGTCAAGCTATCCGTGAACTCTACGCTAATCCTGATAAGGCAGCTGATCTTGGGGCAGCAGGCAGAATGTGGATTGAGGATCACTATTCACTTTCAGCGGTAGTTACTGCCTATGACCGTATGGTTCGGCGTGTTGCTTCGGACTAATGCCGGCATTCACCTTAATGAAAATAGATAAGCCCCCATCTAAGAACTAGTGAACGACTCTAGCTTTTCCGAAAAACCGTTATTAATGTCAGATGATTGGGAGATTCCCGAGTATGAACCTCGCATTTTTCAATCCAAAACAAGCACATATTGTATTGTTACTGCAGCTTGGAACGAAGGGGATAAATGCGTAAATCAGTACTTGCGAATGGCCCCATATTCATCAGAGATTGATTTCATCGTTGTAAATCGTGGAGAAGAGTTAATTTCATTAGACGAATCCTTCTTGACGCGAAAATTGTGCATAAGAAACCTTCTGCAAGTTAACGAGCCCGGGCAATCTAGCGCATACAGGACTGGCCTTGCTTTCGCTATGGCTAGAGGTTATGAAGGCGTAATCATGATAGATAGCAATGGTAAAGATGATGTGAGCGCTATACCGTCATTTGTACACAATCTTGAAAATGGCTATGACTTAGTGCAAGGTTCAAGATTCATGCGAGGCGGATTTCACGAAAATACTCCGTTGTACAGGATAATTGCCATTAGAATTGTGGCAGCAACGATTCTTTGGTTGGGTTGTAAGTATTGGTATAGCGATCAGAATAACGGTTTCAAGGGATTTAGTCGTAAATTTCTGTTAGATCATCGAATACTGCCCTTTCGCAAGGCATTTAGGTCACACAATCTTCAAGTTTATCTGAATTATGCAGCAGCAAAACACGGTTTTACTATTATTCAGGTTCCTACTAGTAGGGTGTACCCAAGCGAAGGACAGCTAGCTTCCAAGATACAGTCTGTCGGTCAACATATTCGCCATTTAGGTGATTATATAGAGATTTCTATGGGCAAACACAATCCTAAAGAATGATGCATGTCTGCTTGTCCTTGACTTCAAAAATAAGAATCGACAATACATAAAACATGTACCTATTGATGAGATCGCAATAGTGTCTCGCAAATCATTTATTAATAGTAGATATAACATCAACTCCCAGTTTTTTCTGTTAGTTCCGATTCTGATTGTCGCTTCGTACCTCAGGGTCCACAATCTCTTTGATCAGGCTTACCTGACATTAGACGATCAATATTATTCTCAGTGGGGTATTGAGTTTATAGAACTCTTTAGGGCTGGAGGCGAAACTGGCAATTTGGGTCAGGGAGCCGCGAAGATGGGTTGGACATTGGCGACGGCATTCAGTCAGTTAGTATTTGGAACGCGTCCTTATGCATTGCTGTTGGTTTCCGCATTCATGGGCATCGTTTCAATTCCTGTGGTGTATGTGCTGGGGAAGCGATGGTTTTCTCAGGACATCGGAATGGTTAGTGCAGTCTTATTATCTGGTTCGCTTTATCATATTCATTGGTCCAGGCATGAGCAGCCTCAGACTATGGCGATACTTTTTGGCCTACTTAGTTTATTGGCGTACTCCATAGCGATTGCAAGGCATAGGATTAAGTGGCTCATTATGATTGCGGGCGCGATGGCAGGTTTCACGTTAACTCTTCATCTTAGCTTGGCGGTCTACCCATTTATATTGGTGCTTATGGAAGCAAAGCCATGCTGGGATAGAAAAATTTGGACTGGTCTTAAAAGAACTCTTTGGATATGTATTGCTGTGGCAACCCCGTTAATTGCCATGGAAAGTGTGGTTCGAGTGATGCGTTTGTTAGTCCAGGATGGCAGCGTGGTTGGTAGTCCTATTGGTCACATGTATGCTGATATGACCGCGAGTCGCCTAGATGGCGGGGCGTGTACACCGAACCCAGGTTATTTTCCTGGAGTGCTGTGGGAGATTGAAGGTGTCTGGTTTGGACTCAGCGCTGCAATTGGGTGTCTGATTGTGTTACTAAACAGGGTTAAGGGTGACAAATACGAAACAGTCTTTAGGCCTTCTACTGTAATCGTACTCTGTTATATTGTTACGTTTTTGTACACAACATCATGCAAGATGGCCGTGCCAAGATATGTCGCCCCCCTGCTGCCAGTGGCTGTTTTGGCGGCGGCGGTTTCTTTTAGTGTCATTCTTCGTTATGTCCTCAACAAATGGATGCGAGAGCGGTGGTGGCATACAGTTCTCATGACATGCTGTTTTTTGCTACTAGCGTTGGGATACTTGCGTGGTCGAGATCGGATTAACATGTCTACTGGATATGAAGAAGTATGGTCATATCTGGCGCCACATGTGGACCTAAATGTGGCGTTTAATGACCACCCTGGCCCCCGTCATTTTTCGGGTTCTTGGGTTAACTTATGGAATGTCGACGAATTGGCGAACCTGGACCCGATGCCTCAAATAGCAGTTCTGGGTAGTCCCGTTAATACTGAGGCACACTCTTTAACTGGATTTTCCCTTGAAAAAACTATTCCGCTCCGGGTGCCTAGTTCTCATTGGGTGCTTCCGACTGAGCAGTGGAGCCACAATTATACGGTCCGTATTTACTGGTCGTTGATACCGTGAAGCCAAGGATTATATTCTAGCCTTTGCGTTACAGTGGTTTGAGCAACCTGATTATTCTTGGTACCGTCCTGAGAAATTTGTTTGTGGGTAATGATGTCTAAATCGCAACAACGATTTGTGGTCGGCGTACTCTTAGCGCTAGCGGGGCTTGTGTCCGCTGCGCTATTGATAGAGGGCACCCTAAGATTGTTGACGCCGGAGTGGTTACGTTTTCGTATGAGCGAAATAGATTCTGGTCAGCAAGTGTTTTTTAACAGTGACGAAGGCTGGCCATTAGAGTGTCTTGACGGTGGTTGCTACCGCTTTACTCCGGGTAGCGAATTCAAGGTTGTCACGAGCGAATATAGTCATTCCGTTTCGATTGATGAGTACGGTGCTCGTGTTACCCCAGACTCAATTATCAGTGATGCGCGGTTTATCCCCTTTGTTGGAGATTCTTTTACGTTCGGTATTGGTGTTGATGATAATGAGACCTTCGTAAACTTGTTGGATGTTGTACCCAATGTTGATTTGTTGAACATGGGTATTCCTGGTAGTGCGCTGTCACATCATATTGACATCGTTGAACGACGGCACGCTGAGCTTGGTGCTCCAGAGTTATATGTGTTCGTGTTCTTTCTCGGTAATGATTTCCAGAATTTGGTTGAAGGACGTAATATCAGAGAGATCGAGTCAGTAGAATCAGAGACCAATTCTTCGGAAAGCTTATACCCTACATTGAGTTCTCAGCTTGATTGGCTGTCCAGCATGAACGAATACGTTCTGAGCAATTACACACTTAGACGTATTTACACTATTCAATGGGTGCGCCACAAACTGTTGCTATTATTTAACCAAGCCAATGCAGACTTGATGGATCCGGTATTTCTCATAACGAGAACAGACAGACCATACCTTGAAGATGCCATGGAGTACTTTGACGAAGAGTTACAGCGGCTGATTGCCACCGCAAGGGTACTACAATTCGAATTTGCTTTTCTTGTTCTGCCCGATCGACATCAAGTAAACTCAGAGTTGCTTGAAGTGAAGCTTAGTTACTATGGGATTTCGGAGGACAAGATTGACACTATGCTGCCCAATAGAGCTATCATTGATGTGCTTAATGTCAATGATATTACGTATTTGGACATCACTGAGTGTATATCCGTTCGGAATGATGTGAAAGACCTATATTATTTGAGGGACAATCATTTTACCTCGAGAGGTCATGCGGCTGCAGCAGCATGCATGTCTAAAGAGATGGAACAAATTTTTGCCATGAAACTTTCTGGTGCTCATTGATTTCATTTCCTAGTTGACGAAATGCTTATTGCTTGTGGCGCTCTAACCGTATTATTGGTAAGTTACTTAGGAGTAGGTCGTCTAAGTGTTTGGGCGTCTGAACATGGCCTGTTGGCTATTCCCGGCGAGCGAAGTTCACATCTGGTAGCCACCCCAACCGGCGGAGGCGTCGTAATTGCTGCTGTGACAATTTTAGGTGTACTGTGTGTATGGTTAATTCGCTCTGACTGGGCGATACCAGGGTTGGCAGTCTATTTGATAACAGCCGTATTTGTGGCGGCTGTAGGTTGGCTAGACGATTTTTATGCGTTGTCGACTCAAGTGCGTTTTGGTGTTCAGGCGGCCGCTGCCCTAGTAATGATGCTCTGGGTAGGGATATTTAAAGGTATTGATTTTTTCATCTTCGGGGATTATACATTGGGTTGGATTGGATACCCGTTGACTTTTCTGTGGATTGTTGGGCTGATTAATGCCTATAATTTTATGGATGGTATCGATGGAAATGCAGGTGGGATTGGCGCAGCTGCAGGAGCAATGTGGGCGCTGGTAGCATGGCGGTTGAATGAGCCGATCTTGGTTGCTCTCGGGTTGTTAGTCTCGGCGTCTTCTATAGGATTTCTAGGTCACAACTGGCAGCCGGCGCGTATTTTCATGGGTGATGTGGGCAGCACATTCCTCGGTTTTACGTTTGCCGCCATGCCCTTGTTGGGGCTTCAGGGCACGGGCAACACGCGCCTTCTGGTGATTGGTTCGCTAATGGTCGCGCCCTGTATATGTGATTCGGTTTTCACATTCCTGCGACGTTTACTGCAAGGAGAACCTGTTTTTCAAGCGCATCGCACATATCTATATCAGCGTTTAGCAACCATCGGATATCCTCACTGGGTTGGCTCTGGGTTTTATCTGTTGCTGTCACTGGCTATGGGCGTTTGTGGATGGCTATATCTTATCGATGAGGGCATATTGCGATGGCAGCTTTTGGTTCTGGTTATTTTCATTCTGGCAACCCAGGTTGGGGTTGTGCATTTTGCTGAACGCAGACGGAAGTTATGAGTAACGAAAATAACGCTCTTATTGGAAAGACTGTGCTAATTACTGGCGGGGGCGGTATGATTGGCTCCCAGATTTGCCGACAGGCAGCTGCGATGAAACCTGCGCGGATTGTCTGCCTTGGACAGAACGCAGAGAATCTGAAAACGGTACTGGAAGATTTGCGAAAACTTTCTCCTAGTGTGGAAGTGGTAACCGAGGTTTGTGATGTGCGTGAACGTGATCGACTGGCGACCGTGTTTGGTGTTCATCGTCCAAGTATAGTGTTTCACACAGCTGCAAAGAAAGATATACGTGATGCCGAAGCTAACCCTGCGCAGGCTGTGACAGTAAATGTTCAGGGAACGGTGAATGTGGTTGAATTGGCTCTGGCCAGTGATAGCGAGAAACTTGTTTTTACTTCTTCTATAAAAGCATTCCGACCAGTGGGAGTAATGGGGGCCACCAAACGGTTGGGCGAGATGATTGTGGCTTCGGCAGCAGACCGTACTGGAAAGATGTTTTTCACCGTGCGGTTGGGAAATGTTCTAGAGAGTGGCGGTGGTGTACATGATCTTTTCAGAAGGCAAATTGCGAGCGGTGGACCGGTGACCGTCACACATCCTGATGCTGAACGTAGATTCGTGACCGCTGCAGAAGCAGCCAGATTGTTGTTGGAGACATTGTCTTTAGGTCAACCAGGCGATATTTTGGCCCTAGCGACTGGAGAAAAAACAAATATAGCGAAACTTGCATTGAGGTTAATTAGGTTATACGGGTCGAAGCTAGGGCATGACATTGATATCGAATATACCGGGCTGCGCCCCGGTGAAAAGTTGGTTGAAGAGGCTACTCTAGATGGCAAAGAATGGTTGCCCACAGTTCACGACAAAATACTCGTCTTCAGTCTAGCAGAAACAGTTGCTCCGGACACAATATTTGATCTCTCTTTGAGAGAACTAATTGCAATGTTGAACAACGGCGACAAGGGTGCTCTGTTGGAACAGCTAAGTGAACTGGTGACTGATTACAGGCCTATGTCCAACTAACCCATAAGTATGTTAGGTTATTCTCAACTTCTTCTAGGTTTCATCAGCGCATTGGCATTGGTGTGGCCTGGGACTTGGATGGTTCGCTATATCGCTCCGCGTATTGGTTTACTTGACATCCCTAATGTACGGAGCTCGCATTCTGGGCCTATTCCCCGGGCAGGCGGTCTTGTGTTTGTCTTAATTGCTCCGTTGGTGGCAATGGTGATTGCACATCGTGCAGGGATCTCATTAGCGCGTGGCGAATGGGCGTTGCTGGTAAGTGGATGGTTCATTGCAAGCGTGAGCTTGATTGATGACTGGAGACCGTTACCGGCACGCGTTCGCTTAGTTGCTCAAGCTTGGGCGGCCCTAGGTCTGATTTTGTATGGTCGTTACCTACGTTATTTCGGAGCTGGTGGTTTCGGTGTAATAGACGTTGGCTGGTTGGGTGTTCTCATTACTTTCGTGTGGATTCTGGGAATGGCTAACGCTTTCAATTTTATGGACGGTATGGATGGCCTTGCTGCTGGTCAGGGGCTGATTGCGGCTCTAGCGGTTGCCTGGCTAAGCATGAGTGTAGGCCTTGAATGGATGGCGATTATGTCGGCATCCATTGCCGGTGGTCTGCTAGGATTCTTGATGCACAATACGCCGCCTGCTCGTGTTTTTATGGGTGATGTGGGCAGCATATGGCTGGGATTTACCTTTGCCGGGATGGCAGTTCTAGGTGCTCCGCGGAGTGGGGAGCGGTTATCACTTGGGTTCTGGGTACTTCTTTTTGGTGTTTTTTTGCTTGATTCTGGTTTGACGTTAGGTCGTCGCGTGCTGCAAGGTGAGCCGGTGCTCCAGGCGCATCGTACGCATTATTATCAGCGCTTGCTACGCGTTGGTTGGGGGCATCGCCGTGTTTCTGGTCTCTATTTGATGATGGCGACTATCTTGGCTGCGGTTGCGGTACTGCATTTCGACTTTGTCCGCCTGCCGTTTGTAGCTCTGGTAGTGGTCGGACTACTAATGTTTGCTGGCACGTACGCTCTTGTACACTATGCCGAGGGTTACAAAGCGCAGTTGGAATTTGAGCGTGGGAGTGCTTTGGGTGAGGTGGTTGGCGGGGGTCTGTGGCAGCCAATTACGCGTTTTCTCCGCCGCGCGGGAATGGTGCTTCTTGCAGATAGTGTTATTGTCGTGCTAGGTTATGGTTTGGCTTTTGTTCTTCGGTTTGCGACTGTGAGGGAATTGTCTTATCCTTTCGTGCTTGGCCTCCGAGATGGTATCATCGCGATCGTGTTTGTTCACCTTACGCTGAATGCTGTGTTGGGAGTTTATGTAGAGCGCTGGCCTGAGTTTAGGGCTGTGATTGCGGTTCGTTTTTGTGCTGCGGCGGCGACTGCGGCTCTTGTGCTGATAGTAGGCGAGGTTCTTCTGGGGCCGGTACGGGCGATTCCGATTTCGGTGATTGGTATTGGAACCGTGTTGTCGCTTGTGGGTTTCTTGGGATTACGTTATGTCCGGTTCAGTGGTACGTAAAATTTCCTCGGTGTCCATGTCAACTCCCGGAAGATGGGTTCAGGCATTGGTGCTCCGGGACGTGTTTTTACGACGCTCACACGTGTATTGGATGTTACCGACAATTGTTGCCTTTGTGTTGATAGGCTCCTTGCGCATCATGGCTACTCCCCTTGTGGACAATCTAGGTGGAAACCCTGACGAGGTATTCCACTTTGCGCGTTCACTGGAGCGAGCGCGGGTTCTGGCCCATGACTTTGGATTACCTCAACCGCGCTTTTCTGGCGCTAAGCTCACCGCGTTAGGGACACGGGGAGATGACTTGTGCGCGCTTGGTATTGGTGGAGATCCTGAATGCGTACGTGACACAAGTCGGCTACCAAAGGGCAGCGGAGAATTACGTGGCAGCGGGGTTTATTTGTCACATGGGATTGTGCAATTGCTGACTCCGGTTGGTGACACATATTCGCGATTGCGTCTTGGCCGTTTCGCTGCACTTAGTGTTGGATTAATGCTGTTGGGTGTCACGTATCAGCTCAGCTATCTATTGTTTCGCGATAGAAGAGTAGCGATCTCGGCATCTGCGTTGATAGTGTTGTTGCCGTCAGTGCACGCGAACATGAGTGGCATTTCAGTTGAAGGTCCGGCTTTATTGGCTACAGCCGTAGTGCTTTGGCTGACAACTATTATTTATCTGCGCGGATTCTCTTTGGGAAGGCTAGTTTGTCTCGGTATCGGGTTCTTGGCATGCATGTATACGAAAATCACCGCGTTGGTTGTGATACCGGCGGTGTTGATGCTTTTGATGCATCATATTGGGTTCCGCTGGCGTTGGTTGATGTTGTCCCTGTTGTTAGCCTTCTCAAGCTTGGCTGTGGGGGTCTGGATGATACCTTTCGAATCGGCTGGGGTGGCGCACTGGTATTTCGAGCGTCCTCCCGCGATGGTGCCACTGCATGGGAGTTCTGCGACATTGGCGTTTCAAGTAGAGGAAAGCTTGGACAGTGTTGCTGATAAGGATGACGAAACTAACTTGTTTGCTGGTGCACCTCTGGGACGTCACATGTTTTTCACAAAAACTAATCAGACTGTTGTGCAATTTCTCCCACGGGGTGTTACGCGTCTGTTGGCCGGGAAAGTGCTTAGTGTAGGTGCGTGGATGAAGGCGCCGCTGGGAAACTTAATTAATTATCCTGAAGTAATTTTGGTCACTGACAGCGGAAACCAGACCACTTTTTCCAGCGGATCGTTTGCAGCCAGCGGGTCTTGGGAGTTTGCTGCCTATGAAGTGCAATTGCCATCGCAAGTGGTTGATATTGGTGTGATGTTGAGCAATATAAGTTCGGATGAAATGGTCTGGGACGGTATTACCATGGTGGTGGGTTCGCGTCTAGGATCAGGAAGGCCACCCATGTTTTACGATTCTTCAGGGAGCGCAGGCGAGTGGAGTGGAGTGCCCTTTGATAATTTGCTCAAGAATGGCTCAGCAGAACGTTCATGGAACTATGTTCCTGAAGGAGTACGATACTTTATTAGCAATGCTCTAACGCACACAACGGGGAACAGATTGAACGGGCAGCTGTTCTCACTTTACGATATCGAGCGAACCGGAACCGGATATCTCTCTGGTATCCGCTCTATTTTCGTTACCTTCTGGGGATCATTTGTTGGTGGAGATTGGCCTGGGCTGGCGCGGTGGCATTATGGTGTCATCGCAGGATTGCTTTTGGTGTCCGGACTGGGATGGCTTCGGCGTATTTTTCGTATGGGTCTATTTCCGCAGGCTATGCCGTTGAGCATCGCATTCACGTTTCTGCTCGCTGTTCTCATGTATCTGTTCGTTGGAGTGTTTCGAATGGAGATTTCGGCTGAATGGGCGCCGCCACTTTTTTATGCCACTGGTCGTCACGTGATGCCGGCAATCACTATGGTCGTTTTATTGACATTAGGTGGTCTTACGCATCTCTTCTCGAAGCGTGTGCTCCTGACGGTATTGGCATTGCTAGTTGCGGGTGCTTTCTTGGCTAACACTTGGATGCTCCTGCGTGTTGAGCTTCCTTACTTTGGCTGCCAGATGGAGGTACTCTGGGACTGCACTGCACTGTGATGGTGATTATCTGATGTGTGGTGTTTTTGGTTTAGTTGGTCGGGCTGACCACGCACTTGGTGAGCGAGTAGCTGGCGCAATCCACCATCGGGGACCGGATGACAGCGGTGTCTGGGTGGACAGCACTGATACACCTGTTACTTTGGCTAATACCCGCCTTTCAATTATTGACCTTTCGTCTGGCGGCCACATGCCTATGCTACAAGCAGACTACGGACTGGCGATAACGTACAATGGAGAGGTCTATAATTTTTCCGAAATCCGCGCTGAGCTAGAGCAGGCTGGACATCGATTTAGTTCCCACAGCGATACCGAAGTTATCCTGAACGCGTACGTGCAGTGGGGTGATGAGTGCGTACATCGCTTCAGAGGCATGTTCGCATTTCTTATTTGGGATATGCATAGACAGCGTCTCTTTGCTGCTCGGGATCGCCTAGGTATAAAACCGCTCTATTGGTCTGAGACAGATGGCGGCTTATTGCTAGCTTCTGAGTTAAGAGCTATGTTGAGTAGCGGTTTGGTAAAGAAAGGATTGGACTTTCAATCTTTACACCATTTTCTCACGTTCTACGCAGTGCCTCCTCCACGCACTATGTTGCAGGGAGTGTATACACTGCTTCCAGGGCATTGTTTGATTTGGGAAAAGGGTAAAGTGACACTTCGCCAATACTGGGATGTCCCAGTGGTTGAGAGTGATGATCTCACGCCAGGAGGTTATGACGCTAGAGAGATTAGGCGTGAATTGCGCCGATTATTGGAAGAATCGATTAAATTACGCATGATTGCAGATGTTCCTGTGGGAGCGTTTTTGTCAGGTGGCGTGGATTCATCCGCTGTGGTAGCCCTGATGGCTCGCCTAAGCGGTGAGCGTTTGAAGACTTTTTCCATTGGTTTTCGTGCGGAAGGTAAGCGTATTGACGAGCGCCGTTTTGCACGAATTGTAGCTCGCCATTGTGACACGGACCATAACGAGGTCGTAGTTTCTGGGAGTGATGTGGCCTCGCAAATACCTGCCTTCATACGTGCTATGGATCAGCCTACAGGCGATGGTCTAAACACATTTCTAGTTTCACAAGCGACTGCTCAACATGTCAAGGTAGCACTCTCAGGTTTGGGAGGAGATGAGCTCTTTGCCGGCTATCGTCAGTACCGATACATGTTGCAGGGGGAGCGTGCAGAAAGATTATGGCATCTTCTACCCGGACCGGCAAAAATGGCAGCAAGAATGTCTGCGCGTCAGTTGGCCAAGGTCTCCGGTCGATTCCCTTTAGCAGAGATTCCGAGTTGGCTAGAGGCAGGTTTTTTAGCTCGCTATTTGCGCACTCGTACGCTCTTCAGTGAGTCTGGAAAGGAAGAAATCTATCATGAGGATCTGGATTCCATGCGGAATAAGGTGGATCCAAGTATAGATTTGTTGCGCTCCTATGTGGTCGAGACTGAGTCCGATCCTATTGTAAGGGTCACAAGATTGGAGTTGAAATCATATTTGTCGCACATGCTCTTGCGTGATACTGATGCTATGAGCATGGCACACTCTCTAGAAGTTCGCGTGCCCCTGATTGATCACAAACTGGTCGAATTCGCAACATGTATACCTTCTGGGTTAAAATTGGGAAATTCTCCTATATCCTATCTTCAAGGGCGAACTAAGATGGTGTTAACCGATGTGTTGGATGATTTACTGCCAGCGGAAATTATCCGGAGGCGCAAGCAGGGATTCCAGATGCCTATAGGAGCTTGGCTGCGCGCTGAGCTTCAACCGATTGTATCTGAATCCCTTTCGCGGGAATCAATGAAGCGACGAGGTATATTTGATGTAGATGTTGTGGAGGGACTACGCCGCGATTTTGATGCTGGCCGTGGACATTATATGCATATATGGGCTTTGATGGTGCTCGAGCTTTGGCAGCGGGAGTGTCTGGATTGAACATCAGGTTGCATTGTTACTCAACGAAGGGCTAGTAATGGTTCCAATTCCACAGTGTGATCCCAGAGCCAATTATTATGCCCATCGCTCCGAGATTGATATGGCAGTCCAGCGAGTACTGGAAAGCGGACAATACATATTAGGGGAAGAAGTGGAGTTCTTTGAGCGTGAGTTCGCCGATTTTGTGGGCGCTGCGCATACAGTTGCTGTAGCATCGGGTACAGATGCTCTCGAAATGGCCCTGCGCGCCTGTGGTGTAGGCGTTGGTGACCTAGTATTCACTGTATCACATACGGCGGTGGCTACTATGGCGGCCATTGAACTGACTGG
>Ga0310344_10000625_pt1 | contig 27725 bp, 28 predicted proteins | sample HC15DNA20200_MG_FD_203801 | JGI IMG/M metagenome (GOLD analysis project Ga0310344, IMG submission 203801) | Marine microbial communities from station ALOHA, North Pacific Subtropical Gyre - HC15-DNA-20-200_MG | ecosystem: Environmental > Aquatic > Marine > Oceanic | place: Pacific Ocean: North...
GTCAACGTTAACGTGACCTTTAGTGAGCAACACATAAGGGCTACCAAACAGCGTTGCAGCAACGACCGCGAAAGTGACAAATTCGTTTTGCCAGATCGTTGAGCTACCGAGTATGTAGCGAACCACAACCATTTGACAGACAACGACGCAGGCACTAGCCAGAGACAGGGCCGCCAGTGTTCCACAGGCGCGCGACAGTGTGTGTACCGCGTTTACAAAGTTATCAGTAAGGGTTTTCTGGATCACTCGACGGCAAGTGCTTGTTCGATTAGCTGCCCACCACCTGGGACATCTTCCGCGAAGGCTTTATAAGATGTTTCTAGAGCAATATTACGCCAAGCCTCCGCTTGCTCCTGGCTCATGTGGACGACTTCAACACCAGCATCTCGAAAAACATCTTCCATCGTTATGTCGAGTTGCTTGGCCTCTTCAAAGAAGTAATCTTCCGCTACCTGCCCAGCGCTCAAAATCGCGGTTCGCTGTTCGTCATTTAGTCGGTCCCAACGTCGTTTTGCGATAAGTACGGGTTCGTACATGAACCACAAGGCGTTGTCACCGGGGGCCGTGAGGCATTCAGTGTGCTCATAGATGCGATAGGACATAAAGCTAGCAGAGCTTGTGTTAGCTGCGTCTAATACGCCTGTTTGCATCGCGGTATAAATCTCAGCACTTGGCATGGAGGCTATTGACCCACCGGCTGCAGCCAGCATTCGCTCGAAAGCGGGCCCTGCAGCGCGTGTGACTTGCCCACTAATATCTTCCGGTGCCAAGATACAGTTTTGTGCTGACGCGAATCCGCCGGCAAGCCAGGCATCCGCAATAACGATTGCTCCCTGGTCTTGAGCTATTTTACGGATGCTATCCATAAAATCAGAGTCGTTTAGACGTCGTGCATGGTCGTGGTTTTTTACAAGGCCCGGCATCAGAGTTGCATTGAACTGTGGGTGCCGTCCACTCGCGTAATCTAAGGGAAGGGCTGTTAGGTCCAGTTGGCCACGAACAATTGCGGACCACTGATCTGCCGCCTTGTATAGCGACTGTCCTGGATAAACGCGAATTTCGAGATCGACGTTAGCTGCTGCGACTTCGCGAGCAATTAGCTGGATCATTTCGTCGCGGATATCTCCGGTACCGCCGGGCCATTGATGCGAGGCTCTGAGAATCGTCTGTGCTTGAGATAGGCTGATTACGCCAAGATAGGCGGTGAACAGACAGAACCATCGAGCGAGACGGAGGATCTCTTTGGGGAGCTGTGTACGCATTTTAATGACGAATCCTAAACAGTTTTGTTATCGTAATAATCGACTGAAACGAGCCCAGTACGCGGATTATAGACAAATGACCGGATATATGCCGCTAACTGAACCGTGATCAGCTACAATAGGTGCTTATGCGAATCCTGAAGGCCATTGTGGGAATTGGCTTGGGCGCGCTGTTATCTATGGCAGTGTTGGCCCATGGTATTACAGGACCCGATCAAGCGTTTGTCATTAATAATGTTGGCGCGCAGATCGGCCCGTATATATATCTCGGCGCCAAGCATATGGTTACGGGATATGACCATCTATTGTTTCTCGCTGGCGTCATCTTTTTTCTCTATCGACTTAGGGATGTTGCTCTTTATGTCACTCTCTTTGCGGTTGGACATAGCACCACGCTTCTTATCGGTGTGCTTGGCGGATTGCATGTTAATGCCTATATAGTAGATGCAATTATTGGGCTTTCGGTAGTCTATAAAGCGTTTGAGAATCTAGGCGGGTTTCGAAAACTGGGCTACGAACCCAACATTAAACTTGCGGTATTAATATTTGGTTTTTTTCACGGTTTTGGATTGGCTACAAAGTTACAGGATTACGCAATTTCTGAAGACGGATTGGTCACCAATATGGTGTCATTCAATGTGGGAGTTGAAATAGGTCAGTTTCTGGCGCTCAGTGTTATCTTGATCGGCTTTAATGTGTGGCGAGCTTCAGGGAAGTTTATACGCTACGCTTATGCTACGAACGTGGGACTAATGGCGGCCGGTTTTGCGCTTATGGGTTACCAGATTACCGGTTTTCTAGTAACTTAGATGGATAGAAGGAGACGGTTTATGGGCATGCGGCATTTAGCTCTGAAAGTACTAACTTTAGGGTTAACGATAAGCGGCGGTAACTCAGTGGTGGCGCAAGACAGTGGAACGTCATTCGATGATGCTGAGCTAAAAGCACGGCAAATGGAAATAGATCTTCGGTCTCAGATTGCCTTGGATAACTTACTTGCGACCAACTCAAGTGCGCAGATACTTTTTGATCCTGCAGTGGGCTATGCGGTATTTGAGGTTACAAAGGCCGGCGGCTTCTTGGTCACAGGTGCCGTAGGTTCTGGTGTAGCTATAAATAGGGTTACCGGTGACCGTTCATATATGCGTATGGGTAGCGCTGGTGTCGGTTTTGGACTTGGCGCTCAGAAATACGACCTCATTGTCATGTTCGAGCACGAATATAATCTCCAGAGCTTCTTGAACGGCGGTTGGGATTCGAGCGCGACTGCGCAGGCTGCAGCAGGACAGGAAGGCGTAAACGTTACCTCTAGTTTCATTGATGGTGTCGCTTTTTTTCAGATTACCGATAAGGGTTTGATCGCAGTTGCTGATGTTGCTGGTACACGGTTTTGGATAGCTGAAAATCTAAACTAGTTTGTGAGAGGGTGGCGGAGAAAATCTAAATATATATGCGGAATCAGAGCCTGAAACAATATCTAAAAATAGCGGAGATAGGCGAAGATCAAGAACGTGTGCTACATTTCCGCGCCTATGGCTAGGTGGCAGAGTGGTTATGCAGCGGCCTGCAAAGCCGCGGACCTCGGTTCGATTCCGGGCCTAGCCTCCATAAATAAAGGCCCGGGTGGCGGAATTGGTAGACGCAGCGGACTTAAAATCCGCTGATCGGAAGATCGTGCCGGTTCGAGTCCGGCCCTGGGCACCAATTAGGAAGAGTCAGCGATTACATATCCCATGTTTATACTATTGTGTTGCGGGAATTATTAAGTATCTCGTATCGTTTTTTTATCTAGTTGCCTTCAACAAAAGCGCTGTTTCTCCACTGTCCTTCCCACACAACCCCATCCGGCGTGGTAAGAGTCCCCTGGCCGTTGAATTCACCGTCCCGCCATTCGCCAACGTATTGGTTTCCGTTTGCATCGATAACAGTACCATGGCCATTTGCTTTGCCGTTGCTAAATTCACCCACATACTCCGTACCACTGGGTATCGTAAATCTTCCTTGACCGTTGAACTCACCGTCCCTGAACTCACCTACATAAACTCTGCCATCGGCGAAAGTCTGTGTGCCTAGACCATTAGGCGCACCGTTCCTCCATTCGACGATCCACTGTTCCCCCTCGGCGTTTGTAAAGGTCCCTTGACCGCTGAATTCACCATTACTGAACTGGCCGATATAACGATCGCCATTTGGAAAGCTCATGGTGCCTTGACCGCTGGATTGGCCATTGACCCATTCGCCAACATATTGATTGCCGTTGATGTCGGTCCCAGTACCTTGTCCGCTTGCTAGACCGTCACTAAATTCGCCAACATATTCTGTACCGTTAGGTTCTGTATAGCGACCGACGCAATTACTCCAAGTGGCTTGGTTTTCGCTAGTGGGACAAGGGGCTAGTTCCGAAATAGCTGGTTCAATATGGCCAGATAGTGGGGCCGAGATAGGAGTCCCATCTCCACAACTGTTTAAGATGAAGACACAAGTCCCAATAGAGCATCTTTCCAAAAAGAGTTCGAAGTTACGGACATTGCTAGACTTCATAAGCGGCTATCTACATGGGGAACCGTAACTTAACGAGTAAGGGTTGAAGGTGATCGTAATTTATTAGAACTCAATATCCATAAAATAGAAACCATCGTGTAGTTTAGGTCGGTAAATATTGGTTTCGGACAGCTAGTTTTTGAGTACGTTTACACTTCCGAACTCGCCCTGAGTGCGCATCCATTCTTGGGCGCGTTCGCTTTCGTCGCGCCGTTGTGCTTTCGTTCGACACCGATTGGTCGGAATGTGGCTACTGGTGCGTCTCTCTCTAGTGCAAACCAAACGATCGTCGCTCGCGAGTGCATTGTTTGCAGAAGGCACTAGCGCAAGGCTCTTAACGTTAAGCGTTATTTCTTGGAGAGGAGGCTGTTCTCCAGCTGCTACCTGAGCTTGCTGGGGTGGCTCAACTATTGAGTAGTTGGATCCGCATGCCGAAATTACCATTCCAAATAACAGTACAACGAATCCTGAAGCTTGTCTCATCTTAGAATCCTCAAATCGTTATGAGCGGGCAAAGTCTACCATATAGTCTCTAACTCGATTTAAAAACACGAGCTATCAAAGCTAACTTAATGTGAGCGCATGAAAGTGACAAGGATCGTAGTAGGACGGAGCTAAAAAAAAGGCCAGCTAGCATAGCGCTAGCCGGCCGTATACAGCATATGTTTTATTCAGCTATCAGTTATCAAAACCCCATCTAAATTGCACACCATATTCTCGTAGTCGGCGGAAGAACCGATTTCCATTGGTAGCTGGCGGCTCAGTAGCCATTAAGTTTTGCACAAAAAAGTTCAGACTACCGTTACCGAAGTTATAGATATAGTTTGCGTTAACGGTCCACAATCCTTCTTCATGATTGAAGGTTTCGAGCTGTGCAGTGTTAAGGTCCTCTATCTGTGCGTTTAAGCCGTCACGATAATTGGCGTTAAGGCGAACTGTATGATCTCCATTAATATTCCAGGTAAGCGGAATATTTCCTTGCCAGTGTGGCATAGAGGTCACGCCGTTGAAACTACCACCCATACCGGTAGTTGCGCCGATATCCCGTCCGATCCCATTACACATATAGTCCGGGCATAAGGATTCTACCCCAGCGCCCTTAAACGAATTATCAAAAAGGTATTTCAGTGTGAAAGCTGCCTGAGGCGAAATGCTAACCGAGCCATAAGCAGTGTCCCAGTTGAAATTAGCTCGTAGGTCGAGGAATTCCGCTTGCAGCCCACCGACGTTTTGAACCATGCCGACGGTTTTCGCCAGGTTCGGGTAGGTGATTGGCTGAGTATCATCGTATGCGATTCCGCAGCCGCCCTGTGAAACGGGGACATAGACAATATCGCCTTGGTGAATAGTCGGTAGTCCATCGGCACCCCGAGTGAGGCACGCTTCACCCATCATCACTGTAGGTGCAGTCGGGGTCACGATACGATTCTTAAAATCATATGCCGTCCAGCTACCACCAAAACTATGATTATCGGCAAAATCCCAGTCGAAACCCAGAGAGAAGCTATCCGCGGTTTGGGGCGTTACCTCCTGAGAGGATCTAATTTCGTACAGGAAGGACAGCCCACCACCCATGCCATACATTGAGCCTGCCTGGTTAACAAACCGCATACCCATACCTTGGATAATCTGAGATGCATGAGAGTGAACGACAGAAGGACCTCTGAAGGAAGTACCATATGATGCTCGCACTGTCAGATCGTCAGTAGCAGTCCAGTTAACAGCAATTTTTGGAGTCGTTTCCGCGAAGCCTAATGCGTATGACTCATTTCGAACAGCAAGCTGAACGTTTACAGTGTCTGTTACAGGAAGCGCAAGCTCACCAAAAATTGAATCGACCGAGATGCTACCAGCCCAGTCATTAAAGGTGCCAACCGTTGCGAGCATCGCAAGATTGCTCATTGCATCTGAGTCTCGACTCTGGGTTTGTTTACGGTAGGCGACTCCGGCAGCAACGCCGATTGGCCCACCTGGCAAATTACCAACCTCACCTGTCACGAGAAAATCAGCACTAACAAACTCTGTGTGGAAAGTGTCGAGCCTGTTAGGAACGAGCCACTCAAGCAATTCAGCAGAGGTCTGGATACCCCCTTGGCTCTCAGGCACTGCGTTACTCATGAATGGGTTGTAGTACTCACAATTACCTGTCCCCGGTGTGGGGTTATTCGCGGCAGTTATATCTGTCACGCCACAATCAGGCCCGCCCCAGCCGTTAATCGCCAACGGATAGTTTTGCAGCAGCATATCTCGAAGGGCATTGTCCATCTGATTATAGGCAGCTGAAACATCCGCTTTCCATGCCCAAACAGAGTTTGGAATTGAACCTTCGAGAGTCAAGGCCGCTCGAAAGAGGTCATAGCGATTATAAGATGGCATGTGCGGCAGAGTAGTTCCGACGCCATAAGGTAGAGTCTCGCCCTCCTGATAGATTGCGCCGTTGTACGCCATCGCCATTCCCATAGAGACAATCTCCTTACCGAATTTCGGATCTAGCGTCTGTGCGCGGAGAAGTCCTGGATGGGTTGCCGGAATTGCGTAGTCTGCGCCCAATACCATCGGCGGCTTAGCCCAGCTTCTTGCTAGGTTGTCGCCCATTACGTCCATTTCCTCAATACGTGTACGACCGTAATTGATTTCAATCCCGGCGGTGAGTAGATCACTGAAACGATGGGTGCCAGATGCGAAAAGGACGATTTGTGACATATCATGCTGAACGGCCATGCCGGGGTTAAATCCTGATGGCCAAGAGCACTCTATAGCAGCATTGCTTCCGGGGGCGTTTACCCACCTGTTATCGGCCTCACGATCAAAATCCCCGTCGTTATAGCTTGGATAGCCAGCTAAAATCGGTGCTCCAATGGCTGGGTTACCGCAATCGGGATCAACCCACGTACCCATACCTGGAGCATCAAAGTTCAACCCATTAAGATTCCCGAGACCGGTCCCGAACTCGGGTGTTACGTCAGGGTCGGTATCTCCCTTAAGTTCGATGTCATAAATATTAATCCGGTCGCTCTGCATAAACTCAACCGAAAGTATCCCGCTAGTATCATCGTCGCCGGCACCCCAGAGAGCACCGAACGTATAGTTTTTAGCATCGGGGACCGTTTCATTGATTTTTGTGTCCAATGAGAAATCGAAGCCACGAAAGTCATTACGAGTGATGAAGTTCACCACGCCAGCTACCGGATCAGATCCGAACAGCGCCGAACCACCGTCGAGAAGAATTTCCGCACGGCCAATAGCTATACGAGGCACCATCGAGTTGATGTCTACCGTCGGCCATCCCTGACCGTCAATGATTGACGGGATAGTCCGTCTGCCATTCAGCACAGTCAGTGTGTTCTCATCACCGATACCGCGTAAATTTAGATTAGAGGATCGGCCACCGCCCCGGAGTCTAGGCTGAGAGTTAGAGCCGGTCTGCGATCCCGTGTCACCGCTATAGTTTTGCGGAACATTAGAAAAGAAGAACTGCATTAAATCATGCGGCGCTTCGACCATAATATCTTCGCCATCAACCACCGAAACTGGTGACGGAGAATCAATACCTGTATACAGATAAGAGCCTGTTACTACCACTTCCTCGAGCGGACCGCCGTCGGGTGTTTGGGCATTTACAGATAGTGATGTTAACGAATACAGCAACACGGTTGTGGTTGCCAGAAATGAATATCTAGACATCAAGTTCCCCTTTAAAACTATGGAGCTACAGTGGCTACAATTTCAACAATTATTGTTGATACCTACCTTAGGTAGTGTGAGATTAACAACTGTAGTCAAGAAATTCTAGCTTATTAGGCTTTTACACCACCATTATTTTAGGCAATAACAGTATCTATTATTGTCTAGACCAATTCGATCGTTGTAAATAAACAACGAATTCGAGGGCGGGCTGCATAGCGAGAGGTGTTTCTTTCGAATTCCCCGGATTGGCCAACCAATCTGACAATCTATAAGTTAATAGAATTGAGATGTGTTCGCCCCTACAATTATCGCTATTGATTTACTTGCAATTGACCCCTCAGAGGCGAAAATAGCCGCCGCATCGTATTGAATCATCGGATCTGACCTTGAGCGAATTCTCCACTGCCGGTTTAAACGTCAGCGCGCTTGAGATTTGGCGCGGGGAAAACCGCCTTTTTTCTAACCTGAGTTTCGAGCTTGGGGGTGGCGAGATCGCAATTATTACTGGTGGAAACGGTACGGGTAAGACAACGTTGTTACGGATCCTGGCAGGGCTATCTCTTCCTGCTAAAGGGATAGTGACCTGGCGAGACAAGGACGTTCGTATATTTACCCCGGAAGCCCGTATAGAAATTGTCTATCAGGGACATCTCGAGGGACTGAAAAAGGATCTTACTGTTGTCGAGAACCTCGAGTTCTATCGATCGTTATGGATGACTAATAGCCCTGTCGCGGCGTTACTTGAAGAGCTCGGTTTGGCGACTTTAGCTGATATCCAAGTGCGTTACCTGTCTGCTGGTCAGCGACGGCGAGTCGCTCTCGGTTGTATGCGATTACGTCAAGCGCAATTGTGGTTGCTCGACGAACCCTTTACGAATCTTGATGCTGCTGGTACTAAGATAGTGGCAGGCTGGCTCGCCTCCCATGCGGAATCGGGGGGTACTGCTGTCGTCGCAACGCATCTTGCCGATAATCTTTCGGGAAAAGTCGCGGTTGAGGTTGAGCTCTAAATGAGTACGGTGATACTAGTCCTAGGTCGCGATCTTCGTCTATCATCAAGGCGCTGGGGTGAACGTGCAACCCCGTTGATTTTTTTTACTATCGTTGCATCGCTATTTCCCTTAGCGTTATCGCCAAATGAGGAACTGTTGCAATCCGCGGGGACAGGTTTTTTGTGGATAGCAGCGCTGCTATCCTCTCTTCTTGCTCTGGATGGCTTATTTCGCACTGACGTGCAGGACGGAAGCATGGAACAACTAACGCTCAGTCCCGCTCCGCTAGCGTTAATCGCGCTGGCGAAGATAGTGGCTCACTGGATAGTGAGTGGTTTACCTCTTATTCTTATTACACCGATCATTGCTCTGTCGTTTCATGTTCCTTCTGAATCGTTAAAGGTTTTGATGTTAGCGCTATTACTTGCGACGCCAACCTTGAGCATTTTGGCTGCGCTCGGCGCTGCATTGACCGTGAGCGTACGCGGCGGTGGGGCGATCATTGGTCTTTTGGTATTACCCTTAACCTCACCTGTACTGATTTTCGGTGCGCGCGTTACTGACTTGGCGATTCATAGTGAGCCGACTCAAGGTCCGTTGTACCTTTTAGCCGCGTTTGCTGTGTTGTCCGCTTCGATCGGGCCGCTAGCCTGCGCAGCGGCTTTGCGAGTCGGTTTAGAATAGGGATTGCGCTGTGGGATTCGTTCGATGGTTTCACTCTTTCGCCTCGCCGCCGCACTTCTATCGATTCGCGCAACGATGGTCTCGGTGGCTTGCGGTCGTGAGCCTCGTGCTCATGTTGGTCGGTACATATGGGGGACTTGTGCTCGCTCCACCAGACTATCTCCAGGGCGAAGCGTTTCGAATTATCTATGTTCATGTGCCGACTGCTTATATTGGAATGCTAGCCTACGTTGTGTTAGCCAGTGTCGCTGGGATCGGCTTTGTGTGGCGTATTAAACTTGCCCACGCGGTAGCGGTTAGTGTTGCGCCGGTGGGCGCATCGTTTACCTTACTTGCGCTAGTAACCGGTGCTGTTTGGGGTAAACCGATGTGGGGAACCTATTGGGAATGGGGTGATGCAAGACTTGTATTTGAATTACTACTCTTGTTTCTTTTTATTGGTTACATGGTCTTGCGACTGGCGTTTGACGATCGGGACAAAGCAGATCGAGTCAGTGCTATTTTGGCCGTTGTTGGCGTCATTAATGTACCAATCATTCATTACTCGGTCGAATGGTGGAGTACACTGCACCAAGGCCCAACAATTGCACAGTTCGATTCCCCGTCGATCGATACCGCGATGCTGATCCCGCTACTGATCAATATCGTAGGATTTACGGCTTTTTTCGCATGGCTAGTTTTGACTCGCTTGCAAGGTGAAGTGCTTGAGCGCGAAAAGGCAACGCGTTGGGTCCAGCAGTTGGTGGTGGAGGATTTAAAATGATTGAGTTCTTGAGCATGGGTGGCTATGCAGCCTACGTTTGGACGGCCTACGGTATTACACTTGTAGTGCTTGTTTTGAACATTTGGTTGGCTCGGCGCCGGCATGCTCACATGTTAGCTACAGCGCGGAAAATGGCGATATCTAAATCAAACGACCGGCGCCCGGTTGTACGGACAAATCGGTGAGGGCGGGACGGCGTCAGCGACTCTTGCTGATAGGCCTTGTCTTGGCTGGTGTTGGCTTATCTGCGGGGCTTGCGCTAAGAGCATTTCAGGAGAACCTGTTGTTCTTCTTCAGCCCAACCCAAGTCGTTGCTGGTGAAGCACCGACTGGACGAGCTTTCCGGCTTGGGGGCATGGTTGTCGAGGATAGCGTGCAACGGGAGCCGGGCAGCCTAACGATGAGCTTTGTGCTGACCGACTACGCTTATTCCATGCCAGTCAGCTATACAGGCGTTTTACCGGATCTTTTCGGAGAAGGGCAGGGTGTTGTCGCTCGCGGCCAGCTTATGGCTGACGGTAGCTTCATAGCCAATGAAGTGCTTGCTAAGCATGATGAGAACTACATGTCACCAGAGGTAGCTGACGCGCTCGCGGCTGCGGGTATGGTTAGGTCCGAATGATTCCAGAGCTTGGCCAGTTAGCGCTGGCGATCTCGCTATCGCTTGCTTTTATACAAGCGATAATCCCGATCGCTGGAGCCGCTTACGAGCGTGCTGATTGGATGGCGCTTGCGCGACCGACAGCTATTGGTCAATTTGTTTTTGTTGCTCTTTCTTTTTGTGTTCTTGCCAATGCATTTTTAAGTAATGATTTTAGTGTTCTTTATGTTGCGTATAATTCTAATTCCGCATTACCTGCCGTGTACAAATTCGCGGCAATTTGGGGCGGACATGAAGGCTCCCTCTTACTGTGGATAATGATTCTTGCATTTTGGACATTGCTTGTTGCGATTTTGAGCCGATCGCTTCCCGAGCAGCTTGTTGCCCGCGTATTAGGGGTATTGGGGATAGTGAGCTGCGGTTTGTTGCTGTTCACGCTGCTAACCTCGAACCCTTTCGAGCGACTTTTACCCGCGGCATTCGATGGCAATGATCTCAACCCGCTGTTACAAGATCCAGCGATGGCATTACATCCGCCGGTTCTCTACCTTGGTTATGTTGGATTTGCGGTTCCGTTTGCTTTTGCTGTCGCTGCCTTATTGACTCGGCGTCTCGATAAAGACTGGGCACGATGGACACGGCCGTGGGCGTTGGCCTCTTGGATGTTTCTGACTGTCGGTATCACGCTTGGCAGTTGGTGGGCTTTCTACGAGCTTGGGTGGGGTGGCTGGTGGTTCTGGGACCCAGTTGAAAATGCTTCGTTTATGCCGTGGCTTGCCGGTACTGCCTTAATACACTCACTTGCCGTGACTGAGCGGCGCGGTTTGTTCAAAAGTTGGACCATTCTGCTCGCTATACTAGCGTTTTCTCTAAGCCTACTCGGTACCTTCCTTGTTCGTTCCGGTATCCTGGTATCGGTTCATTCGTTTGCGTCAGATCCAGCACGGGGATTGTTCATCCTTTTATTGCTCGGCGTTATCAGCGGCGGCTCATTAGTCTTATATGCGCTACGCGCTGGTCGAATGGAAACCGAGGGCGGGTTTAAGCTAGTGTCGCGCGAGGCCTTTTTGCTACTAAACAATATTTTGCTCGTAGTTGCCATTATGGCTGTTTTGTTTGGTACCTTGTATCCGTTGTTCTTGGATGCAATGGGGCTCGGTAAAATTTCTGTTGGGCCACCGTACTTTAATACGGTGTTCTTAATACCAGGGCTTCCGTTGGGTTTGTTCGTCGGAGCTGGGATGCATGCAACATGGAAGAGCATGCGCGGGGAGACGCTTATACGGAAACTCGCGGTCGCCGCCGGCTTTGCTGTCGTTATCGGTGCCGTTATACCGTGGGTGGCATTTGGGTCGGCAAGTTCCCTGACGATGGTCGGTGTCATGGTCGGGTTATGGGTTGTGGTCTCGGCGCTTTTTGATCCGGTCCGACGGTTGGTATCGTCAAGCTCTTCTTCGATGCCGTTTTCGCTTGCGCAGTGGGGTATGACGCTTGCACATCTCGGTGTTGGTGTTTTTATTCTGGGAGCCACTATCACTTCGAGTTATACGATCGAAACTGATCGTAGCGCAAGACCTGGTGACCGATGGGAGTTGTTCGGTTACGAATTTGTGTTTCGCAATGTCCGAAATTTTGACGGAGTTAACTACCGTGCTACAGAGGGAGAATTTGAGATACGTCGTAATGGTAGTCTCGTTACCGTGATGACGCCGCAAAAACGTACCTATCTCGTGCAGCAAAACCCCATGACGGAAGCAGCAATAGACTCGGGTTGGACACGGCACCTTTTCATAGCGCTCGGTGATCCATTAGGTGATGGGGCTTGGAGTCTCCGTATTCAATATAAACCCCTGATACGCTTTGTCTGGCTTGGCCCCCTGATTATGGCTTTTGGTGGGCTTCTAGCAGCTTCAGATCCGCGTTATCGCAGTCGGCAGGTAACCAGCCGCGTGAAGTCTCGCCCGGTGAGAGTGGTGGGGGAGACGGTCTGATGTGGCGCTACCTACTCCCAGTTGTGATCTTTTCAGTACTGGGCCTATTTTTCCTGCGGGGGCTAAACCTCAATCCTGGTTACGTTCCATCTCCACTGATCGGCAAGCCCGCGCCTGAATACGAACTACCGAAGCTTAAGGATATGACGTCAACAGTTGGGTCAGCGGACTACGTCGGGGAGGTTGTTCTGCTAAACGTCTGGGCGACTTGGTGCCCAGGCTGCCGGCAGGAGCACCCTTATCTTGTGGAGCTGTCGGAAAATAGTGGCGTGCCAATCTACGGTCTTAACTGGAAAGATGATGGGGATAAAGCGCGGGCTTGGCTTGAGACACTAGGGGATCCATATGTTGCCACAGCCGTGGACGCAACAGGTGAAGTCGCTATCGATTGGGGGGTGTATGCTGCGCCAGAAACTTTTCTAATCGGTCGTGATGGCAAGGTGCTCTATAAACATATCGCTCCTTTGACTCCGGCAGTTTGGGAGAACGAGTTCCTACCGCGAATTGCCGCTGGTTGCGCTGCACAACCTTGTGCGCCACTGACTAACGTTCGCTAATGCGCTCAATTATCCTATTGGTGTTTTGGTTGGTGTCTTGTTGCGCGTGGGCTATAGATCCAGAGCCTCCACTCGATGACCCAATCATCGACGCCGAATATCAACAGTTGATACGCGAGGTGCGTTGCCTTGTCTGCCAGAATCAACCTATTTCCGATTCGTCAGCACCACTCGCTGCTGATCTTCGTCGTGAGATACGCCGTATGTACGAGGAGGGCTCGAGGCGAGCTGAGATTGAGGAATTTCTTATTGCCCGTTATGGAGATTTCGTGCTTTATAGGCCACAACTGAAACCGATGACTTGGGCCCTTTGGGGTGCTCCACTCGTGCTGTTATTTATTGGCGGTGCCGTGTTCGCTCGGATCCTTCGTGCGCGAATGCGTCAGTCTATTACCGAGGTTTAATCGTTGTGATAGGTTTTTGGTTCGTAGCAGTCGGTTTACTTGCAGGCGCGTTGAGTTTCGTAGTTACGCCAATCTGGCACTTTCGCCAGCAGAACGGAAATTGGTCGGCTGCCGGTATTATCGCAGCAGTTGCCTTGGTGCCCATAGCGCTTAGCGTCTACCTTTCGGTAACGACATGGAACTTGGAGGCGCCCTTAAGTGATGAATTGCCAGCAATTTCCGATGTGGTCGAACAGCTTGCGGACCGTCTTCGTGAAAATCCGGATGACGTGACTGGCTGGCTTATGTTAGGTCGAAGCTATTTTACAACCGGACGTTACCCAGAAGCCCTAACCGCGTTCCGTGAAGCGTGGGATCGGACGCCGGTACCCGGAGTTGAACTGAAGGGTTCTATAGCTGAGGTTGAGGTATTAATAGACCCTTTATCTTTAAACGGATCGGCAGGGCGGCTCTTCGATGAGGTTCTCGATGAGGACCCAATGAACGAGAGAGCGCTTTGGTATGCTGGATTAGGCGCTCTTCAAAAAGGACAGATAGAGATTGTGCGGCAGCGATGGTCGGCCTTGCTTGCCATCGGGGTGCCGGAGCAAATGGCGCAGGCCATACAGGAACAGCTTGATGCTTTACCGGAGACCTCGGGAACGGTTAGCCAGTCAACCTCGAGCCCCGAAAATTTCGGATTCGCGATACATCTAAACGTCACGTTCGGTGATAGTATTGTGGCTGCAGATATGCCAGGCCAGGCATCGTTATTTGTATTCGCTCGTGCTGCCGAGGGAGGCCCTCCATTAGCCGTGATTCGCGCATTAGGGACATCGGTTCCAGGCGTGTTCGTGCTGACCGATGCCAATGCAATGATCCCCGGTCGCTCGCTGGCCGATTTCGAGGCACTTAGTTTAGTAGCCCGCATCTCGTTCTCCGGCCAACCTATAGCTCAGAGTGGTGATTTGTTCGGCGAATTCGAGTATCGACGGAGCGAAAGTACTGGAGTTGTGGAGCTCGTTATTAACCAAATAGTGCCATAGATATGGCACCAATCACGAAGCGGTTAGGGCTACCTCTTTCACAACCGACTTAGGCTTTTATGGGGTAACGGGGCGACCCGTAGCAGCCGATTCGATAATAGCTTCCATGACAGCTACATTTTCTAGCTTCTCGGCGCGAGTGAACGGGTAGGGACTTCTGCACTCAACAGCGTCGGCGAAAGCCTCGAGGTTAGTCAATACGGTATCTACGTAGTTGAATTTACGAGCCTGTTTTTGCTCTCCCGTTCGCGCAACCGTTAGTTGTGTGATTCCTTCCTGACCTGGGTGCACGTCGCTTAACGCTTCGACCCAGGCCTGGGCGCCGAATACCTGGAACCGAATGTATATTGGAGTGACGAGGATCGTACTCAAGCTTCCAGTCATGCCGGATTTGAATCGGAACTGAACTGAAAGTGTGTCGCCAGCGCCCCAATTACCGCAACGTTGAGTTGAATAAGCGAACACCTCATCTATCGAGCCAAATAGGTGTATGTAAGCATCGGTGAGATGGATCGCCATGCCGCTCAACGCTGGTATTGGTGATTCTGCCGTTGAAGCTCGCCAATCCTTGGGATCAACGTTAGCTAACACATCGTGGCTAAAGTTGGCTTCGACATGCATCAGAGTTCCTAGCTCCCCTTTATCAACTAGATTTTTTATATGGAGTAGCGATGGTTCGTAGCGGCGCATATGACCGATACCGAGAAGGACATTGGCTTCATCACAAGCGGTTATGGCCCTTTCAGCGCTCTTCTTGTTCAGTGCTAGAGGTTTTTCACAGAAGACGTGTTTGCCCGCATTAGCTGAGAGTGTGATCTGTTCTTCGTGTAACGAATGTGGTGTTGCCAGTATGACCGCGTCAATTTTTGGGTTAGACAGCGCCTCATAGTAATCCGTAACAACGTGTGGCCTTTGTTCTTCGGGTAGCTCAGAGCCAGCATCAGGGCGGTGATCGATGCCTAGCACGATTTGAATTTTGTCGCTGCGGTTGTGCAGACTGGAAATAATGCGCTGACCCCACCAACCAAGGCCAACGATTGCCGCGTCAATCATTTTGGTGTGGCATCGCCACCTTCGACAATGATGAGTTCATTATTACCAACGTCATTAAGGCGGAATTTTCGAGCTCTCTGATATTCTGGCGACTGATGGCAAGCAACCGCCTGTTCCAATGATGGAAATTCTACGACGATATGACGAAAGAAATGCTCGGGTCCCTCGAGTTGCTGTTGCTTACCGCCGCGCGCTAATACCCTACCTTGATATTTATCGAGGATAGCCGGGACCAGGTCCGTATATTTTTTGTATTCGACAGCATCATTTACTTTTGCTCTCGCAAGCCAATAAGCAGGCATCTCATTTTCTCCTTTCTCTTAGCCTATTATGGGGATTCAGGGTAAGAGTGGGCACACTAGTGATTTTTTATGACAACTTTTATTGCGCCGTCTAGTTTTTCACGGGCATAACGCAGCCCTGTTTTCAGCTCGTCCAGCGAAAATGTATGTGTGTGAACAGGTGAGGGGTCTATTTTCTTTTGAGCCATAAGGGAAGCGGCACGGCGCACAGCACTCTTACCCTCACCGCGTATTCCGAATAAGTAAATATTGTTAGAGACGATGTGGCAGACATCGACGAGTTGCGGTTCTTGCGCGAACGCTCCAAGGCATACTCGACCACCACGATTGACAAGTTTGATCGCGTTATCAACACCAGTGGGCGCGCCGGAGCATTCAAAAACGAAATCTACTCCAAGCCCACGATTGATTTTGAATATTTCTTCGCGCGCATCTTTCTTGGCAGCATTGACAACGTGGTCAGCTCCGAGCGTTTTACCAGTCTGAAGCCGATCATCGACAATGTCAGTGAGAATGACGGGCGCCGCGCCTAATGCTTTCGCAGTAGCAACTCCAAGCAAGCCAATAGGACCCGCTCCAGTGACCACAATACTCTGGCCAGCTATTAATCCTCCGAGTACGTCGAGACCGTATACGGCCGTACCTGCGGTTACGATAAGTGTCGCGATTTCGTCGCTCATAAAGTTAGGCACTGGCACGAGAGTATTGACATGATTGACAGCGTATTCGGTAAACGCACCATCCGTGGTATATCCGTTAGCGCGATGTCCCTTACGATGTGTACCGAAGTTCATGCCGTAATTGTGACAGGACGTATACATACCTTCGCGGCAACGAGCGCAGCGGCCGCAGCCGGCATGTATCTCTACCGCGACGCGATCACCAATTTCGTATTCGTCTACGCTCTCATCTAGTTCAACGATCGTGCCCATGAATTCGTGGCCGGGGGTAAAGTTTTTGTTGAAAGGAAGCTCACCGTCGATGAGAGCGGGAGCACCATGACTAATGATTTCAAGGTCAGTTGCACATATAGCAACTGCGTCGATGCGAATCAGAACTTCAGCGGGGCCAGGGCGAGGAACAGGCTTGCTAACCAGGGAGAGTTGGCCGGGGCCATTGAGGACCCAGGCTTTCATGGTTTCCGGAATATTGTACTTGGTTACGATATCGCCCTTTTTTCTTCGATCGCCGTGAGTACACGTTCTGCGGTAGCAGGAAGTGACGTAATACGTACGCCGACAGCGTCATAGATCGCATTCGTAATAGCAGCGGCAGTAGGGACAGCGGTAGGCTCACCCGCACCTTTTGCGCCGAACGGGCCCGTCGGGTCATAGTTATCAACGAGTTCGACTTCAAGTTCCGGCATATCTAGACTTGTTGGCATGATGTAGTTTGTCAGATTAGGGTTAACCTGCACGCCGTCTTTGAAGAGAATTTCCTCCTGAAGAGCGAAACCAACTCCCATGGAGATTCCGCCTTGAATTTGGCCTTCAACCAGCATCGGGTTAATCGGTGTTCCGCAATCGTGGACCGCTACAATTTTCTTTACTTCGACTTCACCCGTTTCGTCGTCGACCTCTACATCAGCTATCTGCGTCGCATAAACGTAGGTATTGAACGGTTTTCCTGCGCCTGTTTCCGGGTCCATTTCGACTGTGGGTGGGTTATAGGATGCGCTGCCGATCGAAGGATTTCCTAAAACATTCTCACTATAGTGAGCAGCTTCGCCAATAGTTACTGATTTTGATGGAAAACCGAGGACTTGAATACGTCTATCGCGTGCCTCGAGCTGATCCGCACGCACTTTCAGCATAGGAGCGGCCGACTCGAACAATATCTCGCGCGCTTTCTCCGCAGCAAGCTTGACCGCGTTACCGGTCACATAGGTTGTCCGACTAGCGATCGCGCCGGTATCCATTGGTGTTGCATCTGTATCGGCTGAAACGACGTGAACATCATCTGTTGCGACGCCTAATGCTTCCGCAGCTATTTGTCCCAGTACAGTAAGGGCGCCCTGGCCAGTTTCTACTGTTCCTGTTAGTAACGTTGCCGTACCGTCCGTGTTGACCTTAACTGTGGCGGCACTAGCGTTTGCTGCCACCGTAAAGCCGATGGGATACCACATACAAGCCATTCCCCGTCCACGTTTAATCATTTTGCCAGCCTTTCCAGTCAAACCGTTCGGACGCCTGCGTAAGTGATTCTTTAACCGCAACACTGTGTAGACTCTGATTAGTCGGGCTCGAAGAGCCTTCGTTAAACGCATTTTTCAGCCTGATCTCTAGTGGATCCATGCCTACAGTCCGTGCGATATCGTCCATCTGTGACTCGTAAGCGAAGCAGACTTGAGGAGCGCCGAAGCCCCGCATTGCGCCGGTCGTCGTTTTGTTTGTATAGACTGCATAAGCTTCAACAAGAATATTGTCAATGTTGTACGGACCAGGGGCGAGAATTGAGCCTTTACCTATTGTTGTGCCCGTCCAGGAGCAATAGGCACCACCATCGAGAATAAGGCGAATTTTTCTCGCGATGATTGTGCCATCGTTCATGAAACCGCTCGTGTAATCCATAGTGAACGGGTGTCGAATCGTTGAGGAGACAAATTCGTCGCCGCGCGTAAATACTGATTTCACTGGACGACCAGTTTTACGCGATAGCATCGCGAGTATGGGTTCGTTAGTGATTTCATTTTTACCGCCAAAGTTGCCGCCTACGATAGTTCCAATAAGGCGAATTTTTGCCTGTGGGAGATTAAGGGTACGGGCGAGATCTTCCCGGCCGAGCGTGATACGACCGAGGCTTGACCAAATGGAAACGCGACCGTTACCGTCCCAGGATGCGATTGACGCATGAGGTTCGAGCGGAACGTGTTCGACCATTTGGGTTTGGTATTGTTGATGAATGACGTGATCGGATGCAGCTAAGGCCGTTTCGACATCGCCTTTTTTGATCACTTTACTAGCGTAGACGTTCGTGTCACCGCCATGAATCTTTAGCGAGTCTTCTTCGAGCGCTACGAGGGGGTCGAATATGGCCTCTAAGGGTTCATATTCGACTTTTATTTTCTCGAGCGCATCGGCAGCGATTTGTTCGGTAACCGCAGCTACAGCGGCAACCCCATCACCACGATGCCGTACGATTTCCCCGGCCAGCACCGGTTGATCTTGCAGAGTTGGCCCGAACGAATTCGTTGGAATCTCTTTGCCAGTCAAAGTTGCGAGCACGCCGGGCATAGCTTCCGCAGCGCTTGTATCCACGTTAAGAATCCGGGCATGGGGATGTGCGCTGCGGAGCACCTTTGCATGAACCATATGCGGAAAGGTGATGTCGTCAATGTACTGTGTCTGGCCGAGACCATGCAGCCGCCCATCGGGCCTCGTTGCACGTTGACCGACAGCGGGTGTGGTTAGCCGAGTCTCGGACTCAGGAAGTTCGAGCGGATAAATTACCGGATCATCGACTGGCTTTACCAGGGGCTGTTTAGCAGGAGCTTGCGATTCTCTTGCCTTGACGAGTTCTTCCGCATCGGTTTGAACATCCGTCGTTCTAGTGGCCATCATTAGCTCTCCGTAAAGATTCTATATTTTAAACGTGCCATTAAGCGGGGGTATTTTCCTCGCTCATCGCCTGACCAGCGTCAATTATGGCCTCGATGATCTTAGTATAACCGGTACAACGGCACAGATTGCCGGACAATGCATCGCGAATCTCCAAGACCGATGGCTCGGGGTTTTTATCGAGCAGGTCCTTGGCAGACATTATCATGCCAGGCCCGCAAAATCCGCACTGTAACGCGCCGTGTTCTTCGAAAGCCTGCTGGATGGGATGCAGCTGTTGGGAGTTCGCTAATCCTTCAATCGTTGTGACGTCGTGCCCTGCAGCTCGCGCAGCCAGCATTAGGCAGGAGTTAACCGATTCACCATCTACGATCACAGTGCATGTACCACAGTCACCGACGTCACAGCCGAGCTTGGCTCCAGTGAGGTTTAGATGCTCACGAAGAAACTTCAGAAGCGTTGTCTCGGGTGGACAGTCAGCGGATCTAAGCTCGCCGTTTACTTTTAATTGCACCATCATGTCAGTAGTTCTCCGCTTAACCTTCTTTTGCAATCTCGATGGATCTCTTCAGCACGCGTTTGGTAAAGGTTCTAATGATATGACAACGATATTTCTTAGAAGCGCGAAAATCGTCGATCGGTTTGCTCTCCGACACAGCTATTTCCGCCGCCTCTGCTAGGACTTTATCTGTCGCAGGTTTTCCTGCTAGAAAAGCCTCCGTCTCCAGGCAGCGTAACGGAACAGGCGCAACCGCACCGAGCGCGAGTCGAGGTTCAGAAATCGTCTCACCATCTTTCTCTAGCCAGAGAGCAGCAGCTGCATTGACCAGTGCTAGCGCCTGCCCTTTACGAAGGCCATGCTTGAGAAATTTTGACGGTTTTCCGAGAGTTTCTTTCGGAATAAAAATGCTCTCTAATAACTCGTGCGGACCTAGTACCGTTTTGCGTGGACCAACGAAAAATTCCTCTATTGGCATTTCACGAGATCCGTCAGGGCCGATCAGCGTAACACGGGAATCCAGCACCATAACTGAAGGCGCGCTATCGGCCGATGGTACGCAAGTGACTAGATTACCGCCCAGTGTACCTAGATTGCGGGTCTGAACAGCACCAACAGTATGCGAGGCGGCTACAACTGCAGGAAGTTTCTCCTGGCAAAAGGAGGATTCCATGATCTCACCAAAAGTGACCATGCTGCCTATACGCAGGCCTTCGGCGGTCTCTTCGAGCCCCCTAAACTCGGGCACACAGGAAACATCAACCAATAGATTAATAGCTCCTGCGTCGTGCTTGAGATCGACGATAAGGTCCGTCCCACCGCCTAGAGGGCAGGCATGCTCGCCATTTTCTGCCAAAACCGCAACGGCTTCCGCAGCTGATGCAGGCGCAATGTAGTCGAAAGGTCTCATCCGATTCTAAGCCACTTTCTGAGAGATCGTTCGATTAGCGATACTTTTGAACTGGTCAAGCGACAATAGCTCCTTGGTGGAGTTACCCTCCGCTTTGACTTCTTTAAGGATAGCCATCGCTTCCTCATCGGAAGCTTCGGCACCAATTTTTTCAAGCCAGATCCGGACCGAATCTATACCGCTACCTTTACCCATCACCACATCTGCCGAAGGTTGACCTACTAATTCTGGTCTCATTGGGAACAGCTCAGTTAGATGTTCCTCACCACAATTTTTAAACCAATTAGCAATTATTCCGGATTCAACTTGGTACAGCATATCTCCAACAATAGATTTATTAGTTGGCACCTTTATGCGCGATAATTCTTCAACTAGCTTTGCTAGAGGGTAGAGTTTTTCTGTTTTGATACCAATATCCATTCCATACATTGTCAATAGCGCCATTACGATATCTTCAGTAGGAGCATTGCCCGATCTTTCTCCGATTCCAAGAACGGTTGAATGAACGATTTCTACACCTTCGGCTAGGGCTAGTAAGGTATTTGCGACACCTAAACTAAAATCCTGATGAAAATGCGCCTCAAGACGTGTGTTTGGAAATTTCTCTTTTACTGCTCTCACAAAATATTTCATTGCGTGAGGGGAGATAACACCGAAGGTATCAACAAGGGCGAGCGCATCCATGTGGCCTTCACTAGCAACTGTGTTAATAAGATCAAGGACCCAAGATAACTCTGAACGAGAGAAATCTATCGGAAAGAAAACAACTTCCAGTCCTTGCTCATGGGCATAAGCAGTCGCCTCAACAGATGTATCGATTGCTTTTTGAAGCGGCCACTTGTAGCCATGCTCAATCAGATGAGTGCTAGCAGGCACTTCCATGATAAGTCCTTTGACTCCGCAATCAACAGATGCATCAACATCTTCCTTCATGCATCTACAAAACGAATAAATGTCTGGACCAAAATCTTTTTTAACAATTTCAGCTATAGCTTTTTTATCAGCCTCCGAGACCGCCGGTAGACCCGCTTCAATTCTGTGCATGCCAGCTTCAGCAAGCGCTTCAGCTATCCTCAATTTATCGTCGAAATTGTAAGCAATCCCTGTTTGTTGTTCGCCGTCTCTAAGCGTGACGTCATGAATTTTGATCGTGTCGGCAAAATTCAGATCCTTTGTAACTTCCTTGTCGTAGTTCCAGGCGCTACTAAACCAATTGTCGTTTTTCCATGGTTGCTCACTCATCTTGAAAAATCCTCAATAAATCAAATCATTAATGCAGGGCTGGCGCGGATTATACCGGTTCTAACTGACGCGGCGAAAGGGAGTTAATACCATGCTGCGCACGGACCTTAGTGGTGCAACTAACCATTGCCGACCCAACGGGCGAGTTGTTCCCACCCCTAGTCCGCATAGAGACGCGCGGTGTTTTATGAAAAAAAACAATAAAACCTTTAATAATCAAACTCTAATGAATATATACTAACGTATTATATGATAAGTATCTCACTTTAAATTGGGACGAAACTCCTCGTTTAGGGCTGCTCGTATACGAGCTACGTTTTCCGGGTCTGGTCCATCGGTAAATCTGCTAACAACAAGTGTAATTGGTACGTTGAAGGCCAACCCCAAAAATGAAGCGTCAAAACGCGTCCAGCTTTCTGGAAGCAAGTTAGGAACAGTCATTTGGAGTATGCCAAAGTCAAATACTCGTCCGCCTAGAAGGGCTGTTAACGAAATAATACACCCAGCCACTATTCCAGCCGTAACTCCGGCTTTTGTGAATCGGATGCCCATTGGAACCGTCACAGCAAGCACTGCAGGCAAGAGCTGCGTGATCATAGCGGCGGTCACACCGATCATTAGTACAATTAAACCCCAATTAAATGCGGCAGCGGTAACTGTAATGCCGACCAGTAGCACAACGAAGATCCGACCAACTGTTATGTAATGACGATCAGTGGCGTTTTTCTTTACAAAACTTGCGTAGACATCTTTAGTGAGCATAGCCGAATTCGCATTAGTATCAGCATCCATTGATGACATCCCAGCGGCGAGCCCTCCAGCGACTATCAGGCCTGCAAACCAAGCTGGTGCGTATGTTGCAAGGAGGAGGGGAAATGAGTTGTCCGCGTCACCTCCTGTGAGGCCGGGAAAGAAATGAAAAGCTGTAAAACCAATCACCAGTGAAGGCAGATAGAGAGCCATCAGATAGAAGCCAACGGTGAGGCCTATTTTTCTCGTCGTTTTTACATCGCGCGCTGAGTAAAAGAACATAAACCCTCGAGGCAAAATAGCCCAGTAAAGAGCTATTCCAAAGACAGGCCATGTCGTCCACCATTGCGGTGTGGCTAGGCCTTGAGGACCGGGCAGAGTCAACAAGGCCGGCTCTGTTTCCTGGATAGTGTTAAATAGCGTCAGAAGATTGCCGTCAATCAGTGTCAAGCACCAGAAAGCAGCTCCCCAAACCGCGATGAACATCCATATAGCCTGGGCCACCGTAGTCCAAGTTACGCCGCGGATACCGCTGGAGGTCACATAGACAATAACCATACCACCCATGATTAATAATGCAGCCCAGTAGGGAATGTTGCCCTCTGTACCACTAGATAGTAGACGAGCAGGGCCTGTGACATTTGCAGTCATTAGTGGTATGCAGCAGGATAGAATATATATCGCTATAAAGCCCCGAAACCTTCCATCGCCGAAATAATCCACAAGAAGATCCGCCGGAGTTATGTAGTTGAACTTTCTACCTAAACATGTGATACGCGCACCAACAAAGTAAATAACACCTAGTGGCGTTAATACAGTCCATAGAATATTTGCAGCGAAGGCTACCCCATGAGAATAGTAAAAACCCATGGAACCTGGAATCGCAAAGGCCGTATGAAAGCCTCCGGCAATTCCTAAATACAGAACCACAAACCCGAAGCCAGGAGCGACCTTAAAATAGTCGTCCATTGCAACTCGCCCAACTTTAGTCCAACGACCGGTACCAACCCATAAAATTAGCGCCGCGTATATAGCTACAATGACGATTGTATAGTGCCAAGATTCCAAGCTAGTTCTCCCAATTGGTAGGATTTTCTTTCTCTATCTTAAGACCAAAATAGAGACACCCAAGTAACCAGACTAGACCCCAACCGCTGCACCACACATACACTAAAGGTAAACCAAAAATTGGTATTGGCTCATTCACAGCCCAGACACCCACCCACACCATTAAAAAGCAGATAACAAACCATGCTAGGTAAAGCTTTTCCCAAAGCGTCCTTGGTATTAGATGGTTCGGTTGTTCAGAAGCCGCCATATTGATTCCCTATAAAACTAGACTTGGTTTTTTGTTACCAGTGACGATTAAATATACTAGCCAGAAAATAATGAAGCCTTCCTTTTTTGATTTTAAGGAAGGTCGAAAGATCGTGTATTCTGCTAAAACAGATACCTCAAGTCTACTTTTCACTCGTCGTGCGCAAATCTTCTGGCGGGGGTATAGTAATAAACTCCCCCAAACCTAAATTCAATAGAGACAGTGAGAAGATTGGCTCCCGCGACTACTCTCTTTAGTATCCTGGCGATGTACCTCGCTGTGATGCCGGTTTTCGGTCAGTGGCCGGAACGCCCTATCACGATGGTAGTAATGTACGGCGCGGGGGGTGGCACGGATGTCGTACTGCGCTCTCTCGTAGCCGAAATGGCGGCGGTGACCGATTGGCGAATCAATGTTATTAATCGTCCGGGGGCTGCTGGGTCAGTTGCAACCAAATTTGTCCTAAATAGGCCCAATGACGGTTATACGCTACTAGGTTCGTCGAGCTTCGGTAAGTTTGCTCGTATCAGTGGAGACGGTGAGTCGCGCTCTTGGAGTGACTGGTACTACATGCAGGCCGCTACCAACCTTGCTAGTTGGGCCGTTCGTCCTGATTCTCCTTTTAAAACATTTGCGGATGTTGTTGCCGCGGCGAAAGCTAATCCCGGTGATATTACGATCTCAACCTCCGGTACAGGAGGGCTCTGGCATGAAATGGCGGCCTCGGTTGCACTCGCGGCAGATATCGAACTTAAATTCGTTCCGTACAACAGCGGGCAAACAGCAACACTTGCGGGGCTAAATGGCGAGGTTGACATTGCCGGTGGCGGCGTACATGAGCATATGCAATTTGTTGATTCTGGTCAGCTTGTATCACTGCAGCAGACTAGCATCTCAGATATTGTTACCTCCAGGGGAAACGTGATGCCGACCATCGTCAATTATCTCCCAGAGATAAAAAATCTATTACCACCAAATGGTACTTACGATATTGGTATCCGGCGAGATACTCCCCTTGAAATTATCCGTGATGTTCAACGGGCTTTTTTGACCGCTGTCAATTCTGAAAACTTTCGCAAGATAATCGCTGAGCGTAATTTCGTGATCGATGTGCTTGTAGGGGAACAAGCTGATCGACGTGCAGCGTTGTTGGAAGTGGTTTCGGCGGACATGTTCGGAACCCTCGGTATTCCCGGAGCAAAAAATGCAGATCAGCTTGGGTTGCCTACACCGGAAGCATTCGACCAATGGTGGCCACCAGCAGGTTATGAGCCACTGAGATTCTGATTCTATTAAGGCTAAGGCGGAATCTGGCATCGATAGCCATTATTCCGGTGAGAAGAGTCCTGTCAGAAAAGCTGTAGCGATGAATACCAGAGCCATGAGACTCCACTCCCGAGCGATTCCCCGACGCAATGATATCAGGGCACAATCATCACCGTTCTCTACCGAGGGCAAATAACGCCATTTGTTCAACGCTGCAAACAGCATTAGAACGATAAATACCGCAATCTTTGCTAGAATTATTTTCGGGTACGGCATCGTGAAATCGGTGACGCTCGGTGCCATTAAATACCAGATCGCCGTGCCCGCTATGAGGATTAGAGGAACGACCCAAATTCCGATAGCAGAGAACTGACGAAGGAGTGCACTACTAACAGATTTTTTCTCGACCTCTATAACGTGGATAAGCGGTAGCAGAGAACCAAACCAAAACGCGATGATGCTAACGTGAAGAAGCAGAAGAAAACTCAAAAGTAGGCGGGGCATATGTGTTGTTGTGTGCCCGGCCAATACAAATGATCCTAGTGCTAGAAATGTACCGAGCATCGCTAACCGTGTGCCAAGCCCAGATTCCGGTCGAACGCTACAGAGGATAATAACTAATCCAGCGACGCGGAGTGCGTGAGCTAACCCTGTACTCGATTGGAGAAAAAACACTTGCAGTGACAAGTCAAACACATCGATGAAGGATCCGGTTATTCGTGCTGGGATAAACAAATGATGCGCGATGGTAAATGCAATGGCACCGTATGTAGTGACCCGAATAAGTCGGGATAAATCAATTTCTACGTTTTTCAGTTGAACACGAAAAAGCCAGAGAAAAATCGCACATCCAGTAGCTTGAAACAACGCGATGAAGCTTAGACCGCGTAGGCTGATAACGACGACATCTGGCACGGTCATCAAAATTTCTTTCAGTAGTTATTTAGTGACTTACCGCTGCTTCCCCACTGGCAACCGTAAAACTAAGATCACCTGATACAGCGTGCGTATCAGCGCCAACCGCCCGCCAAGTGGCTAAATATTCACCCGGTGTCAGCTCGACTAAGATCGGAAGACTGAACTCCATTTGCGTTTTTTCTGGGATCAATCCAAGCTTGATTACAGTACCGTCGACGTCCCTTAACTGTATCGATAATAACCGAACTTTAGTGCTGAATTTCAGCACAATTTCCTCCGGTGACGTGGAAGAGATTGTGGAGTCTGCTGGCATAGCGGCTGTAAGCCGGGTATGGGCGTTAGTTTGATAAGTCGACAAGCTGATTAAACCAAGTAACAGTAGGGTTAGTCGCTTCATGGTGGATCCCAATAAAATTAAAACGTGATATTACCAGGATATGTATTATGTCGGCAGCTGCTCTTCGAGTTCAGCCCAGCGATCAATTACCCTATCTAAATCTCGTTGCAGCACGGCTAGCTCGTGTAGGTGATCGCGCACAGCTTCATAGGGTTGTTCATAAAAACCTGGCGAGGTTATCGCCGTCTGTTTAACGGCTATCTCACCCTCAATCGCCGCAATTTTTTTTGGTAGGGCGTTAAGTTCACGCTGTAGTTTGTAGCTAAGCTTCTTGGGTTTAGTTGGCTTAGAAATTTCTATATTCTGAGCCTTTCCGACTTTCGTTTCCTCGTCTCGTTCATCTGGCGTAGCGAGCGAATGCTTTAAACGCGCCCAGTCACTGTACCCGCCACCGTAACGCTTTAACGACCCGTCCTCCTCAAAGACTAGTGTGCTAGTAACGACTCGATCAAGAAAATGGCGATCGTGACTCACGACGATTAATGTGCCCGTATAATTTTCGAGTCGAGCTTCCAGCGCCTCTAATGTCTCAATATCCAAGTCGTTGGTAGGCTCATCAAGCACGAGTAGATTTGCTGGCTGAGTGAATAGCTTGGCCAGGAGGACACGGTTTCGTTCACCTCCAGATAATGCTGATACCTGCGTCATTGCACGCTTAGCAGAGAACAGAAAGTCGGTAAGATAACCGACAACGTGTTTCTTTTTACCAGCAACATTTATGTAGTCTCGGCCTTCGCCGACGATTTCAGCGACCGTTCGGCTCGGATCAACCTCGCGGCGCAATTGATCGAAATAAGCAACCTCGACGTTTGTGCCTAACTTTACCAATCCGGAATCTGGTTTGAGTTCACCTAGAAGAATGTGGAGTAGGGTAGTCTTACCGACCCCATTATTTCCAATTATGCCGATGCGGTCACCACGCATAATACGGAGCGAGCATTTACTGAGGATATTTTTTTCCTCGTAAGCGTGAGAGACATTACGTACTTCAATAACCTTCCGTCCT
>Ga0310344_10000626_pt1 | contig 27721 bp, 33 predicted proteins | sample HC15DNA20200_MG_FD_203801 | JGI IMG/M metagenome (GOLD analysis project Ga0310344, IMG submission 203801) | Marine microbial communities from station ALOHA, North Pacific Subtropical Gyre - HC15-DNA-20-200_MG | ecosystem: Environmental > Aquatic > Marine > Oceanic | place: Pacific Ocean: North...
GTGGCCTGTGGCATTTTTTGCCTCGCTGCAGGACTGGTCTAGACACCCATTTTCCTACTGCAAAGCAAACGCTTACGCCACTCCCGCCAACCCTTCACCCCCACCGCGGTGAATAATTCAGGCTAATGGATTGAAATTTTCCCAGAATTTTAAACCATCCGGTCCGCGAAAGCTGATAATCCGTTCAGCACTGTCGCCTTGGCCAATTTGGTATACTATCGCGTAAAAGGAGGCATCCACACCAGGAGTGCCGTCCGCCACATCCGATTGCATAACAATGGTTGTCGGCCCGAGTTCAGATTCAATTCCTTCAAGGCCGTTTATCCTAGGGAGATAGCCACGATTGTACGCGTCCAGCGCAAGGATGGCTCTGAAAAGGTCATCACTCATGAATAATTCCTTGCGAGAAATCTCGATGATGCAGCGTGGCTGCTAAACCTCTGTCGAATGGAGAATGGTTTTTATTTAGACTCGGTTCAGGATAACGGCTTAGCCAAGGGAGTTGGCTTCGAATTTTCGTCGTGACCTCGTCATCAACAATTTCGGCTGTAATACGAACTAGGCGGTAACCGGGACCAAAACTGCTAGCAAAATCCGCAGGATTGACGCTGGACACGGTCGTTGGATCTCGCAAGTCCCCGAAACGAACTAGCCGAGGGTAGCCGGATTCACCAAATACCGGGTCTGGTCGCGGTGGTGGTTCAAGGATCTTAAGTGAACGATCGGAGGCTGATGTTTGTCGAGCAGAGCCAAATGCTAGCCTAGGAGTTTCCTGACCATTCGGCGACATCAATGCGAACAGCACCTGACCGTTAGGCAAGTCAATCATCGCGGCCTCACCGCGATGAGTCATGCTGGAAGTGTCAGCTTCTGCCGTGATCTGTCTGCCTGCCCGCCACCTCACTTCGCGGACCGCTGAGCCGGTCCGCAAACCCTCCGGCGTTTCAACTTCCACAGTCAAGCGATATCGGTAAACAGTCGGCTGGGCACGCCATGCGAGGAACAATAGCCCCCCGCCCAAGATAACGGCGATGATCAAGACCACCTTCACGCCCATTCTACCAATTGACGAGGCGCTTGGAGAAATTTCATCCCAGCGCAGATGTCAAAAAGAAGACCTTGATCATAGCCTCGAATGTACGAGTCCATCGCAAGCATAGATAGATACAAATTCTTGTCTGCGATAGGATTACTCATCACGGCCTCCGCATAAATTCTGTCCAGTTGAGGTCATCTGCTCTCAGGAAACACTATAAAATTCGCACATTCGTTAGCATTTATCGGTGAGCGAAGCCATTCTAGATCATTTTGATTATAGAACTTCCGACCAATTATATGATCAAATTGAAGACCGCCCTCATCAAATCGACGGCCGATCAAATCAATTATTGATACAAGTGGCTTGATTGGCATGATCGCTCTCCGATTCAGGCTTGCTGCAACTGCTTGAAATGGACACCGGTCATTCCGGCCTGCACGTGTGTGTGGGGGGTGTGCATCAGCTCTTTTCTTTGATCCTAGTCGACTGGATTCTCCCCAATCCTGAAAAGGATACGCCCCTACGATGGAGTGTTCGAATCGCCCTTGTCATCGGCGCAGGGTTGATCCTCGCCAACCTTGCCTGATCGCCAGCAACGACATTTCGCTTGCACATGGCCATCAATTCACACAGCGCCCACAAGGAAAGCTGACCGTCAGAACGACCATCGGTGAGCTCTTCATCCTGGAACTGTTGATTGGACATCGCCCACTCTCCCAGTTCGCTCGACGCGAAATAGAGGAAGCGCGTAGTGGGCACGGATCGATGGACTGACATCCCGCAGAGAAGTTCACGCTCATCTGCAGCGCAGTCGGAATTGTCGACCTGGATTACCATTGGAGAACCTCCAAAAAGCAGGCCATGTTTTCAGGGCACCTAACGGATGCCAGCCCTTCACACCGCCGCGAACCTGGCTCGGCTTTTCAAGAGATGCCCGACGCCGCAATCGAACAGGACGAACGGGATGCCCGCTCACAATGGAAGGACCGATAGTCCGCCCGAAACACTTCAAAAGCTAGCATAGGACACCCCCTTGAGCGTCGAACGCTAGCACAGTGCCGATCCACTGCAAGGCAATATATTGATGCCAAAACGGCTTCAATATGAAGTTCATACCTGCAATCGCCGGAAATTTTGTGACACAAATTATGGGATAGAGGGAGCACCGGAGATTAATGACGGAATTATGCCGGTCTTAATCATGATCTTACCCTGTCGCACTCGACAATGTGCAAACTATTGTTAACGCTCTTCGATTTCATTGAATCTTATTTGAAAGATATTGAGGGATATTTCTATGAACAAAGAAGTCGGGGGAAAACCAGTTCCATCCAAAACGGTGGAAATGCCCGCGATCGATGGTGGAGCCAACGCAGCGGAAGCGCCAGCCAACCCCCAACTTGACCCCGAGATCGCGAAGAAAATCGCGACCCTGCGCTCGCAAGCGTTTTCATGCAGGCATACCATCGTCGCCGTAGAGGAAATCCTGACTGCGCGCGCCGCCCGGTCCAGTTGTCGCCTTGACGCCACCAGCCTTGCGGGCAGCCTCCAAGAGTTTCTTGCGCGTAGCGCCGTCTCTTAGGGTCCGAACCGGCACCAAACGTATCGCCGCCGTGCCGTGCCGGGTAAGAATGATCTCCTCACCCGTTTCGGCGCGCCGCACCAACTCGGTCAACTGGCCTTTGGCATCGCTTACGGAAACCTGCACGACGCATCTCAAAAGATATAAACCGTCGCCACAAGATTTGGACTATTGCATGGTCCATATCAAGATAGCTGGGTCGCAGAGCGCCTACACCCTGCTCGTCGCCGGCATGCGCTCCATCCACCCTCGCCGGATCTAAGTTGCCGGCGTCACTCAGCGGTCGAAGCCGGCTGTACGTGCAACCTTGGCGGACGCTGGTCCTCGCACCGGGAGATCAAGACAAAATGACCGAGATTGCTCTGGAACACCCAAGCCCGTTGTGGCAGAATGGAAGAACGTTCGGAAAATAGGCAGAACCAATGGGCGGTACACTCAATATCAAGGACCCCGAAGCGCACCGCCTGGCGCAGGCGATCGCGCAGGAGACCGGGGAGCCCATGACCCGTGTCGTGGTCGAGGCGCTTCGTGATCGGCTGTCCCGTATCGAACGCCAGCGCGAACGCGCCAGCGTGGGGGAACTGCTGGGCATCGCCGATCGTGCCGCTCGCCTCGTCGTCAAGCCCTACCCAAAGCATGGCGAGGAACTCTACGATGAGAACGGGCTTCCGAAGTGATCGTAGACACCTCGGCGCTGGTCGCCATTCTTTATCGCGAGGAGGAGGCAGAGGATTTTGCCGATCTCATCCAGCGCGCCGATATCTGCCGGATGAGTGTCGCGACCTATCTTGAACTCACCCTTGTCATCGAGAAGCAGTTGGGGCCTGAAGGCACGCGGCATGCGGAGAATTTCATCCGGCGCGCCGGCATCCAGATCGAGCCGGTCACCGTAGAGCAGGGCCTCATCGCCCGGCAGGCCTTTTTCGATTTCGGCAAGGGGCGCCATTCGGCCGCGCTGAATTATGGCGACTGCTTTCCCTATGCGCTGGCGAAAGCCGTCGACGAACCACTGCTCTTCAAGGGCAATGATTTCAGCCAGACCGACGTGGAAAGCGCCCTGCCGCGCGCCCGTCCCCAGTGATGACGAGACCATGAAAACCGATATCGACCATCTTCCTGCGAATAAACGGCGCGAGCTCGAACGGGTCATCCAGATCCTGTTTGAAGAGTTTGAGGATGCCCATGGCGAGCCGACCGGCCAGCGCAAGCTAGGCCGCATCCTCAAGATCATCCTCTACGGTTCATACGCGACGGGGCGCTGGGTCCATGAGCCGCACACCGAGCGGGGCTATCGATCGGACTTTGATCTGCTTATCATCGTCAACCAGAAGGAGTTGACCGACCGCCTGGAATATTGGGACAAGGCGGAAGAGCGCCTCAACATTGAGACCATGATCCTCAACCGGCTGCGCACCCCGGTCAATTTCATCATTCACACGCTTCAGGAAGTGAATGACGGGCTTGCCCATGGCCGCTATTTTTTCATGGATATCGCCCGCGACGGAATAGCGCTGTACCAATCCGACGACAGCGAATTGCACAAACCCAGGCCCAAGACGCCGCAGCAGGCCTATGACATGGCCAAGGGCTATTATGATCAGTGGTTTGAACTGGCCATCTCTTCGCGGAGAATCTTCCAGTTTTGCTACGAAACAAAGCAATATCCCGATGCTGCCTACAATCTCCAGCAGGCCTGCGAGCGGCTCTATTATTGCATCCTGCTCGTCTTCACCTTCTATACCCCGTACAGCCACAACATAAAGTTTCTCCGCCAACTCGCCGAAAGGCTGTCGCCGAAGCTTGTCGAGGCGTGGCCGAGAGATAGCCGGAAGCAGGAGGCCCGGTTCAACAAACTCAAGGACGCCTATGTGAAGGCCCGGCATTCGGACCAGTATAGAATGACGGACGACGAATTCGCCTACCTCGCCGAACGGGTCGAGGTCCTGGGGACGATCGTCAACGAGCTGTGCCAGGAAAAGCTCGCGGAGATGAAGGCCGCGCTCGGCGACGAATAGAAGCAGCTTTTTTTTCAATTGCGCGATCAATTTCCTTGTGTTCGTCTATTAGCGCGCGCCTCCGATCCAGGCCAGTGCGCAGGCGTGGCTGTCTTTGACAGCGAAGCGGGAGACGGACTTGACCGGGGATCTACCAGATGCAGCCGCCCGCCGGATCGCTCTGGCTCTTGTCGAGCAATGCGTCCGCAATACGCGGCTCGAGGACATTCATGCCGGAACAGTGCCGGAAAGTCTGACGGGGGACTATAGCGACGTGAAGGTCGTCACGCCATTCGGAGAAATACCCTGGAACGAGGTATCCAGGATCTCGGACCCGGAAATGAAAGCCCTCATGATCGAGGTGGTCAACAAGGTCTATACATTCATCAGCCACATGGAAGACCTTTTATCCCTAAAGGCCGGTAGCCGCTGGAACCGCCCGGAATTCGACGAGGCTCTGCTAAAGACCGCTCGGCGGCGAGCCGCAGAGCGGAGCAAGGTGTAATGGGATCAATCATCGAAGGGCCACGACAAGGTCCGCTTATATCGTGCGCTCATGTTCAGATAGGCGCACGACTTCTCGACGCCTTCTGGCAGGCGTCATGCCCGTGGCTCTGGCGAACGCCTTGGTGAAGTGGGCCTGATCCGAAAAACCACATTCCAGGGCGACGTGCGCGAGAGACATATCTGAGCTTTCCAAAAGTTCTTCAGCATGGTCGATGCGCTGCCGCATGAACCAGGCATAAGGCGTAAGGCCAATCGTATTCGAGAATGCCCTGACAAAGTAACTCAAGGAAAGATGGCAAAGAAAGGCGATCTCCTTAATCGAGACCACGATACTGAGATCTCTCCCCATTGCTGTCGTCGCGACCCTGACCTGCCATGGTGCAAGGAGCGGTACGGACAGTGCGGAACCTGTACCGCGCCTCTTATGTCGCTCAAATTTTCCGGATTTCCCCCCTCGTCGCGGCGCATCGGCACTCGCCCTCGTGATAGCACTCACGCCTTACCTGTCGCCATGGCGACCCCCTTGGGTGTGAGGCAATCTATGGCGACTGGAACCTAGACGCCTTGCCTCCTTGACCGCCACCTGACCGGAAACGACAAGCAGACGCTCGTCGTCCGGGGGAAGCGGTCCTCAATGTCCCGGAGGAAAGACACTTCCGTGACCTCAAAGGCGGCGTTTTTTTTTCGCGATGCTTGCCGTCGCGGGTCGGCGCGTTACGACGGCCACCAACCTGTCACGGCTACGACAGTCCCAGCTTTTTTCGAAGATAGCGTTCTGCGCGATCCAGTTCCTTCTGCACGGTCCGTTTATGAAGACCAAACTCAGCCGCGATTTCGATCTGGGTCTTTGCGTCCCGCCATCGCGCCAGGAATATATCACGTTGTCGACGCGGCAATCGGTGGAGATGCTCGATTGCCCTCCTCATCTCGTCAGATGCAAGCGCCATGCGCTCTGGATCGGGAGCGTCATCAGCTATCATCATCATGACAGCAGGATCGACGGTTACGGAACGCCCTTCCTTGCGGTATCGGTTCAGCGTCTGGTTGATCGACATCCTATAGAGGTATGCGCGCGGGTGACGCACAGAATCGATCTGGGGATCTGACCGCAGTTTCAGATAGATGTCATGGAGCGTCTCCGTGGCAAGCTCGCCCGATCCGAAACGACGGCTTAGCCGTTCATGAAGCAGATCGTAATCAGCAATCAGGGTCGACACGAGCCATTCTATCGCATCTCGACCGCGCCGTGGGAATTCGCTCGTATTGGTCCAATCCGGATCCCCTCCACCCTCAGCCATAGGCCGACCTCGAATGTCCGCCCCGATTCTCCTGCTCCCGCGTACTGATGTTAACCGATACGTGGTCGCTCAAGTTACACGCCGATAACTGTCCGATCACAATCAACAATGCTTGCCGTCCAAACCCAGGCAGAGCTGACCTTCTGAGAAGGCGCCAAGCTCTTATACCCGCAACTCCACCGCGCCCCGAACCATCGCTGCGCGGCAAAAGCCTCGCGCGCCGTCACTGGTGGCGGGATTGCTTTTCTGCATCTCTTTCTCCCAACTCATTTTCCCGACCGAATATTATTCGAGCCTGACAGCAATATAATCCGACTAAATTCACGCTACTCAAGGGAAAGGTCCGCATTCTGCCGCGCGGTTCACGCGGCGACGATCCAACCGCTATCACCAAAGGACAGCTCTCCTGGTAATCGTGCCATCGCGCACCGCATCGGACATGATAAACCGCCCCTTTGTTAAAGCCGCCTGCTGGACTGTATCTCTTCTGTTTCGCCTGCGAAAGACTTGGTATTAGACCTTATAGGTATAATCATAATATAAAATCAGTGTTGGACTTGGCCATCGGCCTTCGACCACTTTGACCAGAGAAGTTGAATCACCAGAAAAAAATGATCGCAAACTGCGACAAATGGGGAGGTCAGGAAGCATGAGAGGTTTCCGCGCACTTTTTGCGTTTACGATGGGCTGCGCAGCAAGCTCGGTGCATGCACAGGATTTGCCAGTCAAAAACCAGAAGTTTTACGTCAGAGTTGGGGCGTCCCGAATTATCTTTGACGAAAAGGCCAATGTTAAAGTTGGAGGCCAACCTCTCGAGGGTGCAGATGGTACGCTGTCAGACAACACGACGGTCGCACTTGAAATCGGCTACCATATCACTCGGCACATTTCGCTCGCGGCGACGGCAGGCGCACCGCCTAAGACAACTCTCACAGCAGCAGGTAATCTCTCGGGCGCAGGAATACTTGGAAAAGTTCGCTATGCGCCGGGCACCTAAACAGTGCGCTACCATTTCGGCAAATCGGGCGGCATCCAGCCTTATCTCGGCGCAGGCTTCAATTGGACCATCGTGCTGAAAAATCAGGACGGCCTCCTGCAGCATATTCGAGCCGCCAATACCGTCGGCCCTGCTATCGCCGCCGGCATCGACATTCCCGTCAATCAGCGCTTCGGTATCTTCTTTGCCGGAATGAAGACATGGACCAGCACAGATGTCCGGTTTGATATGCCAACCCCGGCAGGCCTCGCACCCGGATCCGCTCATGTACGCATGAATCCTACGATCGCCTATGGCGGCGTTCAACTCCGGTTCTGAATGGAAGCGACCGAGTAACGGACGCAGCATCTATGACAGCCGGCGTAATCTTCCGGTCGTGGCCCATGGTGCCATCGCCCCGCGCGGATCTCCAATGATGTGCGGCTAGATCAGCCGCCATCGGGAGACAAGGTGAATGGTCCAATGCGCGGCTCGCTGGCCTCTGAGGTCGACCTCCGACCCGCGCATCCGGTATCAGCGGCGCGATCAGCTCCCACTGGCCATCGGTCAGGTCGGCATCGTAGCGCCACTGCGCTGACGGTTTTCCCTTCGGCATCGGGTGTCGGCTCGCGTTGTTGTCTCGACGCCCCATGAACACGCCGAAGCCGCCTTGGGAATCTTTCTCAAACGCGCTCTTAGCCCCATATCCAGCTACATCACGATGACATACGCAGGATCGGCTTGATCGTGATACCGCTTTCGCTATCGGCGACAGCCTTGTTGATGTCGGCGAAGTCGTAAAATGTCACCAGTTTGTCGAACGGGAACCGGCCCTGAGCATGGAGATCGACGAGTTGCGGGATGAAGGTCTGCGGCACCACATCGCCTTCCACGATTCCCATGATGCGTTTGCCAGGCACCATCACCATATTGACGTCGAAACTGGCTTCCGTCCCGAGCTTAGGAGCCCCAACAATACCGCAGGTGCCCTGAATTCCGAGCGCATCTATAGCTTGGCGTAGCACATCGGGGCGGCCGCTGCTCTCAAGCGTAAAATCGGCGCCGCCGGCGGTGATTTCCTGGATTGCCGCTACTGGATCGGCCTCGCGGCTATTGACGACATGAGTAGCGCCAAGTTGCCGCGCGAGATCGAGGCGGCTCGCAGTCACATCTACCGCGATTATGCTGGTCGCACCCGCGACACGCGCCGCCATAATCGCGCTGAGCCCCACAGCACCCGAACCGAAGGCGGCAAAGCTCGCGCCAGCCGGCACCTTCATAGCGCGCAACACAGCGCCAGCGCCGGTCTGGATCCCGCAGCCGAGCGGCCCTAGCAGATCAAGCGGTGCGTCCTTGGAAACCTTAACCAAGTTGCGCTCGGATGCGATCGCGAAAGTCCCAAATGACGATTGGCCAAAGAAATGGTCGTGCAGCAACCCGCCATGCGCGTCACACGTTGAAGTGCTCCCGTCCTTGCGACCACCGCCGAAATTGAGTGCGAAGAAATCGGCACAATGCGCAGGATGACCGGACAAACAAGGCCCGCATTGCCCGCAGGAGGCAAAACTCAATACGACATGATCACCCGGCGCAACTGCAGTGACGCCAGGACCGACGGCTTCAACGACACCCGATCCCTCATGCCCAAGCACGGCGGGCAACGGCACGGGATAATACTGGTCGCGGACAATGATATCGGTGTGGCAGACGCCGACTGCCACTATGCGCACCAACACCTCGGCGGCCTCGGGGCCATCAATCAGAGCCTCTTCGATCGCGAAAGCCGAGCCTTGCTTACGAACCACTGCGGCAGTGATCTTGCGCTTTTCGGTCATCGCTTCTCCTGTCATATTTTCTATCAAACGACGCTATTCAGTCTCCCACGCTTTTAGAGTGCCTTACCATTCTTTCAAAAGACCTTTGAGGTCTTGCCCTTATACCTAATCAGCATGACCCCTCCGTTCACTCAAATTAAACCGCTTATCAGCTTGCTTTGGCAACGAGCTGATTGGCTTGAGGAATTGCGCAAGACGGGAAGTTCCAGGCCTGCAAGCGAAAGCCCTCCATCATTCACGGAATGGATTGTGGAGCGGCTCAATCCGCCGCGCCGAACCGTTTCAATCCCTTGGGGATGGCATAGCCCCAAATCCCATACATCCGGACGATGATATTGGCCATGAGAGCCAATTCAGGCGAGGTATCCGAAACGCGATGGCTCATGATGATCGGCGACGTCACGGTCTCGATGAGTGGCTTATAGCAGATATCGTCGGTTCGGGCCTTTTGCACCGAGACCGGTACGATACTGACCCCCTCCTCGGCTGCCACCAGTCCCACGGCAATCTGCAGCTCCCGTACTTCGTGCAGGATATGCGGATCGAGGCCGTTGTCGTGAAAGTGCGCGATAACCTGATCGGCATAGCCCGGCCGGGGCGCACGGGGATACAGGATCAGTGGCTCTTCGGCGACCTGCGCAAGGGAAACCGGCCCTGGGATTTTTGCCAGCGGATGAGAAATAGGAAGCGCCGCCACAAGCTCCTCTTCTCGCAGGACCGTCCGTCGCACTTCTTCATCCTCGAACCGTACGCGGCCGAACCCGATGTCGATACGCCCTTCCTTGAGCGCGCTGATCTGCTCGAGGCTGACCAGCTCCAGCAACGTCAACTCAACCTCGGGCGCGGCGGCACGAAACTCCCGGATCAATTCCGGTAAGCGCGCGTAGATAGTCGATGCAACGAATCCGATAACGAAACGGCGCTTCTCGATGACGAGCGCCCGACTCATCATCGAACGCATTTCATCAACGCGCGCCAGCACCTGGATCGCCTGCTCAAAAAGAAGGCGACCCGGGCCTGTCAGCCGCAACGGCCGTGATGACCGATCGATGAGTTCCGCGCCAATCTCATGTTCGAGCTGTTGGATTTGCCGGCTGAGTGGCGGCTGCGCAATGTGCAGCCGTTCCGCCGCTCTCGTAAAATTCCGTTCATTGGCCAGCGTCACGAAATAGCGCAGTTGTCGCAGGTCCATACACGATCATACCTTTATAGTATAGTCATTAGATCACAATGATCTTTTCTATTTTCTAAATCGTACCGTAATAAACCTCCGAAACAAGCTAATTTGAGGATGGGCTGAGTGGTGACTCGGACAACTCGCATTGATACCCTGATTGTCGATGTACCGACTATCCGTCCCCACGTGCTGGCAATGGCGACAATGCGCAGTCAGGCCGTCGTGCTGGTCCGGATCACGGGCCCGGACGGCGTGGAGGGGATCGGCGAAGGGACGACGATCGGCGGCCTCAGCTATGGCGATGAAAGTCCAGAAGGCATCAAGCTCGCCATCGACACCTATATCGCGCCCATTCTCCAAACCTGCGACATCAGCCGGGTCGGAGAGACCATGGCAAAGGTCGGCCAGCATGTTGTGGGCAACCATATCGCCAAATGCGCGGTGGAGACCGCCCTCCTGGACGCGGCGGGCAAGCGCCTTGGCCTTCCCATATCGGAGCTGATCGGAGGTGGGCGTCGCCGCGACCGCCTGCCGGTCGCATGGACCCTGGCTAGCGGCGAAACGGCGCGAGACATCGACGAAGCCGCGCAGATGATCGAGGCGAAGCGCCACAACATCTTCAAGCTCAAGATCGGCAAGCGCAGCGTACGCGAGGATGTGGCGCATGTCGCCGCTATCAAGAAGGCGCTGGGCGACCGCGGTAGCGTCCGCGTTGATGTCAACCAGGGCTGGGATGAGGCGCAGGCAGATTTGGGCATGGGCCTCCTGGCGGATGCCGGCTGCGATCTGGTGGAGCAGCCGATCGCCAGAGACGCATTCGCGGCGATGACACGCCTGTCCGCTCGCCACGCCATCCCCCTCATGGCAGACGAGGCTTTGCACGGGCCACGCACCGCATTTACGATCGCAGCAAACGCAGGTGCCCGGGTTTTCGCGGTCAAGATCGCGCAGTCCGGTGGCCTCTTTCCTGCCTATGAAGTCGCAGCGATCGCAACGGCCTCCGGCATCGGTCTTTACGGCGGCACGATGCTCGAGGCGGGTATCGGCACGGTAGCCTCCGCGCATCTGTTCGCTACCTTTCCGGGGCTTGCTTGGGGCACCGAATTGTTCGGCCCGCTCCTGCTGACCGAGGAAATCCTCGAACAGCCGCTCGATTATGCCGATTTCTCGGTTGGCGTGCCGACCGGCTCTGGCCTGGGCGTCACACTGGACGAAGACAAGATCGCGCATTTCCGCCGCGATCGGACGGCGCCCACCCTGCATGTCGTGTCGGCGGGAGTCTGACCGATGCTGATCATGGTGGAAATGGATGTCCGCATCCCACTCGATTTTGACAAGGTAGAAGCCGAGAGCCTGAAGGTCGCAGAAAAGGCCCGGTTTCAGGAACTGCAAAGCGCTGGCAAATGGCGCCACATCTGGCGCGTCGCCGGACGCTACGCAAATGTCAGTATCTTCGACGTTGAGAGCAACGCGGAGCTGCACGACATCCTGACCGGGCTACCTCTCTTTCCCTTCATGGAAATGAAGGTGACGCCGCTCTGCCGGCACCCCTCGTCGTTGCACGAGGACGATCGCTGACAAGCGTAACCAAAAGGCTTGTCAGGCGGCGAGCCCAATTTGACGGAGAGTGATAATGGATGTGAGCTTCATAAAAACCCCTGAAGTCCGGAACCTGTTCGACAAGGCGGCCGGTCTCAGTGCGGAAGGAGGCAACCCGCGCCTGAAAGCGATCTTCCGCGACATTCTGGACGCGAGCGCGGAAATCATCATCAAGCACGACATCGGTGAAAGCGAGTTCTGGAATGCCGTAGGCTTCCTGCAGAGCGGTGCTGGTGAATATGGCTTGCTCGTAGCGGGCTCGGGTCTCGAACATTTCATCGATCTGTTCAATGATGCCAAGGACACCGAAGCCGGTCTGACCGGTGGCACGCCGCGCACGATCGAGGGTCCGCTCTATGTCGCGGGCGCTCCCTTGTCCGAAGGCGACGTCAACCTTTCCAAGGATCCTGACCAAACCGACACGCTTTATGTGAATGGCCAGATCACCGGTCCGGAAGGCGAGCCCGTCCAGAATGCGATTCTCCATGTCTGGCATGCCAATTCGCAAGGCTGGTATTCGCATTTCGACCCGACGCACGAACAGACGCCATTCAACAACCGCGCGCGTATCAAGATCGGTGCGGATGGCCGCTATGCCTTTCACTCCAAGATGCCGAACGGCTACAGCGTACCGCCGGGCGGCGCGACCGACGTGCTGATGAAAGCGCTTGGCCGACACGGCAATCGCCCTGCTCATGTCCATTTCTTCGTCGAAGCGCCGGGCTACCGCACGCTGACGACGCAGATCAATTTCGGCGACGACCCGTTCGCCGCAGACGACTTCGCTTTCGGCACTCGTGAAGGGTTGCTGCCCGTTCCGCAGCGTCAGGGCGACACTGCCTATATCGCCTTCGACTTCCGCCTTCAGCACTCCACTGACGGGGAAGAAGAGCATCTCTCGAGCCGTCGGCGCGCTTCCGCAGAAGCGGAAAAGGAAGCCGCCTAACTGCCAAACAATACAGGAGAGGATTAAATGACCGATCTTCTGGAACGTATCGAGACCTCCGTGGTCGATGACAAAGAACGTGGGCTATTTCGGTGCCGGCGCGACATCTTCACCGACCCGGAGATGTTCGATGCCGAGATGAAGCACATCTTCGAAGGCAATTGGGTGTTCATGGCTCATGAAAGCCAGATCCCGGAGAATAACGACTATTTCACTACCTGGATCGGGCGGCAGCCCGTCGTCGTCACGCGCGACAAGACGGGTGAACTCCATGCGATGATCAACGCCTGCGCGCATCGTGGCGCAATGCTGTGCCGCCGCAAACATGGAAACAAGGGCAGCTTCACCTGCCCGTTCCATGGCTGGACCTTCAATAATGCGGGCAAGCTCTTGAAGGTCAAGGACGGCAAATATGGCGACTATCCGGCGTCATTCGATACCGAAGGGTCACACGACCTGACGAAGGTCGCGCGGTTCGGCAACTACCGGGGTTTCCTGTTCGGCAGCCTCAATCCCGACGTGGTATCGCTGGAGGAGCATCTTGGCGGAGCCCGGAACGTGATCGACCAGATCGTAGATTCCTGCCCGGACGGCATCGAGGTAGTACGCGGCAACTCCTCCTACATCTATGACGGCAACTGGAAGCTCCAGATGGAGAATGGTGCCGACGGCTATCACGTCAGCTCCGTCCATTGGAACTATGCCGCCACGATGAGCCATCGCAATTACGACAATGACGGCACAAAGGCGGTCGATGCCAATGGCTGGTCGAAGAGCGTGGGCGGCGTCTACAGTTTCGAGAACGGCCATATCCTGCTGTGGACCAACCTCCTCAATCCCGAGGTTCGGCCCATTCACAATCACAAGGAAGAACTGGAAGCGCGCCTCGGCAAGGAACGCGCCGACTATATCGTGGGCCAGACGCGCAATCTCGGCATCTATCCCAACGTTTATCTGATGGACCAGTTTTCGACCCAGATCCGGGTCGTGCGGCCGATTAGCGTCGACCAGACCGAAGTGACCATCTACTGCTTCGCCCCGCGCGGTGAATCCGATAGCGAGCGCGCGATCCGCATCCGGCAATATGAGGATTTCTTCAACGTCTCCGGCATGGGAACGCCGGATGATCTGGAGGAATTCCGCGCCTGTCAAACGGGTTATGCCGGCGCCGACACCCTCTGGAACGACCTCAGCCGTGGGGCGACCCACTGGGTGGAGGGTCCGGACGACAATGCAAAGCGCCTCGGCCTCAAGCCGTTACTGAGCGGGGAGCGTAGCGAGGACGAGGGCCTTTTCGTGCGCCAGCACGAATATTGGGCCCAGGCGCTGCGTGAAGCACTGACGCCCGGCGGTGGGGGTGATGGTGAACAGATCCTTCGCCGTCCGAAGCTGGGAGTGGTTGCATGACGATCACTGCTGACTGTTTGCTCAACCTCGAGCAGGTCAAGGCCTTCCTCTATCGTGAAGCCCGGCTGCTGGATGATCGCGAGTGGGACGAATGGCTATCTCTCTATTCGCCCCAGGTGACATACTGGATGCCGGCATGGGACGATGACGATCAGTTGGTCGAGGATCCCCAGCGTCACATCTCGCTGATCTATTATCCCAACCGAGACGGGCTTGAAGATCGCGTCTTTCGGATCAAGACCGAGCGATCGAGCGCCAGCACGCCTGAACCACGGACAAGTCATAATATCACGAATGTCGAGCTCCTCGATATTCGCGAGGGGGCGATCGATCTGCGCTTCAACTGGCACACGCTCAGTCATCGCTACAAGAAGACCGACAGCTTCTTCGGCACAAGCTTCTACACGCTCGACACGCGGGGACAGGCCCCTCTGATCGTCAATAAAAAGATCGTTCTGAAAAGCGATTACATCCACCAGGTCATCGATATCTACCACGTCTGATAGCGGTGCCGGGGTGCCCCGGAGAGAAATCCATGTCTTATCGTATCGCACTCAACTTCGAGGATGGCGCCACCCGGATCGTCGAATGCAAAGAAGGGGAAAAAGTCCTCGACGCAGCCTATCGCCAGAAGGTCAATCTGCCGATGGATTGCTCCGACGGCGTGTGCGGCACCTGCAAATGCCGCTGCGAACAAGGCGAGTATGACCTGGGCGACGATTATATCGACGATGCCCTGACCGCCGACGAAGCGGACGAAGGCCTCATCCTCACCTGCCAGATGGTGCCCTCATCCGATTGCGTGATCCAGGTGCCGGTACCGTCCACCGCCTGCAAGATCGTGCCTGTTGAACATGCCGCAACGGTGAAGACGGTTGAACTGGCAAGCGAGGACACGATCATCCTGACGCTCACCCTCGACAATCCGGAGGCACTGGCGTTTCTTCCCGGCCAGTATGTCAATCTGTTTGTCCCGGGCACCGAAGAACATCGCTCCTATTCCTTCAGTTCGAAGCCAGGGACCGCAGAAGCGAGTTTCGTGATCCGCAATGTGCCTGACGGCCTGATGAGCGGATGGCTGGTAAACAAGGCCCAGCCCGGTGACCGTATGCGGTTTGTCGGCCCGAACGGCAGCTTCTTCCTGCGTTCCGCGACGCGCCCCGTGTTGATGCTCGCGGGGGGCACCGGCCTCGCACCGATTCTCTCCATTCTGGAAGTGCTCGCGGACCAAGGCACGGATCAACCGATCCATCTGGTCTATGGGGTATCGTTCGAAAAGGGACTGGTTGAACTCAAGAGGCTCAATTCCTTCGCCGAGCGCCTCCCCCGATTTTCCTATGCAACCTGCGTCAGCCACCCGGAAAGCGAAAATGTGCTCAAGGGGCATGTGACCGACCATATCGGCGACGAATATTTCCATGGCGGCAATGTCGACGTCTATCTCTGCGGCCCCCCACCGATGGTCGAGGCTGTCCGTGGAACCTTGCGCAATCGAGGCGTGGCCCCGGTCAATTTCTATTACGAGAAATTCGCCTCGACCGAAGCGGTGCCGGCATGATTTTCGCTGATCGCTTCAAGGACAGGGTGCTGGTCGTGACGGGTGCCGCTCAGGGCATCGGCCGGTCCGTAGCACTGCGCGCCGCAGCCGAAGGGGGGCAGGTTTTGCTGGTGGATCGCGCAGACTTCGTGGACGAAGTGGCGATGGAGGCTGGCAACTCATGCCTGGGGTTTCGCTGCGATCTGGAGACACATGAGGGCGCTGTGGCAGCCATGGCCGAAGCCAATCGGATCTTCGGACGGATCGACATCCTCATCAACAATGTCGGCGGCGCGATCCGCATGCGTCCCTACGATGCCTTTGATCCGGAGCAGATCGAGGCGGAGATCCGCCGATCGCTCCTGCCCACGCTCTGGTCATGCCATGCGGTCCTGCCTTATTTCCTGGAGGCGGGCCATGGCACTATCGTCAATGTGTCGTCCAATGCGACACGCGGCATCCATCGCGTGCCCTATTCTGCGGCCAAGGGGGGCGTGAACGCGCTTACCCAGAGTCTGGCCATGGAATATGCCGCGAAGAATATCCGGGTGGTCGCGACCGCGCCGGGCGGAACCCAAGCACCTGCAAGGCGCGTGCCGCGCAACCCTGATGGCGACAATGATCAGGAAAAGGCCTGGATGGCCGAAGTGGTCGAGCAGGTCGTCGAGTCCAGCTTCCTGAAGCGTTATGGAACTATCGAAGAGCAGGTTGCCCCTATCCTGTTCCTGGCTTCCGATGAGGCAAGCTATCTGACCGGCAGCATCCTCCCGGTCGCAGGCGGAGATCTGGGATAGAACCATGTGCAAGGCGGCTCCCAGAATAAAGGCCATTCCGGCGTCTTTTACCAAAGCAGCTGCCACCAGGTCCGGGCTGCCGCCGCTGACGTCCGGAATGTGCCGCGCTATCGGGCAGGAGGGTTAAAGGATGCCGACGACGGTCAGAGACGGTATCAGGCTTCATTGGGAAAGCGACGGCGACCGCGCCGGATGCCCACTGCTGCTACTCAATTCGATCGGTACGGATCTGCACCTGTGGGATCGCGTAATGCCCAGTCTTGCGGGGCTTCATGTCCTGCGGATGGATACGCGCGGCCATGGCCGTTCTGACGCCCCGTCCGGCGATTACAGCCTAGAAAGCTTGGCGGACGATGTGATTTCAGTCCTCGACGATGCCGGCATAAGCCGAGCTGCCATCGCCGGGGTTTCACTGGGCGGCATGATTGCGATGGAGGTAGCTCTCGCCCATGCCGATCGGGTCAGTGCCCTTATCCCTATTTGCACCTCGGCGACGATGGACCAAGGCTCCTGGGCCGCTCGCGTGAATGTTGTGCGAGAACAAGGCACGGGTGCCATTCTGGATCTCGCCATGGGACGCTTCCTGTCGCCCGGTTTCCGCGAGTCCGACCCTGACGCAAGCGCCAGGATTGCGGAAGGCCTACGGTTGATGGCGCCCGAAGGCTATGCCGGCTGTGCAGCTGCGATCCGCGACATGGATGTTTATTGGCAGCTCGAATCAATCCATGTCCCAACATTGGTCGTGGCCGGCGATCTCGACACGTCGACGCCATTTACCGGCCACGGCGAACATATCGTCGAGGCTGTCGATGGCGCACAGGTCGTTCATCTCGATGCGGCCCATCTTGCTCCGCTCGAAGCGCCCGAGGCACTCGCACATGCCATCACCTCTTTTCTCGACGCACTGAGCAGGAGAGCGGCGGCCACGACGGGCACCCGTTCGCCGCGAGCCACGTCGAATACCGGAGAAGCATCATGACGACGACAAAATTCCTGACCGACGAGCATCTGAGTGGCCGGGTGTTTGATGGAGGATGGACCACCGTTGCATCGGTCTCGGACGTGACAGAACCGGCGACCGGAAAGGCCATCGGCAAGGTGGGCATGACCGATGCCGCAGGCATCGCTGGCGCTGCGGCAGCCGCACGCAAGGCCCAGAAGGGATGGGCGGCAGCTAAACCGGACGATCGCGCCGCAGTTTTCCCGAAAGCCGTCGCCGCAGGATATGAATATTGGGACGAAATCGTTGAATGGATCATGCGCGAGAGCGGGTCGGTCCGGGCCAAGGCTGAGTTTGAGCTGACGCTTTCATTGAAGGCGATCCAGATCGCCGGTGCCATGCCCTATGAGGCGCAAGGTCTCGTCCTGCCCAGCGAAACCGGTCGTACCAGCCTGGCCAAACGCCGTCCGCTTGGCGTGGTCGGCGTCATCGCGCCGTTCAACTTCCCACTCTACCTTGCGATGCGAGCAGTCGCCCCTGCGCTTGCCGTGGGTAACGCGGTGGTGTTGAAACCCGATCCCCGCACCACCATCTGCGGCGGCTTCGTGATCGCGCGCCTCTTCGAACTGGCAGGTCTTCCAGCCGGTGTTCTCCATGTCCTGGCAGGGCGCGGCGATGCCGGCGAAGCCCTGTGCAGCGATGACAATATCGCGATGATTCAGTTTACCGGATCGACCAACGCGGGCCGCATGGTCGGACAGAATGCGAGCAAGCATCTCAAGAAGGTCTCGCTGGAGCTTGGTGGCAAGAATTCGCTGATTATCCTCGACGACGCCGACATGGAACTGGCGCTGAAGAATGCCGCATGGGGCGTCTATCTCCATCAGGGCCAGATCTGCATGTCGGCAGGGCGCGTTCTGGTCCACAAGTCGATCATCGAGGAATTCTCGGCAAGGCTCGCGGAGAAGGCCAAAGCGCTTCCCGTAGGCGACCCGATGAGCGGCACAGTGGCGCTCGGCCCGCTCATCAATCAGCAGCAACTCGATCATGCGAAGTCGGTGATCGAGCAGTCAGTCGCGCAAGGCGCCACTTTGCTCGCGGGCGGCACGACCGACGGGTTATTTCTCGCCCCGACCGTGCTGCGCGACGTCACGCCCGCCATGTCCGCCTATAACGAGGAGGTTTTCGGTCCTGTCGCGGTGCTTGTGCCTTTCGAAACCGATGATGAGGCAGTCCAGCTCGCCAACGACACTGAATATGGGCTTTCGGCGGCAGTGGTGTCGAAGGATGTGGCCCGCGCGATCGCGCTTGGCGAGCGGCTTAACTGCGGCCTCCTCCATATCAATGATCAGACGGTGAATGACGATGTGGTCAACCCCTTCGGCGGCGTTGGCGCCTCGGGCAACGGCACTTCGATAGGCGGTCCCGCCAACTGGGACCTCTTCACAGAATGGCAATGGATGACGATCAAGGGCACGCCGCCCGCCTACCCGTTTTGACATGATGACTGCGACGTTCCCGAACAATTCAGGCCTGGTCGGGAGCCAATGGACAGAACTGAAAAGAGGTGCCCATGATCGACAAAAGCGTGGAGACGACTGCAGCGGCCATATCGGACGTTCAGGACGGGGCGACCGTCATGATCGGTGGCTTCGGTACGGCCGGAATGCCGGATGAACTCATCGACGCGCTCATCGATCATGGCGCCCGGGAGCTGACCATCGTCAACAACAATGCGGGCAATGGCGAGCAGGGTGTCGCCGCACTCATCCGCGAAGGGCGGGTGAAAAAGATCATCTGCTCATTTCCTCGCCAATCGGACTCGCAGCATTTCGATGCAGCCTATGGTGCCGGCAAGATCGAGCTGGAACTGGTGCCGCAAGGCAATCTCGCGGCCCGTATCCAGGCGGCAGGCTCAGGCCTGGGCGGCATTTTCACCCCGACCGGATACGGAACGCTGCTGGCCGAGGGCAAGGAAACTCGCACCATCGATGGTCGCGACTATGTGCTCGAATATCCGATCCATGCTGACTTCGCGCTGATCAAGGCGCATCAGGGTGATCGCTGGGGCAATCTCGTCTATCGCAAGACCGCGCGCAATTTCGGCCCGATCATGGCGATGGCGGCCAAAACGACGGTCGTCCAGGTCTCCGCGATCGTTCCGCTTGGCGATCTCGACCCTGAAGTCATCGTGACGCCCGGCATTTTCGTCCAGCGTGTCGTTGCGATCAGCCCCTCCATTCCATTGCAGGCCGTTGCCTGAGCGAGGACATTTCCATGAACCGCCTCAACCGCGACCAGATGGCCGCCCGTGTCGCCAGGGACATTCCCGAAGGCGCCTATGTAAACCTCGGGATTGGCCTTCCCACCAAGGTCGCCGAATACCTTCCAGCGGATCGTGAGATCATTCTCCAGAGCGAGAATGGCCTGCTTGGCATGGGCCCCTCCCCCGCAAAAGGATCGGATGATCCCGAACTGATCAATGCGGGAAAGCAGCCTGTAACCCTGCTCACCGGCGGTTGCTTCTTCCACCATGCCGACAGTTTCGCGATGATGCGCGGCGGCCATCTCGACATCTGCGTGCTCGGCGCCTTCCAGGTCTCGGTCCGAGGCGACCTCGCCAACTGGCATACCGGCGAACCAGGCGCGATCCCGGCCGTCGGCGGCGCGATGGACCTCGCGATCGGCGCCAAGCAGACGTTCGTCATGATGGAACTGCTCACCCGACAAGGTCAGAGCAAGCTGGTCGAAACCTGCACCTATCCGCTCACCGGTCTCGGCTGCGTCTCGCGCGTCTATACCGATCTTGGCGTATTCGCCGTGGGATCGGAGGGCGCTTCGCTGCTCGAATTGACGGACGGCGTTTCGATAGCGGACGTTCGCCAACTTACCGGGCTGAAGCTGACCGCTCCGCTCGACGTCGCGGCCTAAGGAGCACAGGTCATGAGCGAAGCTTTCATCTGCGATGCCGTCAGAACTCCGATCGGCCGCTATGGCGGGGTCCTCGCCAGGGTGCGTGCCGACGATCTCGGCGCCTTGCCGATCCGGGCCCTGCTCGCCCGCAATCCCGGCCTCGATCCGGCTGCGATCGAAGAAGTTTTCTATGGCTGCGCCAACCAAGCCGGTGAGGACAACCGCAATGTCGCGCGGATGAGCCTGTTGCTGGCTGGCCTTCCCCCTGCCGTTCCGGGTGTTACCCTTAATCGTCTGTGCGCTTCCGGTCTCGAAGCGGTGGGCGCCGCAAGCCGCGCGATCCGGACCGGCGAAATGGATATCGCCATTGCTGGCGGCGTTGAAGGCATGACCCGCGCGCCCTTCGTGATGGGCAAGGCCGACAGCGCCTTCGGCCGCAGCCAGAAGATCGAGGACACGACCATGGGATGGCGCTTCGTCAACCCGGCCCTCGATGCGCTCTACGGCTGCGAAACAATGCCGCGCACGGGCGAAAATGTCGCCGCGGACTACAATATCTCCCGTGCTGATCAGGACGAATTCGCTCTGCGCAGCCAGCAACGGACCGCAGCCGCGCAAGCCAGCGGCTTCCATGCCGAAGAGATTATCCCGGTCGCGGTACCCGGCGCCCGAAAAGGCGAAGCGATCGAAGTGTCGCTCGACGAACATCCCCGGCCCGACACGACGATCGAGACGCTGCGCAAGCTCAAGCCATTGTTCGGCGCCAATGGCACAGTGACAGCGGGCAATGCGTCGGGCATCAACGATGGCGCAGCGGCGATGATCATTGCGAATGAGGCCACCGCTGTGCTTCACGATCTTGTACCTCGCGCCCGCATTCTCGGGATGGCGGCTGCCGGCGTCGAGCCACGCGTCATGGGCATCGGCCCAGTCTCCGCGACACGAAAGCTGCTGGAAAGGCTGCATCTTCGTATCGAGGATTTCGATGCAATCGAACTCAACGAGGCATTTGCCAGCCAAAGCCTCGCGGTGTTGCGGCAGCTTGGAATCCCGGATGACGCACCGCAGGTCAATCCGAATGGGGGCGCGATTGCGCTGGGGCATCCTCTCGGCATGAGCGGAGCCCGTCTGGCAATGACGCTCGTTCACCAACTGGAACGTTGCGGCGGCAGACGGGGTCTCGCGGCATTATGTATCGGAGTGGGAATGGGCCTCGCTCTGGCCGTCGAACGCGTCTGAAAGTTATGGTCGTAAATGGCATCGCTGCCCGATCGGGTGCAATGCGACGCTGCCGACAAGTGGTTTCGCACGACACAGTTACCTATGGAGGTTATTGAATGGGCAACCCTGAATTTGATCCGACCCGTCTTTCGCCCGATGTTCTCGCTGTGCTCGAAACTGCTTCGAAGACCGGTATGCCGCCCATGGAGACGCTGGCGATAGGGGACATGAGGGAAGCCTATCGGCAGATCGGCGTCTTACTAGGCGGCGAGCCCGTTCCTGTAGCAAAATCGGTCGATCTTGCCGCTCGGGGACCTGCGGGCGATATTCCGCTGCGGCTGTATCTTCCCGCAGTCCCGAAAAACGTCTCGCCCGCGACTATCTATTTTCACGGGGGGGGATGGTGCATCGGCGGTATCGACACACATGACAAGGTCTGCCGCCGTCTTGCTCATGAAAGCGGACACCCAATCGTCTCGGTGGAATATCGTCTTGCGCCGGAGCATCCCGCTCCCGCCGGCCCGGACGACGCAGTCGCCGCGACGCGCTGGATCTACGATCATGCCGGCGAACTTGGACTGGACGCTAGCCGTCTAGCCGTTGCCGGTGACAGCGCGGGCGGAAGCCTCTCCGCAGTCGTCACCCAACAACTGCGCAGCATTGTACCTCTTGTGGCACAGATCCTCTTCTATCCTTGCACTGACCTGTCACCTGCAAGCTCACGATATCCTTCGCGCAGTGAAAACGCCAATGTTCCTCCGCTGACCCTGGCCGCGATGCATGCAATGGCGGATCCATTTGCAGGCGAGCTCATCAACGACCCACGCGTTTCGCCGCTCTGCGGAAAGGATCTGCAGGACCTGCCCCCTGCCCTTATCTTCACAGGAGAATGCGATGTTCTGCGGGACGACGGCCGCTTCTATGCCGATGCTTTGAAGAAGGCGGGCGTTCCGGTCGAACATATCGAACTGCCGGGAATGGTGCATGGTTTCATCGAAATGGCGGGAGTGTTGCCTGCGGCGCGTCAGACGTTCGAGCGAGCTGGTGCGTTTCTGCGCTCTCGCTTTGTTGCGTAGCTACTCCTATCACAAGCTTTCTTCTAATTGGCAGCTACGTCAGATCGCTTTAGGTGAACCGCATGCAGGCCCAAGAAAGACAAACTTGGCCGGGTCTGCATCCTCTTTCCACTTAGACTGGCGAACAGGCCCTGCGCTGTTGAACAAATTGCCTTGGATGACGAGTGCCAATACGGCCTGTCATCCAAGGCAGCTTATCAAGACATGCTGTTCAGCCTTCGAACCGCCCGCCGAAATACGTTGAAACAAGCATCTTTGAGGCGTGCAAAGCCAGTGCTTGAGTTGGTGCGTTGGTATTACCGCTGGTGATGGTCGGCATGATCGAAGCATCGATAACGTGGAGCCGCTCAACACCCCTGACCTTGAGTCTTGCGTCGACGACGGCGCCTTCGTCGGTGCCCATGCGGCAGGTGCCAACCGGATGCCACATAGTCGTTGCCACGGTCTTGACGAATTCTCCGATCTGCTCGTCGGATTGCTTGTCCGGGCCAGGCATCACTTCTTCTTCCAAGACTTCGGCAAGGGATTGCTGGGCCATGACTTCGCGTACCGCCTTGACCGCCTCGATCCCGACCTTGAGGTCATAATCATTTCCGATAAAATTAGGATTGATGAGCGGCATCGACATGGGATCAGCGTCGGCAAGGCGCACCCAGCCTCGGCTTTTGGGTTGAAGAACCACGGTCGCGAAAGTTACGCCTGACCGCGAGCCGGTTGCGTTAAGGCCATCGAGAGCAATGATCGGCTCATGATAGCATTGCACGGTCGGTTGCTCGTTCCGCAGGTCCGTAGGGTCCCAGTAGGATACAGATTCGATACCATTGCCAGAGGCCGGACCATCATTGGTCAATAGATAGCGAGCGCCCGCAACGAGCGAACCGAAGCCATGCGCTGAGCTTTGGTAGCCCATTTTGCCCTTAACATAGGCCGTCACCGGGATGATCGGATGGTCGTGGAGGTTTTCGCCCACTCCTGGCAGGTCGACATGTACCGAGATCCCAAACTTCTCTAGCTGTTCTTTCTCGCCGATGCCCGAATGCATCAGGATCTTCGGAGATTGGACTGCTCCGGCCGAGAGTATGACCAGACCGGAAGAGATGTCCTGTTCACTCCCCTTTTTCACCGTGCGGACGCCCACCGCACGCGTACCGTCGAGAAGCACCCGCGTTACAGTCATACCCGTAAGCAGCGTGACACGCCCGCTCTTAATGTGTCGGTGGAGGTGGGCGACCGCCGCGCTGCACCGCTTACCGTTGTCGGTGTTACTTTGCACCGGTGCTACGCCAACCTGACTGCCTCCGTTGTAATCAGGATTGTAAGGAAGGCCGTATTCCTGAAACGCTTTCATACAGCGCCGGTTCAGTTCATTAATCCCGCGGGGAAGCTCGACAGACAGATGCCCGTCGATGCCGTGATGAGCATTGTGGAAGGTGTCGTTCTTCTCCTGTTCGATAAACGTCTTGATCATGGTTTCCCAAGACCAATCGCCGGTGTCACCCACCGCCGCCTGCCAGGCGTCGAAATCCTGCTTCTGCCCCCGAACGTAGCACATCGCGTTGACGGAGGAACCTCCGCCTACAACCTTACCCATGCGATAACGACGGACCGCCCCATGGATAGGCACAGTGTCATACGTCCAGACGTGACGGTCATGCGCCAATATATTGGAATAGCCGGCAGGTATGTGGATCATCGGATCGCTGTCGTTGTCACCAGCCTCAATCACCGCGATGGTCGCTTCGGTCTTGCGGGCAAGATAGTCTGCAATGACACTACCCGCTGCGCCGCTTCCGACGATGACGATATCGAAGTTTTCCTGAGCCATGTTTCAAAGATCCTCATTCGGTGCATGCGGTTGATGACTGAGCGAAGAGCGACACGACAGGAAATCGATCGGAGAATAACCGGTAGCCTGATGGTATCTGATTCTGAATGCAGGTCAGCCACCATCCAGCTCCCGTACGCCATCGCATGCCTATGATGTCATGCTGCAGTACGGGCCGTGAAATAGAAAGATAGACAAACCTTTTGAAATACCATATTAGTTTCATCACAATATCATTGTGGTATTCAAACTACGATTTGTCGAGAACAACGATCAATTTAAAAAATGCGAGAGACACCCTAGATCATTGGTAGACACAGAAGCGTTGCCACTGAACCAAGAAGTTTCTACTGATGCGTCATCCACCCCGACAGCCTGCGTGGTGCCGATGCACCGTGATGTGGAAGGATGGTGGCGGTGAACCGCCCGACATCAAGAGAAGTAGCGATCGCCAGACGGTAGCTTGGGCGCTCCAAACGGGCAGCATAAAAACCGCGCTTCTAGGTTTTGCAACCTACGTTGGTAATTCGACGTCTGCCCGCCCGTATTGATTTAGATGCCCATGAAGGCATCATGCCAACGTGGCGCTCGTAAATGCTTTCCGACGATCAACCGATGTGAAGAGCAAAGAAATCAGCGGTACGCTTGTCGGCCAGTTCCGCGCCAGCTTCGTTACGACGATCGCCGATTTCGGCCGCAAATCCGTGATCCAGTCCTTCATAATCCCAGAGTGTAACTTGCGGATGATTATCCAGGCCTTGGTGGATAGCCATTTGGGCGGCGGCGTCCACGAAATGATCGGCTGTTGGAATATGTAACATAAGCGGATGTGAAATTGCCTGCTTCTCGTCCAACATCTGGTCGATCATCACGCCGTAATAACCAACCGATGCATCGACATCGGTGCGCGCTGCGGTCATGTAGGCGATCCGACCGCCCATGCAGAAACCAACCAAGCCGACTTTGGCCACGCCAGCTTCACTGCGGATCCAGTGGATCACGGCCTCAAGATCCTGCATGCCGAGATCGAAGTCATGCGCCATCATGAGGCTCATGGCTTGCTGAGCCTCGTCATCGACGTATGGGCTCAATTCGATACCAGGCTTCTGCCGCCAGAAGGTATCGGGTGCCACGGCAAGATAGCCTTCAGCAGCCCATTTTTCAGCCTTCCGGCGAATGCCGGCGTCCACGCCGAAGATTTCCTGCTGCACTATGATCGCTCCGCGCGGTGGACCGTCGGGACGAACGACATAAGCGGGAATTTTATCCCCGCCATCAAGGGTTGGAATCTCGGTATTGGTCATTGACGTGGTTCCTGAGCTATTGTGAGCGTGGCCCAGCAGCACTTGCTTGCTTGCGGGGACGGAAGCGCACCGGGCGATCGCGCTGATCCTGAAGATCAGCGCGATCCGGTCATCAATTGGTCTTTTCGAAGGCGGCGCTGATCTTCAGCTGCACGTCATCGCTGACAGCGGGAACATATTTGCTGACGCCGAATTCGGAGCGCTTGAGCACACCTGTCGCGTCGAAACCGACCGTATAGGCCTTGTCCATAGGATTCACACCGGCACCATGGAAGCGTGCATCGAGCACCAGGGGGCGGGTCACGCCATGGATGGTGACGTTCCCCGAAATTCGTGCGGTGTCGGTGCCCGTACGCACCACCTTGGTCGAGATGAAGCGGATTTCCGGGAACTGTGCGGCATCGAACCATTCAGCGCTCTTCAGTTCGCCATCGAGCACCGCATTTGTGGTCGAAATCTGGGCGACCGGCAGGGAGATGTCGATCTTCGTGCTGGCGAGCGCCTTGGGATTGAGCGTCATGGTGCCGGCGGCACCGGGGATCACACCGAAAAAGTTGCTGAAGCCGAAATGATTAACCGTGAACTCGGCAAGGGTGTGATGGGTTTCGACCTTATAGGTCCCGGCCTCGACTGCATCCGGCGAGGGCTTGGCCGCCTGCGCAACGACGATGGCGGGCGTGGCAGCGAGAAGGGCCGCGGAAAGCAATATGGCGTAAGAACGACGCATGGTCATAATTCCTTGAAATAGGGGGTCAGGAGAGCTTTGCAATCTGCGTGCAGGCTTCAGAAACAGCGATTGCAGCCACTTCTGGGCCGAATGCCAGGCCCTCGGCTATGACGACTTCGACGTCGTCCATGCCGAGGAAACCGAGCAGTGCCTTGGTATGCGCGATGGCAAAGGGGAAGCCGGCGGCATCATCATATTTGCCCGCGCGAGCATGGGCGACGATGACCTTTTTCCCCTTCACCAGCCCTTCAGGCCCGGCTTCGCTATACTGGAAAGTGGTGCCCGCCCGAGCAACATAGTCGAACCACGCCTTCAGGGTCGAAGGCATACCGAAATTGTAAAGTGGCAGACCGATCAGAATGATGTCTGCGGCGAAAAGCTCTGCGATGAGCTGGTCCTGGAGGGCGCGCGCCTCGGCAAACTCTTCCCCCTCCGGCGCCTGTCGACCGATACCGGCGAGGCTGGCCGACGTCACGTGGGGGACCGGGTTCGCGTCCAGATCACGCTCGACAACAATATTGCCCGGGTGGGCGGCAAGATAGGCATCGATCAGCTTGTTGCTGACGGAGGCATCTGCAGTGGCTGCGCTGCGGATGGCAAGAATGTTGGGCATTGGCGTTTCCTTTCTGGCGGTATCAATCGAAACGGTAGGCATCCATGCGAAGCACCGAGAGATCGGTGGAACTGTGTATGCGGGTCGGAACGGCATTCTCGCCGGCCGCTCCCATCGCTACGAAAAGTGGCAGGATATGTTCGTCGGTCGGATGGTTTTCGACCGCAAAGGGTGCAAGCTGGCGATAGGACACGAGATCGCAGGTCCGTCCCGCTGTGATTGCCTGGTCCATCCACTCAGCAAAGCGGTCGACCCATTCGGGAGCGGCTTCGGCATTGGTACGCTGGAGCGCGCGCAGGTTATGCGTAAAATTACCCGACGCGAGGACAAGAACATTCTCCTGCCTCAGCGAGGCCAGGGCGCGCCCGAGTTGAAGGTGATGGCCGGGACCCAGTCCGCGCTGAACCGAAA
>Ga0310344_10000627_pt1 | contig 27718 bp, 20 predicted proteins | sample HC15DNA20200_MG_FD_203801 | JGI IMG/M metagenome (GOLD analysis project Ga0310344, IMG submission 203801) | Marine microbial communities from station ALOHA, North Pacific Subtropical Gyre - HC15-DNA-20-200_MG | ecosystem: Environmental > Aquatic > Marine > Oceanic | place: Pacific Ocean: North...
CTGCCTGATGGGGCCTACGTCAACATTCGTATCATCCACGAGTTAGGCCAGACAACTCCGATGGATACTTGGCCAGCCAGCAACCTAATGGACAACGCACGTAGCACCGTGAAGGACGGAACATTTTGGACAAAAATAAATACCATTCGTTGGCCCGCAGGGTCTGTTACCGTTAGTGCACAATTTCCGTCGCCACCGCAAGCACCCGAGATCACAAAACGTTATGGAGAGTTCGGCGAACACATGGCGGGCATGAACGTTATTTCACAAAACGGCATGAAAGCCGTAAACGTGGAGGAAATATTTAATTTTCGCCCCTGACACAATTTCAGCAATCTAATTATTTGAGTGCAATGACGGGAACAAGAAAACTCTAATTCTGCGCACTTTCCTTCATGCGAGCCCCCCGCAACATATTCGAAATCGCGTAGTTACCTTCGTGACACGCATATTCAAAAAGAGGCGCATTTAGCGCCACCATAGGTGTCTGGGCCGTCCAGGGCTCGACAAACGTCGTGGGGTCGACGACAGTGAACTGATAATCGATAGTATCCTCAGCCGTGCGGGTAAACCGCTCAATGAGCCGCAAATGCTCGCCTGTCGCATAGACAGTGTTAGAACGTCGTCGCTCAAAAACCTTGCCCGTGAGATTCGTCGTCTCCACTACTAATGTATCGCCATCCCAATGTCCACGTGAGTCCCCTATCCACTGGCGAATCGACGGATCAACATGGTCACGACCGTCCAGCGGAATGACTCGCGTGTCGTGAATCATTTCAGCATACAAAACAACGTACCCCGGTATCTGAAGAATCATATAATTATGATTATAAAAACCTGGCATCATGGTTCCGGGCATACCGCGTGTGATACACCGCTCATAAATGTTTACATCTTGCCACGTTGTCGGGTACGACGGGGACTCTCGAACCACAGAAAGATCGGCAATCCGTTTCCGCTCTTTTGCAGTAATTTCGGGCAATCGTCCGTCAGCAGGATCAAGAATCATAGCGGTCTGATTGGTCCGTACACCACGCTCCATCCAAAAAGTATTGTACGCCCCAGTACTGCCTGCGGGTGGAGGGCGATCTGCATTACGAATGGCCTCAGCATCAAACTCTGCCCGTTCTACTTCAGTTAACTTCTCTCGTCCAGCGAGTGCCTCTGGTCGCTCAAGTGGAGTAGTTGTTGTATTGGTCCAGGTACCTTGGAGATCAGGATCACCCCAAGGTGTGCGCGGCACAGACTGGGCGTGCGTCGTTCCGGCAATCAAAACGAAATACAGCAATAAACACACTGCAGCGCGCGCCGTCACACATCCTAGGCTTCTCATGTTGCTTCTCCCCTTATAGATAAGGTCTCCTAAGTCGCTATGCTGACTTCGGTTGATACGCAAGCCAACGTCGAGAATTATCAATCAGAATTTTATTAATAATGGCATCAGACACACCGAAGTACTTGAGCTTCGGTACAAACTGTACCAAGACGGTGGAATAACCGTTCCCCCAGTTTGCCTTGATCTGGTTGTTAGCCGCGAAATCAGAGGCCAACAAAATCTGGTCTTCATATCCCGCCTCAAGCATGTTCAACACCATATCAACTTTGGTGCGTTCGGGAATAAATGAAGACGCCATCTGATGCCCAACCGTATCAAAAGCTACGAAGGCTCCACGGCTTGCTATCTCCTTATGCGTCTCCCACGTGGGATCATCAGAACGCTTAATCGTTGACTGATGACCAATCGCCAAATGAGCCATATCAACTCCTTCGGCTTCATAAATATCTAACTGATCGATTGCGCAAGTCGTACAACTCTCATGGGGAACATGTGTAAAAATCGGGAGACCCGTCTGCATATGCACCTGTGCAGTGGCTGCAATAACCTTCCGCTCGGCATCATGCATTTCTGGAAACGAACTCCCAACTTCACCAAGGGCACCCCATCCCTCAGCCTCAGCCTGTGCAACCATACTCGCCGTTATTTCTTCCTGTTCCGCAGCAACAATTTCTTCCGGATAACGCGGCAACAAGAAATAACTTCCACCAATAACTAAATGAACTCCGGATTCCGTGGCCATCGTAGTCAAATTTGCAAGTTGTTGCTCCGTTCGTGGCCCCACTGAAGAATCCACAATACAACTCACGCCATCGAAACCAGCCATCTTAATCTCTTCAACGAGCAGGGCGACCATTTCATCGTTACTCGGCGCAGGTGGTTCTGGCGAACCGGCCGCTCGTGGCTCCTTAGGAGGGCTCTGAAAATTAAAGGACAAATGCTCATGCATCATTGTTGCTCCAGAACCCAGAGCCTCTGGTGACACATCGCCTAAGACAGTCCGAACAATCGCTCCTTCTGGAAATGTAACTGAAGGGCTTGCAGTCGGTGCCTCCGCCATTTCTGTCATCTCTGAAGAAGATGAAGGCGCTTCACTGGAACCGCACGCCGCTGTCAGGCCAAGCCCAGCACCAGCCGTTCCGATACCAAGTAACCTCATTAAGTCCCGACGACTGAGTTGGGAAAGATATTCATCTTTTTTTACTGTCACCTTATCCTCCTGAATTCTGACAATTTAAACGCTGGAAAGCCTACCGCCCAGCATCATACACGCAACGAGCACACCTGAAAAGCACCCTTAAAATATCTCAGTTCACACTGAAAACACACCAGAATTATTTAAAATGTGGTGGGGATAATCCATTTCAGATCTGACAAAAACTAAATTTCTCCTGTGCACAATTTAAAAAGAGTTAGCGAAAAAGATCAGCTATTCCATCAAAATACGGGTAAGAGCAATTAATAAATATAACGAATAGCTGTATCAAAACATTGACAATCATGTTTCCTCAATGGAAAATACCGGCCAGAATTACAATTATGGTGAGTGAGTGGTCAAACCTATCTGTAGTCTTATTCTCTAGGAGAAGACTGATGACAAGTGGATATTGTAGGAATGCTGTACTTGCAATTAGCATTTTAGGATTGCTGGTTCTTTTGCCGAATATCGTAAGTGCGCAAGGCTCGGCAATAAATGGCACCGTATCAGACACCAGTGGGGGTGTCCTCCCAGGTGTAACTGTCGAGGCAAGAAGTCCGGCAATCATTGAACAGGTCAGATCAACAGTCTCCGACGGCAACGGCCAATATCAAATCATCGGCCTTGAACCAGGTTCCTATGATATTACCTACACACTTCCTGGATTCAATACTCTTATTCGCGAAGGCATCGAGCTGAGCATCGGATTTACGGCTAGTATCGACGTCGAGCTTGCTGTCGGATCCATCGAAGAAACAGTGACGGTCTCAGGAGCTAGTCCGGTCGTTGATATTCAGAATGTTGAGCAACGGCAAGTCATCAATCGCGAGGTCATCGATAGTGTCCCCACTGGAAAATCGTTCCAGGCTTACGCACTACTAGTGCCAGGCATGACCGCATCTGAATCATATCTGACGCCTCTCAGCACGGACCAAGGCGGCATGTCTCCTGCGACGTTGCAACGTATGCAGATGCATGGTAGTTCGGAAAATGACCAGCAACTCGAAATTAATGGAATGGACGTGGGTGACTCTCTACTCCAAGGTTCCAACTACAGTGTCTTTCCAGATTCAAATTTTGAGGAATTATCAGTCCAGTACTCTGGCAACACAGCAGAAATAGAAACCGGCGGCGTGCGAATTAACATGATTCCTAGAGAAGGGGCGAATGAATTCAGTGGCCACATGTTCACAACCTTCACATTCCCCTCGTGGAACGCGGACAACGTTGACCAAAACCTGATTGACAGAGGTCTTGGCACTGGCACCTTTATCGACGAAGTATGGACCATGAATCCAGTTATTGGCGGTCCGATTGTCAAAGATAAACTCTGGTTTTTCTTAACTCATACGTCTGGTAAAGGGGACTTGGTTCCAGCTAACTTGTTTAATGCGACTAATCCATCTGCCTTGGTCTATGTGCCAGACGAGTCCAGCCCGTCCCTGGATGAAACAACCATCCGGGAACAATCAATCAATTTAACGTGGCAGGCGTCGTCGAAAGACAAAGTCAAATTCTACTGGACTAACAGCATGACCGATAAACCTCATCTGCTCCAGGGCAGAACGCTGTCTACGATTTTCATCGCACCTGAAGCGGCAATCAGCGGTGTTATTCGTACCAACAGTTATCAGGCGACATGGACTCGACCACAGACTAATCGCCTCCTGTTTGAAGCAGGTGTATCGCACCAACCGGTGCGGTATCAATTGAATACTGCAGAGAACGCGGCGGACACGCTTCCAGGAATTCTTGAGTTTTCGCCAGTCCTGGCATCAAGAAACATGTCAGGGTGGTTCTCGGGGACAACCAGTCGAAACAGCCCGAAACATACCAACTTTGTCCGTGGATCGGTCTCTTTTGTTACAGGTAGCCACAATCTAAAAGTCGGAATGACATCGTTGTGGCTCGGTGAAAACACCTTTAACTCTTCGGCGAATCAGTGGAGAAACATCAACACCTACGGCGGATTCCCAATTCGGGCGAGCTTTCATACCCCAGGTATCGGAATGAACCGAGCCCGCTCGACTGGGCTCTACGTTCAAGAACAATGGACGCTTGACCGTTTGACAGTGAACGCAGGTATCCGGTACGACTACTTCAATTCCACCTATCCGGATCAGATTTCCCCAGTATCCGCTTGGGCACCAACGGCTACATTTATTGAAGGTGCGACAGCCGTATCGTGGAGCGACATCCAGCCAAGAATCGGCATTGCCTATGACTTGTTTGGAAATGGAAAAACTGCTTTGAAAGTATCAGCGAACCGATACGGTTCTCGGGAATCTACCGACCCGGCCGTCGGCCTGAATCCCGGACAAACCAACAATAAACAGACCAGAAACTGGAATGATGGCTACACCGGATGTATTTCTGGAACCTGTATTGTCGGTGATGGGATTCCTCAAGGAGATCCGCTCAATCCAGCAGCGAACGGGGAGTTAATGAGCGTAAACACCAATCTTGCATTTGGAATTCCAATCGTTAATACGTTTTACGATGCCGCGTGGAGCCGCGGCTGGGGCAACCGAAAATCAAATTGGAATTTGTCCATCAGCATCCAGCAAGAACTTGTTAATGGCGCATCTCTAGACGTCGGTTACTTTAGACGAAACTATTTTAATTTCTCTACCTCTGACGACCGTGCCATTACAGCAGCGGCTTTCGACACCGTTCAGATGCCACTTCCAAATGATCCGAACATTCCGAACTCGGGCCAAATGATTACGCTTTTCGATCAAAGACCGGAAACAATCGTAACCGCTGACCGTTTAACCGGAGATGCGGAGGCGTTCGGCGGCATGTCTGAAGCGTGGCATGGTCTTGACATTACAGCGAATGCTCAATTGGAGGGTTTCATATTCCAGGGTGGTATCAGTACTGGTCAGACGATGACCGACAATTGCAATATTTTTGCCGCGATGCCAGAAAATTACATTAATACCAGTAGCAGCGCCGTTCAGGCCCCAATCGAATACTGCGACGCCGACCAGAATTGGTTAACCCAAGTTAAGTTTCTGACGTCATACACGCTACCGTATGACATTCAGATCGCAGGCACGCTCCAAAATCAGAATGGGCCGATGCGTCTCGCAAACGTTACGTACAGCTCGGCTGCGATCAGTGCCGCATTAGGACGTCCGGCTTCGAGCGGTAACCAGACGATTAATGCACTTGAACCTGGAACGGCATTTGGTGATCGCTTTACCCAATTCGACCTTCGATTCACGAAGATCTTCACATTGGGTGGAGGCACCAGACTTCGCACTATGTTTGATATCTTTAATCTGTTTAATGCGAACGCCATAACACGAGAACAACCTGGTTGCGGTAATGCACTTGGTGGCGCCTGTGCGTCAAGTTGGCTTGCTCCGCAGGTCATCATGGCAGGTCGACTCGCTAAGGTCGCATTCCAGTTTGATTTCTAGTTTGGATTGAAGTTGTTCGGTGAACTGTAAAGGGGATGACCGCTGGTCATCCCCTTTTTCTTTTGTGTTGCACAAATAAGTCCCCTCCAGTCTGAAGAGACCATGCGCTTGCACTAGAATGACAGACGTACCATGGCAAAACGAAAAGGCCGGACAACCCAAACACGCCATTCGTCCCTCAAACAACAAAGATCACCTGCTCTAGCAGGAACGTCTATCGTTCCCGGTGGATCTACTCAAAAACTACTCTTCCCCCTTGTGATTTCAGGACTACTTGGAAGTTTTAGTGCGCTTTCGTCCGTTTACTCGTCACAGACACTTCTCTGGTCCATGTTAGGTGCGACATGCATCCTTGTCTTCTGGACTCTACTACTCAGAAATAGCGTGACGAAATCAAAGCGCTCTCTTGGGATGGATATCGTCCTTCGTAAACAACACTATATTCAGGCCTGTGCACAATTATCCGTCTATCTCTATTGGGGCTGGTACTGGAGGCAAGTGTACGACTCTGCCCACCTAATTGCGGCACAATTATTATTCGCCTATGCCTTCGATATGTTGCTCACGTGGTCACGAAGAGATAAGTACACTCTTGGGTTTGGACCTTTTCCCATCATTTTCAGCATCAATCTTTTCATGTGGTTTAAACCGGATTGGTTTTATCTCCAGTTCTTGATGGTTGCCGTGGGTTTCGCCGTCAAAGAATTTATTCGTTGGAACAAGGAAGGGAAAAGCGTTCATATCTTCAATCCGTCGTCTTTCCCGCTTGGAATTTTCGCACTGGGTCTCATCCTCACAGGAACCACCAGTCTAACCTGGGGACCTGAAATCGCCGTCACCCAGATATTCCCGCCCCATATTTATCTCGTAATTTTTCTAGCCAGTCTGCCTGCGCAACTACTCTTCGGTGTCGCCCCAATGACAATGGCCGCGGTAGCAACGACCTATATCTTCATCCTGATTCATTCGTACATAACAGGCACACAGTTCTTTAGCCCATCCGATATCGGAGGAGGAGCAGTCCCGATAGCTGCCTTTCTAGGCATGCACCTCTTATTTAATGACCCATCGACATCTCCTCGTACGGAGGTCGGCCGAGTGTTATTTGGCGTCTTGTACGGTATAGGTATCATTATTTTGTTTGGATTGCTCGAACAGGCAGGCATTCCCACACACTACGACAAATTACTTGCGGTACCCATTCTGAATCTTTTAATTCAAATCATCGACGTGAGTGTTCGATCGTCAGGATTAGGAAGGTCCGCTGTGTCGCCTCGTGAAGACCGCCGACTCTCTCTGCGCAGAAATTTATCGTACGTCACTGTGTGGATCATTTTTTTCACCGTCATGCAGGCACGCACCACTACTGAAGTCGCTCTTGCGCGGGGGGTCTCTTTGCTTTCGCAAAATCAAATTGACGACACCGTAAAACATTATCAAGAATTAGTTAAATCGGACCCTCGTCAGGCGAAATACCAAAACGAACTCGGCTACGTGTTGCTTAGAGCTGGAAGAGGAGAAGAGGCCTTGACTCCGCTGCTTCGAGCTGCTGAATTAGACAATACAGTGCCACAAACACACAACAGTCTCGGCGCAGTGCATGCCCAAGCTGGTCGCTGGCCAGACGCTGTCCAGGCGTTTAGACGATCAATCGAACTGCAACCAGATTACCCTGAGGCACAATTCAACCTAGCTCAACTGTACGACGAAGGCCGCGGCGTAATTGAAAACGACCGCGAGGCCGTCGACTTGTACCTTTCGGCTGCTGGCCACGGTCATCTTGGGGCTCAAGTGAACTTAGGTCGTATGTATAGAGATGGCCGTGGAGTGACTCGAAACGATCAAGAAGCGGTCCGCTGGTATAACCTCGCCGCCTCTCAGGGACACCCTTTCGCTCAGTACAACCTCGCCCTTATGTATCGTGCCGGTGAAGGAACCGCTCCCGACAAGATCGCAGCACATATGTGGTTCTCCCTAGCAGCGTCACGCTTGGAAAATGACTCGCGAGAGATTGCCATGACAGCACGATTGCGCGCCGTGGAAGCTCTAACATCTCTAGAAGAAACTATGTCAGCGCCAGAAATCACAGAAGCAAGACATCTAGCTGCGAACTGGTCTCCTGACATTAAGTAGCTAAATACAGATACGCTTACAGAGCAACATAAAATAGGAAAGAGATTTTCTTAGACTTTGGTGCGAGACTCTTTCGTTCGAGCGTGGTAAAGTGGTCAGCACCGTCTGAAAGGAAGATCGAAATGAGACAACCTTTGCGATTTCGCGCCAGCATTCTAACGATCATTTTATGTATTGGATTGTTTCTGGCAATGACATTTAGTCGTCAGGTACCCACAAGTGCTGCCCAAAGTAATTTTGTTGGGGGAGCTCCGAGTCGACCTGACTCATCAGATATGCGGGCTATCCGCCTTCGTTTTGAGGCGGGGTCTCGATCAAACTGGCACAGCCATTCCGGCTGGCAAATTCTCATGGCTGAAGACGGTAAGGGACGCACTCAAGAGCGTGGAAAGGCAATACAGGACCTTTTACCTGGCACCCCAGTGTACGCGGGACCAGATGTGGTTCACTGGCATGGTGCGTCACCAGATGAACACGTAGTGCAGCTTACTTTTATTAGCGGCTCAGCAACTTGGCACGAACCAGTCACTGAAGATGATTACCAAGGACGATAATGTCCTGAATCTAATTATCGAGAGCAAACACCCAAAGCACGCCACCCTGGGGCAGGAGTGTTGTCTCTCCGCGACTGCGATCCAAAGCATTCTGCATCCGAGCAGCGTCGAGTCCCCATCCAGCTTGGACGGCGATATATTGAACACCGTCTACCATGTACGATGTCGGCACTCCAATAACTCCTGAACTGACCTGTTGTTCCCAGAGCGTTTTTCCGTTGATCCCATCAAACGCTCTAAAATATCTGTCATTCGTTCCGCCAGTAAACACCAGTCCACCCGCTGTTGTGAGAATGGGACCCCAGTTATGTGACTCGAATTCTCGAGTCCAGACTTCTTCCCCAGTATCAAGATTCCATGCCTGCAATTCTCCGATATGGTCTGCGCCTTCACGCACAAACATTTGTGACGACCCGCCCGTATAGACACTTCCCGGTGAGTATTCAACCTCGCGGGTATTCATGTAAGCACACAAATTGTCATTAGCTGAAAAATAAAGACGTCTAGTCAATGGGTTATAGGCCGCCGGAGGCCAGTTTTTTCCACCCCACACAGAAGGACAGAACATGAGTCGTGTGCCGGTTCTAGGTTTGTGCTCGGGATCATATTCTGGTCTCCCAGTTACCGGATCAAGATGAGTAAACACGTTTTGATACACAAACGGTTTCGCATCAATAAACGTAATTTCCTCAGCTCCTCGCTCAAGCATCCACAGATATCCATTTCTTCCAGGATGCACCAAGGACTTAATGGTGCGTCCTTCACGTTCGACGTCTATGAGCAATGGTGAGGCAACCTCATCCCAATCCCATGACCCATTCCAGTGGTACTGGTGATACCCCCGTAACTCACCCGTATCCGCATCAAGAGCAATGACTGAATTTGCGTATAGGTTGTCACCTGGTCGTTTGTCGCCCATCCAAGGACCAGCATTACCAGTCCCCCAGTAAGTGAGATTGAGTGCTGGGTCATAAGAACCCGTTATCCACACGGGTACCGCTCCAGTGCGCCATGTCTCCCCCGGCCACGTTTCATTCCCCTCTTGATCGGGAGACGGCACCGTGTAGGTTTTCCATACTTCCTCGCCTGTCATTGCATCAAACGCTGCAACAAATCCCCGAATGCCCATTTCTCCACCTGAGACACCGACCAATACCTTGCCCTTGACGAGAAGCGGAGCCATCGTCATGTAATAACCAGTCTGCCAGTCGCCGACCTCCGTTTCCCAGACTACATTGCCACTTACAGCATCTAATGCCACAAGCATCGCATCGACGGTAGCTAAATACACTCTGTCCGCATAGAGCGCAACCCCACGATTTGTTGGATGAATTTGCCGAAGCGACTCAGGCAAAACGCGCACATACCGCCAGAGCATGTCGCCCGTCCGAGCATCTAGTGCAATTACATTATTCTGCGGCGTTGTAATAAACATCGTGCCATCGTTTACGATAGGCGGTGATTCGTGACCATCTGTCAAACCCGTTGCAAAAGACCACAATGGTCGAAGGTTCTGTACATTGGCAGTCGTAACTTGATCGAGGGGGCTAAAACCCCACCCATTATAGGTTCGGCGATACATCAACCAGTCTTCATCAGGTGGGTCCACCAGCTCAGCGTCTGTAACTGGCTTGTAAGCTACGTCCTCTTGAGCATCTACATTTGACATCAGAAACACCGCCACACCAACAAACACACCTACACTGAGATACCATATTCCTGTGCCCAAAAAACCTTTATTAACCATCATTAGTCTTTCATTTTTTTGTTTGCATCTATAAAAACTAAGCTTCACCAAGTGAAACAACGATATTACTTACGTCGGGTTGTCAGGGGCTAGACCTTAGTACGCATCCAGCCGTATCGGGTATTACTAGAGGTTCCGCCTAATTCCGCATACTTGTTTTTAAATTTCGACATATTGTCCGCCGTATAACCCGGGAATTCCATAATCGTTTTCAGTTCATCTGATATGCGAGATTCATAATCCGTCGGTACCGGTCTATATAAACGATCTTTTTCTGCACCTTCGACTGGGTCAATGTGGTACAGCCTTGCCGAATTAAGTCCTAAGATCTTGCGCTTTGCCCTATCCGTAAGTTCTGGATAATTATATTGCTCGCGCATTTCTTCAGGAATTTGGAACCGCCACAACGCATCAATTTGCCATTGCGGAGACCCATACCAGACACAATCAGAGCCGAAGAGAATCCGGTCTTCTCCAAGGTATCGCATTAATTGCCCCATGATATGCGCTGCAACTGATGGAAAGGTCACAACAGAAGAAGCCCATGTTGTACCAATTTCGCCGTAGCAGTTAGAGTACGGTGCAACTAACTGCGCATATTCCGTTGTCCATTTAATATCTGGGACTCCATCCCGCAGCGTACGAGACCGAATAGTCTGCAACGAATCAGCATGCCATGTCGTTTGCTGTATACAGGAGTGATAAGTAATGAAATTCAGGCCGGGCCAATCCTGCGCCGCCTTAGGAAGATCCGCTGGATGTCCCATCACAGGGTCTGGCGGTCCAGGCGCAAGCCCCTTATGCACACACACATTATTAAACCCTGGGAATTCGTCACGAATCCGCTCGTATGTATCCTGGATTAACTCAAAAGTAGGATACGCTACATCTTCATCATCGTGACGCCACCGCCGCATTAAACTGTTTGGGTCGTCGTCAACCTTTGCCGCAAAAGAAATGTTGTACCCCTTCCAGGAATCAGGACGGTTCTCATCTATTTGTTGCTGCAGGTATTCAAGATTCCCTTTCCCAACGTATAGCATCCCATGTGCCATCATCCGTCGAGACCCAGAAATTTCATTAACAAAATCTCTCGCGGCCGCAGTTTGTGCAGCCGTTATTGTTTCGGCTCGCTCGGCCTCACGATAATTCCTAGGCGGACGATTCTCGACGTTAGGATCGCCGCGCTGACCGACAGGTGTGGCAGACATCGCCGTCACATTACTCAACAGCCCGATGGTAACTTGGCTATCAAGGTAAACATCTTTAATAAATTGCACTAACTGGAAATTTTCAGGGCCCATCGGTAATCCCACCAATGCAGGATTCCACACCCTCCACATCTCTCCTCCTTCGTCTGCCCCCCGGTCGCCACGAGGCGCATAACGCTCACCGGCAGTTGGCCCCTGTGCAGCGGCCCGCAAGGAATGCCCACTCGTCGTATTCGAACCTCGCACCAAGTGTAGCTGATCGTCAAAGACAAACAGATCTCGCGGAGCCCCAGCTTGTGCAAATGCTGCTGGTTCAAACATTTCGATGGGATTCACATTAAAGAAATGACCAAACACTTCATTCATTGCGATCAGTGCTGCTGCCATTCCACCTGTCGAGGTTAAGAATTCCCTCCTGCCAATACCGAGCTTTTTACTGGCCGATTCAGACAGGTCTTCGAGCCGAGCCTCAACCTGCTTCTGTTGATCAGTTTGTGGAACCGGCATGTACTCCCCGTTTGAAATCATTCGTGTCGGAATAGGGGACGGAAGCGGTTCAGCCTCGTCTGCACGCGCACATTTTGCAATCTGCGACTCATCTAAAAGACCATGATCATCTTCCCAGAATTTGCCTTCTTCATCCCATTTATCAATTGGCATCAAAGCCCCCTTATAGTTTTTTGACGTATTCGGAAGAAAAGCCTCTCACGCTAAGTTAAAGTTACGGCAGTGCCAAAGCAATCAACTCACCTGGTAAATCATCCCACCCTACTGCCACAACTAGAAACTGCTTTCCATCAATCATGTAAGTCATCGGAGCCCCAGTAGTACCACCTGGAAGCTCCTTTTCCCATATAACCTTACCTGTTAATTTATCGTAAGCGCGAAACATCTTACCACCACCATATCGAGGTAAAAGCGGAACTCCAGCCGTGCCACCTTCTCCGAGGAACACCATCGTTTTAGTGACAAGTGGAGCTGGCCGACCAGGTTGCCCGAGAGGAGGAAGGTCAAGATGCGAAATAGCAGGATGGTCCCGAGGACCGTTACCGTTCGCAACTGTCCATAAGATATCTCCGGCATTAAGATCAATTGCTGTCAGACGACCATATGGGGGTTTAAATATAGGAAGACCCCTCGGCCCCTCCAGATGATCACCAAAATACGCCGTCCCTCTTTTACTATCCCAGACACCAGGCTCTGTCTCTATCATCTGCACGAAAATCGGTGAATGATTAGAGGGTACATATAAAATGCTACTCTCGGGATCAACAGCCGCTCCAGTAAACGTTGTGCCCACAGTCCCCGGCATCTGGATCGTGCCTTGCGTCGCGCCCTCAGCAGCAGACAACGGCGTAAAAAGCTTTCCGTATTGATACTGATTAATAATCTCTATCGCTTCTTCTCTAAGTTCAGGTGTGAAATCAATAAGATCATCGATCGTAACCCCCTGCTGTTCGTACGCGGGAGGTTTCGTCGGAAATGGCTGAGTGGGTGAATACCATTCCCCAGGAATATTGCCGGCCGGAACACTTCGTTCTTCAATTGGCCATACTGGCTCGCCCGTTACTCTATCGAAGACCCAAACAAATCCGACCTTCGACACCTGGGCAACCGCTTTAATCTCACGCCCATCAACCATGATGTCGATAACGGCCGGGGCGGCCGGCAGATCATAGTCCCACATGTCGTGGTGAACCGTCTGAAAATGCCAGACTCGTTCACCAGTTTTAGCGTCCAAACAAAGCAACGTATTGGCAAATAAATTTTCTCCAGGCCTTGAACCGCCGTAGGAATATCCAGTCGACTGTTTCAGGGGAAAATATACATAGCCTAGTTCATCATCCGCGCTTAAGGTAGACCAAGCATTTGTAAAACCAGAAATGCCCCAAGAATCGTTCAACCACGTGTGAGTTCCAAATTCTCCAGAACGAGGAGGAGTATGAAACGTCCACAATAACGAACCCGTGCGGACGTCATATCCTCTTATATCCCCGGGCGGCTGTCTCCCTCGCGCGTTCCGCGCCGTGGAACCAACGACAATTACCTCACCCACCACTAATGGAGGAGAACGCCACGTGTAGGATTGAACAACAAAATCTTCGTACTGCCTCAAATCGATTTCACCGCCGTTACCAAACCCCGGAAACCGGCTTCCCGTGACTGGATCCAGCGCAACCAGATAATGTCCGGAAACCGCAATGATTCTTTCCTCCTGATCATCAGTCCAGTAAGCCACCCCTCGACTCGCAGCTCCCCGTGAAATCTCGTTCCCCTCCCTCTGCGGAGGCACATCAAACCACAATACTTCGCCCGTCGTCGCGTCTAACGCGGCTACCGTGCCATAGCCAGTACTCATGAACAAACGGCGACCGATCATCAGTGGTGTGTTTTGATAATTAAACGGCACCGGTGCATCTGGATTTTCCTGTCTAATTTCAAGTGGGGTAGCAGATTGACGCCAGACGATTTCCAGTTGATCAACTGTGTCCCGGTTGATTTGATCAAGACTGGAATATTTTAAAGAAGCGTTCGACCCAGCGTATCCCTTCCATTCATAGTCCTGCCCATACAACCCGGCGACATCGAAAATCAAAATAAACGGTACAAAAAAAACAAATTTTATTGGTCCTTCGAAGATTTTTTTCATGAATATGTGCTCAGAGTATCATCCAGACGCTTTAACACTCAACTATCTGTTTTCCTCCGAGAGTTAGTTGACTTCTTTGCGTAGTCGCCTAAAATAGCATTAGATAGATTCTAATGTCGGTTTCGCACGTAAGCGAAAGGAATGCCATGATGAGGACATTCACTGCGAGTAAGAACAGTTTGAAAATATTTAGTTTTAGCGTGTTTGCCACTCTATTGCTAGTGACCACCGCATTTGGAGAGGAAAAAGCGGCCTCGGATGTTACTTTCACGGCAGACATCGCACCAATTCTTCAGCGTTCCTGTGAAAACTGCCACCGGCCAAGTGGTGGAGCACCAATGTCATTGATTACATTTCAGGACGTGCGCCCGTGGGCGCGTTCAATCAAACAGCGAACACTTTCACGAGAAATGCCCCCGTGGTTTATTGACAAAAATATTGGCATCCAGCAATTTAAGGATGACCCATCGTTGACCGACGCAGAGATTTCTCTGATCGGTAATTGGGTAGACAACGGCGCTCCTCAAGGGAACCCAGATGATATGCCCGCACCACGAGAATGGTCCGCTGGTAAATGGAGTATCGGTGAACCAGACCTCGTTGTTGAATCCCCTACCGCTACCATCGAAGCTGTTGCTGCAGATTGGTTTGGAGGTATTGGCCCTCCCTCTCAAACAGGATTGACCGTTGACCGCTACATCAAGGCGGTTGAGGTGAAAGAGGTACTTCTCGACGAAGACGGGCTTGAAATTGAACCAGCAGTCGTTTCGGCCCCTGACACCACGTCAGATACTGGTCGAGCAGAGTTAAATTTGTGGGTTGTCCACCATGCCGTAATAACAGCTGCAATGGTCGAAAGGGATGAGGACAGTCGCGGAAACGATGGCACTCGCGGACAAATGGGCAACTTCAGCATTACCCACGAATTGGGTCAAAATGCGACGTATTTCCCTGATTGGATTGGCATTAAATTACCAGAGAACTCAGTCCTTACGTACGACCGCATGCATTTTCACTCAGTCGGCAAAGAAGTTCGGGCGCGAGTCGACACCGCTTTTAAATTTCATCCGATTGGATATGAACCGAAATACCTGCAAGGATTTGGAGCCCAGTCTGGCGCGTTTGACCTTGAGCTCGACATCCCTGCTGGCGAAGACGACATCATGCGTGATGGTTTCTATCGTCTCAAACGTCCTGCAATTTTAATGACCTTCGAACCCCATCTCCATTCGAGCGGACGACGTATGTGTATTGAAGCCCTGTACCCGAACAACGCCCGAGAAATGCTGAACTGTGCTGACTACAATCACAACTGGGTCAAAGTCTATGTATACGAAGATGATGTAGCACCTTTGCTTCCCGCGGGAACCGTACTACATTTACTAGCTTGGTACGACAACTCACCCAGCAATCCACAAGTGCTAGACCCACGCAACTGGAAAGGCTGGGGCAACCGATCAATTGACGATATGTTGTACCACTTGCCTCGAATGGCGTATCTAACCGACGAACAGTTTGAAGAAGAAGTTGCCGCACGGGGTGACAGACAAGTCTTTGCGACGTCCCAGAACTGACAGCAACTTTTTGCAACAAGAGGGAACATTATTATCTATGGCTACGGATCCAATCTGGAAGCATCTGTCCAAATCGAATGTCATGTTATGTCTGGTCGTTGTCGTGCTGATATTGCCAACGATTACGAGTAGCCAAACCATCATATTCTCTCGAGGACAGAATGTGGCTCCAGCATTCGAAGGCTGGGAACAAAACCCAGACGGTTCTTTTGATCTTGTGTTCGGGTACATGAATCGCAACATGGACGAAAAACTACATATCCCGGTTGGTCCAGACAACCAGCTTTCGCCGGGCAACATCGATCAAGGACAGCCCACGTATTTCATGCCGCGGCGTAATCGATATGTATTTCATGTCACCGTGCCCCATGACTTTGGTGAGCAAGAAGTCATCTGGACGCTTACAGCTCATGGAAAAACAGAACGCGCGTATGCAAGTCTCAAACCTGACTACGTCATAGACGACCTCTTAAAAATGAAAGATATCGGCGGCCTCGGAACGATAGATATCGAGCGACAAAATAAGCCTCCCACTGTGAAAATTGATGGAGATGCAGTAAGAACGGTTCCCCTAGGAGCCCCTCTTGCTTTGGACGCTACCGTCATAGACGACGGCATACCGGAACCAAAAGCAGCTGCTCGCTCAACACCTGTCAACTACAATGCATGGGGCCTTCGTGTAGCTTGGTTCGTGTATCGAGGCACTGGTGAGCACGTCTCTTTTGAACCGGAACAGTTCAAGGTGTACACCGACTACCGGGGGAACTCTCCGTGGTCTCCTGGGTGGACCCCCCCATCTATACCTGACAACAACCGGTTTCCAGTGAATGTCCATTTCGATGAACCAGGTGAATACAAAATTCGGGTTATGGCCCATGACGGCGGATTGATAACAAACCGAGACGTCACTGTACAAGTCACGCAATAATTCATAGTTCCTCGTATGAGCACGACAGTCCATCACCTATCTATTGTTCTTGTTTTGCTTGTCCCAGGCGTAACAAATTACGCTCAGGGGCCTTCCACGAACGACTCCTACACCCCTGCGCAGGCACTGTCAGGTCAACGTCTATATTCCAGACATTGTTCAGAATGCCATCAAGGAGATTTACGAGGGGCTTTTGGTCCCCCTCTCGCGGGACCAAATTTTATGTCTGCTTGGGGTACAGACACAGTACAGAGTTTGTTTCAACAAATTCGCACTACGATGCCCCCAGGAGCGGAAGATTCATTGAGTTCCAACGACTATCTGGAAATCGTTGCCTATATTTTACAAACCAACGGCCACATCGCTGGCAACCAAGAATTGCAGGCTAACTCAACTCTCACATTAAATACGTTGGGCGGAACGATTGCTGCGAACCTTCGAGACGACGTGCCTGCGGCTCAGAATCAACCACCTGCACGACCAGGTTCTCGTTTATACAATCTTGATCTTCAGCATAAAGAAATTGAATCTTTTTCAGACGTAACTGAAGAACTTCTCGACAGCCCCCCTCCAGGTGACTGGCTAAGCTGGCGAAGGACTCGCGATGGCCTTGGCTACAGCCCCCTCTCTGAAATCAACCAAGACAATGTACGGGAACTCCGGCTTGCCTGGGTTTGGGCAATGCACGAAGGCCGAGTACAAACGGCACCCCTTGTTCACGATGGCGTAATGTTTGTGGCGAATCCTGGAAATATTCTCCAGGCACTCGATGCAAAAAATGGTGACATCCTATGGGAATATCGCCATCAGTTCGCATCTGAGGCCACCATGCGCACCAGCCTGATGCGTTCTATCGCGCTGTATAAAGACAAAGTTTTCATGACAACGGCGGATGCAAAAATTGTAGCAGTTAATGCCAGGACGGGACGCCTCGTCTGGGAAACAGAAAAAGCTGATCCTGCGCAGGGATTCAGTCATTCGGGTGGACCTATCGTCGCAAACGGCGTAATCGTGAGTGGGGTCACAGGATGTTCTCGTTTTACGCCGGTTGGGTGCTTTATAACCGGACACGACCCGGAAACCGGGCAAGAACTCTGGCGCACCTCAACAATTGCACAACCAGGCGAACCGGGTGGAGACACTTGGGGCGATCTCCCTCTGGGTGTACGTGGCGGCACTGAAAGTTGGATACCGGGGAGTTACGATCGAGATCTCAATCTTTTTTTTATAGGAACATCTCAGGCAAAACCTTGGGCAGCGGTTAGTCGGGGTATCACCCCTTACGACGCTGCCCTCTACTCAAATTCTACCCTCGCATTAGATCCTCTCACCGGTGAAATTCGATGGTATTTTCAACACGTTCCCGGTGAATCACTTGATCTTGATACCGTGTTTGAAAGGGTCTTAATCGACATTGATGAACAGCCTGTTGTGATAACAGTCGGCAAAGATGGATTAATGTGGAAATTAGACCGTAGAAACGGCTCATTTCTCAATGTTGTCGAGACGGTGTACCAAGATATATTTGAGACGATTGACAGTACGACAGGGCGTGTGACTTACAGACCAGACATTCTGAATGCAAAAATCGGAGAACCGATTCATTCGTGTCCAGCCTATTATGGTGGACATAACTGGCCCGCTTCTGCGTACAGCCCTTCCACTGAAACACTCTTGGTTCCCTTGAATCAAAACCATTGCTCAGAAATGACTGCCCGAGACATAGAACTGTCTGAAGGCTCAGGAAGTCAAACAGGATCAGATGTTCGTTTTTTCGAGCGCGATGGTAGTAATGGCAAATTCGGCCGTCTAAGTTCCTATAACGTACGCACTCTGCAAGAAGTGTGGAGTCACGAACAGCGGGCTTCATTTTCGACAGGCGTTATGACTACAGAATCTGATCTGGCTTTTGTGGGTGATGTGGACCGCTATTTTAAAGCCTTTGATTTAGAGACTGGCGAGGTGCTCTGGCAGGTTAGGCTAGGTAGCTCAGCTGTTGGGTTCCCTGTTACCTATACAGTCAACGAGAAACAATACATTGCCGTGCCCACAGAAGTCGGAGCGTTTCCAAATATTCGACGCTGGGTCAGCCCAGACATTTATACCCCAAACGGTGGCAATGCTGTCTATGTGTTTGCTCTGCCAGAAGCCCTAGAATAGGGGCGTAAATACATTTCTCGACATCTCAACAGATATTGAAACCTGCGAGTTTAAATAACACGGTATCTATCTATTTGACAGCTTCTTTATACCTGCGTAATATAACTTCACTAAGATCTCAAATAAACGATCTGAACAGCTAAGACCTTCATTCGTTAAGAACGTTTGCAAGAGGAGAGTCTCCACATGAAGACGTCAATTAAACCCGGAATTTTAGTAACTGGCTTTTTCGTATTAGTGGCAATGATGTCTGTTAAGCCTGCTATTGCAGGTAATGAATCTGAAGTGACCTTTGCAAAGGACGTCGCACCAATATTGCAACGCTCTTGCCAAAGTTGCCATCGACCAGGTTCATTAGCACCGATGTCATTTTTGACTTATCAAGAAACACGGCCGTGGGCACGGTCGATTAAAGAGAAAACAGCTCTGAGAGAAATGCCTCCTTGGTTCGTTGAAAAAAACATCGGCATTCAAGAATTTAAAGACGACGTTTCCCTTTCTGACAAAGAAATTGAGACTCTAGCAGATTGGGCGGATGCGGGAGCTCCCAGAGGGGATCTTGCCGATCTTCCGGCACCCATCGTGTGGGCTGATGCTGACGTTTGGACCATTGGTGAACCAGATCTCGTTGTGTCAACTCCGGCAATGGAAGTACCTGCGGTGGCCGCAGATTATCATGACGAAATTGGTCCGATCCCAACAGGACTAACCACTGATCGGTATATTAAAGCCGTCGAAGTCAAAGAGGTCCGTTTACTTAGTGAGGCACAAAAAAGTGCAGCACGAAAGAATTCACGAAGTGGATTCGGAAATTTCACCATTCACCATATCGGTGTCCATAGTAGCGAAGTCTTTACCGAACAAGATGACTTATCGCTTGAAGACCGCAGTCGATTTCGCATGGTCTACAGCCTAGGACAAAATGCGACTATTTATCCTGACAGTACTGGAGTAGTCCTTGCTGCAGATTCCGCACTTCGTTTCACCGTCCATCTGTATGCGTCAGGCGCGGTCATTCCGGTCCGTGCGGATGTCGGATTCGTTTTTCATCCTGAAGGTTACCAACCAAAGTACAAGCAGTCTGGTTTTCTCGCTATGGGTAACGCGCGCGACGCACTCGACATCCCTGCTGGGCAAGATGATGTCAAAATAGATGGGTACTATACGATGCCTCAACATGGCATTATGACAACCTTTGAACCCCACATGCATTCAAGTGGAAAGCGCATGTGCGTCGAAGCCATCTATCCGAACCAAACACGTGAAACGCTGAATTGCTCCGGTTATGACCATAGCTGGGCCAAAGTCTATGTTTACAAAGATGGACACGCACCAATCCTTCCCAAAGGTACCGTGGTACATATCATGGGTTGGTACGATAATACGGCCAAGAACAGAAACGTTGTCGATCCAAGAAACTGGAAGGGATGGGGAAACCGTTCCATCGACGATATGTTCATCTTACTGCCAAAAGTTACCTTCCTCGATGAAGAACAATACGCTGAAGTTGTAGCAGAACGGGAAGAGATGCAGATGGCGATAGCAAATAATTAATAACAATTAAAATAGCTAGCAATACCGGGTGAACCATTTATGCTCACCCGGTATTGTAATTTTAGCTTCAGATGTTAGTGTCGTTTCGGTCCTCGAAACTGCAACAATTAAAACAATTCGCTTGGATTAGTAAGCATGAAACCCAATAAAGTTAACACTCGAACCCATTTGTTATTCGTCAGTATCACAGTAATCTTGACGTGTCTCTACGCAACGGGATCTGTTTCCCCTCTAATTGCGCAAACAGGTTATACGCACGGACAAAGTATCGCACCAGTCTTTGAGGGATGGGAACCACTGGCGGATGGAAGTTTTGACATGGTTTTTGGGTTCTATAACAGAAACTGTGTTGAAGAACTTCACATCCCGATTGGCCCTGAAAACTTCATCGAACCGAATGGTCCAGATCAGGGGCAACCCACGAGATTTTATCCAAGACGAGGAAAATTTGTTTTTCGAATCAACGTTCCAAAGAACTTTGGTGACAAAGAAATCGTTTGGACCTTAACCTCACAAAACGGCAGTACGGAACAAGCCTACGCAACACTGAATCCTGAATACGTGCTTGATCAACGCATAACGATGATGAACGAAGGAGGCTTTGGGCAACGGGCGGGGGAAGGTGAAAGTTCAGCGCCAACGTTAACCGTAACCGGAAGTGCGACTCGAGAAGTTCGTGTTGGTCAGCCAATCACTCTCACCGGAATCGCAACCGATGATGGAATTCCAAAGCCACGTACTGGCCAAGAGGATTCCGATGCCGCCGGCTTGATGGTTGGATGGTCTCTATACCGTGGAGATGACGAGCATGTCACGCTTGAACCCGAGCAGTTTAACCCTGATTTAAGAAATCGAAGCACCCGCAACATTGCCTGTCAAATCGTTCCCGCGACACCAAAGTGGGCAAAAGAACGCCTTGCAGATGATGGAAGTTTTGCGGTTACTGCAACATTTGACGAACCTGGAACGTACGTGCTCAGAGCCATGGCTCATGATGGCGGCCTAAAAACTACAAAAGAAATTACAGTGACGGTGACCAGTTGAATCTCTACAGTTCATCTTCGTGTGCCAGTAATATCAGTTCTTATTTTATATAACGTTTTTCCAGCCGTAACGTACAACGTCTTTAAATCGTCTCCTCCAAAAGCACAATTCGTAATGGTGTCTTCAGGAATTGGAATAAATTCCACACGTTCTCCCTGCGGAGAAAAGACGTGAATACCACAGGCAGTGTCCAATGTTTCACTCGTTCCTCGGCGACGATGCAGTCCTGCAGCAACATAGAGATTCCCCTCCGTGTCAATTGTCATCCCATCCCCACTGCGCCCAGGGTAAAAATCGTGAAACACTCGCGAGTTACTTACCGTACCATCTTCGTTTAAATCGTACGCGAGAATCATTCTAGATCCACCTTCGTGTTGAGCCGTCTCCAATAAATACAGCGTCCGATCGTCAGGAGATATCACAATGCCGTTTGGTCTTTCTATTTCTGGTTCAGTTAGGATGCGTTCAATTGCCCCATCTGGATCAATCCGGTAAACACCATGAACACCCGTTTGGTTGGTAGTCCACCCTGGTTCTGGACGATCAGTAAAATAGATACGGCCTTTACCGTCTATCGTCAAATCGTTGGGACGATGAAGTTCTTTTCCTTCAAAACTGTCAGCTAACACCTCGACATCACCAGTCTCAATCGTCGTCCGAGTCACGCGAGGAAGTGCCGTCACACCATCGCCTCCTTCACAGGCTAAGAGCCTCCACACACTATCAAAGATTAACCCGTTCGCTCGATTACTCGGTTCACGAAATGTTTCCACGACACCATCTGGTAACATGCGTAAGATCCGATTATTGTCAAGATCCGTAAAGTAAACCGTCCCGTCAGCATCGACTGTGGGACCTTCGGTAAATGCCACAGTCGCAGCAGTCTCTACTAAACGTGTGACGCCAGAATCTGATTGACTAATGTCAGAAGGAGTCTGGGTTTCGTGACAACCAGCTAATCCTAAACCAAACGTTAAGAAAGAAAATACACACAAACATCTACGAACAATAGGCAACACGGATCTTTCCTTTCGTCATATGGCGGATACAATGCCAGAAATTATTCGGCTGGTTCGAGACGGAGAATCACCGCGTTATCCTCTTCAGTTAACAAGTACAACAGCCCATCTGGCCCTTGCCTCACATCGCGAATGCGCTGTCGAAGATCAGCAAGTAACCACTCACGCCGAACTTCTTGATGCGCTCGATTAAAAACAATCCGTTCAAGATGACCTGTATGGGCCATCCGACCAGTCATCAGGGAACCCACAAATAAATTCCCCTTCCAAGCCGGAAATTTATCACCGGTATAAAAAACTAAACCGGATGGCGCAATTGAGGGCCACCATAATATTGCTGGAGCTGCCAGATCCTTTTGCCACGGGCGTTCCGTTACCCACTGTCCCCAATATTCACGTCCGTAGGATGCGATAGGCCATCCGTAATTACGTCCACCATGAATGATGTTAACTTCATCCCCACCTTGAGGAGCATTTTCGCTCGCCCAGAGTTCACCTGTTTCTGGATGAAACGCCAATCCCAACTGGTTACGGTGTCCTAAGGAAAATATTTCTGGACGAAATCGTTTTTGCTGTACAAACGGATTATCTTCTGGAATTCTCCCGTTATCGTGAAGTCGAAGCACTTTTCCCATATGATCAGAGGGATCTTGGGCCTGTTGCCCCGTGCTCCCTGAACGAATCGCGCCGCCAACTGTCAGGTATAGCATGCCGTCAGGACCAAATAGAATACGTGAAGCTGCGATGCCACCATTCCAGGCATCCGCAACAAATAAGTCCTCGACATCAACAAGCACATTTTCTTCGAGCCGTCCACGGGCAACCGCTATAGTTGCTCCTTCAATGCTATCTTTCGTTGACGCTTTTGAATACGTTAGATATACGAAGCTGTTCTCAACGAATTGAGGATGTAGTGCGATATCCATCAACCCGGCAAGTCGAACACCTGTAAACACTTCTGGAACCCCTGCAATCGGAATGGGATCGAGCTGACCGTCACGGACCAAACGCAGTTGTCCCGAACGCTCCGTAACAAGTATGTTCCCATCAGGAAGAAATGCTAATCCCCACGGATGGGACAGGCCCCGGCCCATTACAACTACTCGCACCTGAGGATAATCGGCACTTCTTGCCATCATCGGAGTCTCAGGCAATGCAACCGCACCACTCTCGGAGGCAGCTTGACCAGCCCCGGACACCACTATTCCTAAACCACTCATGACCGTTACGACAAACAGACAACCTATTGAAATAACACACAATTTAAATAGTCGCATTGCCACTCCTTAAAAAACTCTAATCCTCGGCGCTACACTGTGGTTCCTGATCGCGGTCAAGCGTATAACCTTTGTCACCTTAAACCTTTGGTTGCACGGCCAATAAACGACGTGGGTTGTCGACCAAAATCTTTCGTATGGTTATCTCTGGGACTCCCGCGTAGAGCAATTTCGGGACGAACTGCATAAGTACCGTTGAGTATCCATTCCCATAATTCGCTTTCCAATGTGTTGTGTTTCCCATGTCCGAGGAAAACAGGATGTGATCTTCTAAACCAGCATCAAGTAAATCTTGCACCATACGCACCTTGTCCTTTTCAGGAATCTGAGACCGACTCATTTCGTGCCCAACCGTGTCGAGACCAATGAAGGCTCCACGTTTGGCAATCGCCGAATGTGTACCAAGCGGGTCGTGCGCACGTTTAATTGTAGACATGTGCCCTATTACTAAGTGATTAAAATCAACCCCTACAGATTCCATCGTATCCATTTGTTCCATTGCGCAGCTCGGACAACTTTCGTGCGGTGTATGAGTAAAAATAGGTAACCCAGTTGTCACATGAGCGCGCCCGACTGCCCGATGCACCTTACGTTCGTCCGGGCGCATCTCGAGCGATGAACCGATTTCCCCAAAGGCACCCCACCGCTGACTTGTCGCATCCTGAACCAATTCTTCGTAAAGCTGATCTTCGCTCGCTTCTGCGACACGAACTGGATAAATGGCAAATCCTACATCTTGAAAATATCCTCCGGCACACACAATATGGACATCAGCACGGTCTGCAACAGCTTGTAAATGATCGAGCGCCTGCCGGGAACGTCGTCCCGTTACAGAATCAACTAGACAGGTGACCCCATCACGGCCGGCTGACTGGACCTCAAAAAGAACTTCATCTACATTTCCACCTCTGAGATGTTCGTGAAATAGCGTCGCACCATTTGCAAATTCGGCAGGGTCAATATCTCCTTTAAGAGTCCGAATTACTGATCCAGGAGGAAACTCAGGTGATCCAGCGCTGACAAATTGCATCGACTGTGTCGCTTGACTACGTCCCATTCCAACGAATCCAACGCCTGCAGACATGCCAAGTACTCCTAAGGCCTGCCGTCTTGTTAGAAATCCTTTTTTCTGGTAATGATTCATTCTTCTTAATCTCCTCTTCTTTCAAATTTTTCAGCTCTGTGCTCACACATTACAACCTGCACACTGTGCCAGTGCAGTCACACAAAGGAACCTCGTTAATGAGTCATTGTGTACAACACAACATTGACTCCAAGAGCATAACCATCAGGTGAAAAACGTTCAAAAAATTGTTTTTCTTCGCCTTCCCGTTCCCATGCATCCTGGATATCGGTATTGTGCGTCATCGCGACCATTAGTCGTCCATGCTTGTCCAAAATTCCTCTAAAGTGTGCCAGTGCGCTGTCACGTCCGAGCTCAGAAGTCGTAGTCCCACCTGACCAGCGCCAAAAGTGAATATTTGAAATTTGCGGCACTTCAGCAATGGTAAACATCGTCGTAAAAATCGTATGTTCCAAGGGAAGATCAATTATTGGATACTCCCAAGGAGGGAGCACCTTCCCAATTTGTCTTGCCCACTGATTCCAGGAACGTGATCCCCAAAAATCATCCACCCATAGAAATCCGCCCTTTTGTAAGTAATCTCGTAATCGTGATACTTCGACAGGGCGAAGGCTCATCGTCCCGACGTCTGAAGTCATCAGAAATGGACACGAATAAAGAGCATCATCCGTAAGACTAACAACCCAATGATTAGGTTCTCCTCTACTAGTTAAATCCACATCGGTGGACGTTAGTTCAGACAGTCGCATCATGAAATTAATATCAGCGTACGGATAATCAGTAGACCAGCCTCGACCTGACCGTTCCCGTCGATTACTCGTATACATCAACCTACAGAAGGAAAACCCTGAATCCCGATAATCTGCTGGCTTAAAACGAGGAGGATGTCGAGATCGATATCCTCCCCATTGAGCATGAGCACGCACGACAAACGTAACCGACAGCCCAATAAGCACTATCGAGACCCATCGAAGCACCGATACTCGTCGCACCTGTCGCCACCTTTCAAAACGCCGGTCAAAAAAGATACACGCCATTGTGACACCATATGGTAAAAATCCCTACTATCACTCTTACAATCACCAAGTACAATCGTATAAAAGGATCCTAACAACTTGACAGAAATAGAGTCTTCCCCCGACGACACAGGCATGAGCACACGCGTGTATATAGCAGGGACTTTGCGAGAAGCCAAACAAGTCGAAGAACTACTTACAAACAATAATGTGGGCTATACCATTAAAGTTGAACCCTATCGCACCAGCATTCTCCTGGGAGTCCGGAACGGGGCAGCATTCTATGTTGATTCAAACGAAGTGGTTACTTGTCGACACCAACTCGCCTCAGCCGGTTTTAGAAAAGGACTAACCGAAGAATAAATCAAAGATCTTCGATCGATGCCTGTCTTGGAAGTTATTCGAGTTTAGTAGATCATTCCTGTGCACGAGCACCGGCCAAAATTCCTATCATGCCGTAATGGTTTCCTTCATGGCACGCAAACTCATAGATCGATTCGGATGTGTACGTTAAGGGCAGGCGAACTGTCCAAGGAGTAGCCCACACCGTTTCATCGGTCATTGTGACTTCGTAAGTAATCGTCTCCTCCGAAGTGCGAGTAAAACGTTCAATTAAGTGCAAATTTTCATCTGAACCGAGTACGGTAGCCTGAACGGAAAAATTTGTTGTCTCAACAACCAAAGTATCTTCTTCCCACCACCCTCGGGAGTCACCATGCCACTGCCGAATAGTCTGGGAAATATGCGGGCTTGTCCCAATTGGAATAATGCGTGCATCATGGATTGTTTCCATAAAAAGCACCACATATTCTTCAGTCTGAAAAATCTGATAGTAGCCATAAACGCCGGCACCAGAAGTTCCTCCTAGACGAGGTAAACCTCGGGTGATACATCGCACCCACGGCGAGAGCATCTCTGGGCCGGGTGGGTTCATTTCAACAAGAGAGACTGCCTGTTGTCTTCGCTGTGCGGACGACGTCATTTCCGGAATACGTCCGTCTGGAGGGTCCACAATGAGCGATGTCCGATTATCAAACTCGCGCTCAATCATCGACAAAGAATTGCAGGTCGATCGTGGATTACTGTAGTGATCGACGTCTGATAGAACGGCCAAAAAAAGATTGTCTCCTGCGGCGAAGTCGCTACTCCCGTCTCCGTCCGTAAATAGACGTTCCGCACGAATCCTCAGCCGCCGCACTTCCTCATCGGTGAGTCTATTTCGTCCCTGAAGGAGTTCAGGACGTTGAAGCGGTGTAGCACTCTTGCTGAGCCATACACCTTGCAAGTCAGGTTGGCCACCAGGGAGGCGCTCTAGGTCCCAACCACCGTCATCATGCTTGTTTTGTGCGTAAGTCGGCGTGCCACCGCACACGCAAAATGAGGCTACCATGACAGCGGCAAAGATACTCGCAATACTTCGACAATGCATACCGAGATCCCCCCTAGCCCGTGACGAAAATACTTAGTACTGACATCATCACCTAGGAACACGTCTCATGCAAGTCGTCCGAGTCTTCTCCCAGCGATTAACGCTCGATCACCTTAAACATCCCTCTTACAACAATTGCAGGAGAACCATCTCTGTTCAGAAGCGTCCCGATAACTTCATATTCTCCGATTGGAAATCTTCGCCATTTAATGTTGTGCGTCGATTCAGACAGTAATCCATCTAATTCAACGGTAGTCTCGCGAAAAAACGATCCTGAATCAGCAGATACCCGTAACTCTGCTACATCAGGGGTCAGCGCAATCTGAATATCCAGTTCTACATCACCAAAGGGAGCAACAATCAAAGTCCCGTTTTG
>Ga0310344_10000628_pt1 | contig 27710 bp, 27 predicted proteins | sample HC15DNA20200_MG_FD_203801 | JGI IMG/M metagenome (GOLD analysis project Ga0310344, IMG submission 203801) | Marine microbial communities from station ALOHA, North Pacific Subtropical Gyre - HC15-DNA-20-200_MG | ecosystem: Environmental > Aquatic > Marine > Oceanic | place: Pacific Ocean: North...
TGGTGGAAGTTTGCAGTTGGGCCAGGGAAAGCAATTGATACCAATAAATATTTTGTAATTTGTGCTAATGTTTTAGGAGGATGCATGGGTTCTTATGGACCAAAGGAAATAAATCCTGAAACTAATAAATTATTTGGAACAACATTTCCAGTAATAACAATAAGAGATATGATTAGAGCTCAAAAGTACTTATTGGACTACTTGGGTATTAAAAAATTACTTTCTGTAATAGGTGGATCAATGGGTGGAATGCAAGTTTTGCAGTTTGCTGCTTTATATCCAGAATTATCATATTCTGCTATTCCAATAGCATGTAGTGCTAGCCATTCAGCTCAAAATATTGCTCTGAATGAATTGGGTCGACAAGCTATTATGGCTGATCCAAATTGGAAAAAAGAAAATTCATCTCCTGACAAAGGATTAGCTGTAGCTAGAATGGCAGCTCATATTACTTATCTATCTAAAAAAGGATTAGAAGAAAAATTTGGAAGAAAACTTCAAGATAAAGGAAGTTTAAAATTTAGTTTTGATGCAGACTTTCAAATAGAAAGCTACTTGCGTTATCAAGGAGCAACTTTTGTTGATAGATTTGATGCAAACAGCTATTTGTATATCACCAGAGCAATGGATTATTTTGATTTAGAAAAACAGTTCAAGGGCAATTTATCTCTTGCCTTTAAAAATAATAAATCAAAATTTTGCATCATATCATTTTCCTCTGATTGGCTTTATCCAACAATTGAAAATAAAGAAATAGTTATAGCTTTAAATGCCTGTGGGGCAAATGTTCGTTTTGTAGAAATAAATTCTGACAAAGGTCATGATTCTTTTTTATTAAATGTACCAGAATTTTTAAAAACAATTAGCGAATTTATTAACTCAACCTATAAAGAAATAAAAAAATGAAAAAAGAATTTGAAGCAATATCTAAAATAATTGAAAATAACAAACGAGTTTTAGATGTTGGGTGTGGAGATGGTACTCTAATGGAATATCTAAAAGAACAGCAAAAAAATGACGTAAGAGGTTTAGAGCCACAAAAAAACTTTGTTCAAAAGTGTATTGCAAAAGGTCTTCCTGTTATAGAAGGTGATGCGGAAAAAGAATTGGTTCAATTTCCAGAAAAATCATTTGATTATGTTGTTTTGAGTCAAACTCTACAAGCTTTTTTTAATCCTGAAGAAGTCCTTAAACAATTGCTTAGAATTGGAAAACAAACAATTGTTACAATTCCAAATTTTGGTTACTGGAAAGTTCGTGTTCATTTATTATTTAAAGGAACAATGCCTGTAACAAAAAATTTACCAAACGAATGGTACAACACGCCAAACCTACATATGTGCACAATCAAAGACTTTGTTAATTATTGTAATAAAAAAAATATAAAAATTGGCAAATCAATGTGTGTAACTGATGAAAAAATTTCTGAAATAAATAAGAAAAATATAGGTTTCAAAAATATTTTCTCACAGCTTGGTATATTTCTTATAGAATAAAAAATTTATGCTAATAAAACCAATACCATGCTTAACAGATAATTACGCTTACATTATTTTTAATAATAATTCAAAAACTACAGGAGTGGTTGATCCTTCAGAAGCCAAGCCAATAATTACTTTTCTTAAAAAAAAAAGACTTAAATTAAATTATATATTAAATACACATCATCATTATGACCACATAGGAGGTAACATTGAATTAAAAAAAAAGTTCAATGCAAAGATAGTAGGATTTGAAGGTGACAAACATAGAATACCCAATATCGATATATTTGTTAAAGATAAACAAACTTGGAATTTTGGAAACTCAAATGTAAAAATATTTCATATTCCTGGACATACTTTAGGTCATATATGTTTTTTTTTTGAAAAAGAAAAAATTTTATTTACGGGAGACACTCTGTTTTCTTTAGGATGTGGAAAAATTTTTGAAGGAGATCATAAACAAATGTTAGATTCGCTAAACAAAATTAAAAAACTTCCCAAAGATACACAAATTTATTGTGGTCACGAATACACTAGTAAAAACGCTGAGTTTTGCATGAAGTATGATTCTAATAACATTAGTCTAAAAAAAAAATTTGAAAAAATTAAAAAATTACGCTTAAAAAACCTACCAACAATTCCTTCAAGTTTAGAAGAAGAATTAAAATCAAATATTTTTTTAAGATGTGACCAAAAAGAGTTAAAAATTAAACTAAATATGAAAAATCAAGAAGATTTAGAAGTTTTTAGGAAAGTCAGAGATCTAAAAGACAGTTTTTAATAATTGTTATAACTTGACATAAGAAGCTAGAAAGCTATATTGCCTCTATTTCCAAATATGAAATTAAAACAATGTCTTTCGCAGTTATACAAACAGGTGGCAAACAATATAAGGTTTCAACAAGTGAAATCCTTAAAATTGAAAGACTCGATAATGAAGAAGGAAAAACTGTAGAATTTAAAAACGTTTTGTTTTTAAATGATGACAAAACTACTGAAATTGGAAATCCAAATATTCAAGGAGCAAAGGTAGAGGCCACAATACTAAAGAATATAAAAAATAAAACTATTCTAGTTTTTAAAAAAAGAAGAAGAAAAAATTCTAGAAAAAAATATGGACACAGACAGCCAGTTTCCCTTATTAGAATAACAAAAATTTTTTCAAAAGATGGAAAACTGATTTCTGAAGCTAGCCCACAAAAAAAACTAACAAAAGAACTGGTAAAAGCTGAAAAAGTAAGAAAAGATCAAATTTCTGCAGCTCAAAAGACAAAAGAAGATGAAAAACAAAAAATAAAAAAAATAGCTAAAAAAACTGAAACAAAAGAAAAAAAAATTACCACTGATATTGAAAAAAAGAATGTTAAAAAGAAAGCTTTAACAACAAAAAAAAAGTGATAGTATTAATTTAGGAAATTAAAAAATGGCAACAAAAAAAGCAGGTGGATCATCACGAAACGGCCGAGATAGTGCAGGAAGACGACTCGGAGTAAAAAGATATGGTGGTCAATTAGTAATGCCTGGTAATATAATAGTGAGGCAAAGAGGAACCAAAATACACCCCGGTGATCATGTGGGTATTGGCAAAGATCATTCTATATTCTCTTTGATCAAAGGAAAAGTTCAGTTTAAAACCTCAAAATTAAATAGAACTTTTGTATCTGTAATCCCCAGCTAACTCTTACAACTTCAAATTTAAATTTATTGCGGTTGAATTATGAAATTTTTAGATCAAGCAAAAATATATGCAAAAGCAGGAGACGGTGGATCAGGATCAGCGAGCTTTAGAAGAGAAAAATATGTTGAATTTGGTGGACCTGATGGAGGAGATGGTGGTGAAGGAGGATCTGTTATTTTTGTTGCAAGTAAAAATTTGAATACTTTAATTGATTTTAGATATCAACAACATTTTAAAGCTGAGAAAGGTCAAGATGGAAAAGGGAAAAAAAAAACTGGAAGAAGTGGAAAAGATTTAATTTTAAAAGTCCCTGTTGGTACACAAATTTATGAAGAAGATAATAATACTTTAATTGAAGATTTAACCAAATCTGAGCAAAAAATAATTATTGCAAATGGAGGCAAAGGTGGGCTTGGAAATGTTAGATTTAAAAGCTCAACAAACAGATCTCCTAGAAAAAAAACCGCAGGCAATAAGGGAGAAAGTTTTTGGATTTGGTTACAGCTTAAAGTTATTGCAGACATAGGTATTGTAGGAATGCCAAATTCGGGAAAATCAAGCTTATTGTCTGCACTTACTAGCGCAAGACCCAAAATTGCAAACTACCCGTTCACAACAATAAATCCAAACCTTGGAGTTGCAAGCTATGATAATAAAGAAGTTACTTTAGCAGATATTCCTGGTTTAATCGAAGGAGCGCACGAAGGTATTGGTTTAGGTGATAAATTTTTGAGACATATAGAAAGATGCAAGAGCATTCTACATTTAATTGATATTACAAATGAAAATTTTTTACAAAACTATTCACAGGTTAGAAAAGAGCTTTTTAAATATAGTAATAAACTCACAAAGAAAAATGAAATAATAGTCTTCAACAAAATAGATATGATTGATGAAAAAGAAATTAATAAAAAAATTAGTATATTTGAAAAAAAAATTAGAAAAAAAATTTTTACTATATCTGCGCTAAAAAATATAGGTTTAAAAACAATTAAAAAAAACTTATTAAGTTATGTACATTAATAAATTTCAAAAAATTGTAATTAAAATAGGATCTTCAATACTCATTGATAAAAAAGGTAAACCAAAAAAAAAATGGCTCAAACATCTTGCAAAAGATATTAAAAAACTTATTAAAAATAAAAAGCAAATAGTTATTGTATCCTCTGGCGCAATTGCAATTGGTTGTGAATATCTTGGAATTAAAAAAAGTGGATTAAAAGTTGACAAAAGTCAAGCTGTCGCATCGATAGGTCAAATTGAATTAATGGATTTTTATAAAAAAACTTTTAATAAAAATAAAATAAAAGTTTCTCAGATATTGTTAACCATAGATGACACAGAACAAAGAAGAAGATCAATAAATGCAAGAAGAACTATAGATAACCTTTTAAAAATGAACATTGTACCCATAGTTAACGAAAATGATACAACCGCAACAACAGAGATTAAATATGGAGACAACGACAGATTGGCAGCTAGAGTAGCTCAAATAATTGGTGCTGACTGTTTGATATTATTATCTGATGTAGATGGTCTTTATACTGATAATCCAAAAAAAAATAAAAAAAGTAAGTTAATTAAAATTGTTAAAGAAATTAATGAAAATATAAAAAAATATGCTACTAAAAATGAAAATATTTATGGATCGGGTGGAATGAAAACGAAAATTGAAGCTGCTAAAATATGTCAATTCTCAGGTTGTTATATGTCAATTGCAAGCGGAAATTATTTAAATCCAATTAAAAAAATATTTGAAAAAAATAACTGCACTTGGTTTTTCCCTAAAATTTCTAAACTCGACGCCAGAAAACAATGGATAATAGGATCTGTCTCCCCTAAAGGTGAAGTTATTATAGATCATGGCGCAGTCAAAGCTATAAACAACGGTAAAAGCCTATTGCCAGCAGGCGTAAAAAAAATTAATGGAAATTTTGAAAAAGGTGATCATATATTAGTTAAAGATCAAGATAATGTTGAGTGCGCCAGAGGCTTAACTTCTTTTTCTTCTATGGAAGTGGAAAAAATAAAAGGTTCACATAGTAGTAAAATAAAAAATATATTAGGGTATTCAAGCAGAGAAGAAATTATTCATAAAGATGACTTGGTAAAGGTGTAAAATGTCTAAAAATTCATTTATGGAAAAAATTGGAAAAAAAGCAAAAGTAGCCTCACAAGATTTGTTAAAACTGGATATAAATAAAAAAAATTCTGTTCTGAAACAATTTGGTCAATATCTAAAGATTAATGAACGCTCAATTTTAAATGCAAATAAAAAGGATTTATCTATAGCTAAGTCCAAAAAAATAAAAAAAAGCATGATTGATAGACTTGAATTAAGCAGTAAAAAAATTTTACAAATTAGAAATTCAATAGACAAAATAATAAAATTTAAAGACCCTACAAATAAAACTTTATCTTCGTGGAAAAGACCAAATGGCTTAATTATAAAAAAAATATCCATACCAATTGGTGTAATTGGTATAATTTATGAAAGCAGGCCAAATGTCACTTCTGATGTCTCCGCTCTATGTTTCAAAAGTGGAAATGTAGTAATATTACGTGGAGGATCAGAAGCATTTCATTCCAATAAAATTTTGGCTAAACTTTTTAGAAAAGCTCTCAAAAAGAAAAAATGTAATCGAAATTGTGTTCAATTTGTTGAAAGCAAAAACAGACGACATGTTGACTATCTTTTATCTAGTATGGAAAATCATGTGGATTTAATTATTCCTAGGGGAGGAAAAAATCTTATTAAAAAAGTTCTAAAAAAATCTTCAGTTTCAATAATTGGTCATTATGAAGGCTTATGCCATGTTTTTGTCGATCGAGATTCGAATTTAAATACTGCAATAAAAGTTGTAAAAAATTCAAAAATGAGAAACGTTAGTATTTGTGGTGCTGCTGAAACTTTATTAATAGATAAGATGTGCCTAAAAACTCATTGTAAACCTATATTAGATAACTTAGTTGCCTTAGGATGTAAAATTATAGGAGATAAAGTAATAAGAAAATTTATTTCTACAAAAATAAAAATTGCAACAGAAAAAGATTGGAAAACAGAATATCTTTCTCCTATAATTTCAGTCAAAAGTGTGAATGGGGTTAAGGAAGCAATAAATCATATAAACAAATATGGATCTTCACATACAGATTCTATTGTAACCAAAAATAAAAAGACTGCAAAAGAATTTCTTTCAAATATCAAAAGCTCTATTGCTGTTCATAACGCATCAACACAATTTGCTGATGGAGGAGAATTTGGTTTTGGTGCTGAAGTTGGCATATCAACAAACAAGCTTCACCCGAGAGGCCCGATCGGCCTTGAACAGCTTACCACTTATAAGTACATTCTGGAAGGCACCGGGCAAATAAGGAAATAATTTTTTGAAAAAAAAATTTAAAAAAATTGGTATCTTGGGAGGTACATTTGATCCTCCTCACAAAGGACATTTATATATATCTAAAATAGCTCTGAAAAAAATTAAATTGGACAATTTAATTTGGGTTGTTACAAAAAAAAATCCTTTAAAAAAAAAACCATATTTAAGTTTAAAAGCTAGAATAAATCTATCAAAAAAATTAACAAAAAAAGAAAAAAAAATACATGTAAAATTTTATGAAAACAAAATTAAATCGGTTAATACTCTTAAATTGCTTAAATATATTAAAAATAGAAATCAAAACGCAGCATTATTTTTTTTGCTAGGTGCTGACAATTTAATAAAATTTCACAAATGGAAGAACTGGGAAAAAATACCTAATTTTGCAAAATTAGTCATTTTCAGAAGAAAAAATTTTTCTACTACATCAAATAAAGTAATTGCCCTTAAAAAGCTTAAAAAAACCGACCTGATACATATAAAATCAAAATTAATAAATATTTCATCTTCATTAATTAGAAAATTTTGGTAACATAAATTTTTATGCAAACAAAAGAAATTAGTTCACTTAAAAATCATATAGAAAAGATACTGAATGACAATAAAGCAGAAGAAATAAAATCTATTAATTTAAAAGACAAAACTTCATTTGCTGATTTTATGATAATCGCTAGTGGTAATTCATCAAGACATATTCAAGCTTTGTCAGAAATATTAATGAACGAATTAAAAAAAATTGGAATCAATGACTGTAAGCTAGAAGGCGCCCAAAGCGCTGAATGGAAACTTATTGATGCTAAAGACATTATAGTCCATATTTTTCATCCAGAAAAAAGAAAATTTTATGATTTAGAGAGAATGTGGTCAGAGTTAATTCCAAAAGAGAGATTAACGATATGAAAAATAAATATATTTTTACAATTTGGATAATATTATTATTAAGTATTTCTAATAAAGTTTATTCACAGAATATAGATAAACTATATGAAAAGATTGACCTCTTCAGCGAAGTGTTAGAAAAAATACAAGACGAATATGTTGAAGAAGTGGATCAAGCAGATGCGATGGATTCTGCAATCAATGGATTGCTTCAGTCTTTAGATCCTTATTCTGCTTACATGTCACCAGAAATATTTTCTGAATCGCAAACTGAAACTAGTGGCGAATTTGGAGGTTTAGGAATTGAAGTAACTATGGAAGCCGGTGTAGTTAAAGTAATATCCCCAATTGATGATACTCCAGCATCAAAAGCTGGGGTAAAAGCTGGCGATTACATTGTAAGAATTAATGGAGAGCAGGTACAAGGAAAAACACTGATGGAAGCTGTGAACCTTATGAGAGGACCTGTTGGCTCCTCTATTGAAATAACAGTAAGAAGAAAAGGTTTAAAAAAAGCTAAAATTATTAAAATTACAAGAGAAATAATTCAAATAAAATCAGTTGTTTCAAGAGAAGTTGAAAATAAAGTGGGATATTTAAGATTAAGAGCATTTAACGAAAATAGCAGCAATCAGTTAAAAAAAGAAATTTCTAAAATAGAAAAAAACAAAAAACTTGTTGGATACATTCTTGATTTAAGAAATAATCCTGGAGGACTTTTGTCTCAAGCAATAAAAATTTCTGATTTTTTCTTAAACGATGGGGAAATTGTTTCTACTAAAGGAAGAAGAACCAGAGAAAATAGAAAATTTTTTGCAAAAAAAGGTGACAAAATTAATGGAAAGCCTTTAATAGTATTAATTAACAGCGGTTCAGCTTCTGCTTCTGAAATTGTTGCTGGAGCATTACAAGATCAAAAAAGAGCAATATTATTAGGCGAGACCACTTTCGGAAAAGGTTCTGTTCAATCAATAATACCTCTAAAAAATAAAGGAGCTATACGTATTACTGTTTCAAAATACTATTTACCTTCAGGAAAATCTATTTCTGAAGTTGGAGTAATACCAGATATTCGAATCGAAGAAAAAGGAGAAGAATTTATAATCAACACTGATAGTGATAATCAATTAAACTATGCTATTAAACTTTTTACAGGTTAATAGTTGATGAATAAAAATAAAGAATTGCCATTAAGGATAGGTGTTGGAATTATTTTATTAAATAAACAAAATAATATATTTGTCGGAAAAAGAAAAGATAATCCAAAAAATTTTTGGCAAATGCCTCAAGGTGGTGTGGATGAAAATGAAAATTTTCTAGATGCGGCAAAAAGAGAGCTTAAAGAAGAAACAGGAATAAAATCAGTACAATTTTTAAAAGAATTTGATCATTGGCTAGAATATAATTTGCCCAAAAATCTTTTGGGTAAAATATGGAAAGGCAAATATCGTGGTCAAAAACAAAAGTGGTTTATAATGAAATTTATTGGAACAAATGACGAAATTAATGTTAATACAAAAAACCCAGAATTCATTGATTGGAAGTGGATTAAAACCTCTGAGCTTCCCGAGGTTGCTGTTGATTTTAAGGCAGATGTTTACGAAAAAATAAGAAAAAAATTGGTTTCTTTAAAATTTGCTAGCCTCTAATTTCTTTAATTGTATTTATTGTATGATTAAGAATATAAGAATCATGATCTGTTAAATCTTTTTGTGAAAGTTTTTCTTCAACATTTTTAATTAGTTTGTCTAAAGAATCTTTTTCTAAATTTTCAACATTAACAACAGAAGTAGAAAGAATTGCCAAAACATCATTAAAAAATTCTACTGTTCCATCTTGAACAAAAAAATTTGATAAATTTTTATCTTTTTTTTCTATTTTTATGATTCCTGGTCTTAAAAAAGTAATAATTGAAATATGATTTTTTAGAATACTCATATCACCTTCGTAGGCAGGTATAGTTACAGAAACTACATCATCTGAAAAAATTATTTTTTCTGGACTAATTATTTCTAATTTAAAATTATCATCCATTATGCAGCTGCTTCTTTTGCCATTTTTTCTGCCTTTTCAATAGCTTCTTCGATTGTTCCTACCATATAAAATGCAGCTTCTGGGAGATGATCATACTCACCCTTACATATACCATCAAAACCTTTTATTGTTGCTTCTAAATCAACCAATTTTCCTGGTGTGCCGGTGAAAACTTCTGCAACAAAAAATGGTTGTGATAAAAACTTCTGTATTTTTCTTGCTCTCGCTACAGTTAATTTGTCTTCTTCTGAAAGTTCATCCATACCTAAAATGGCAATTATATCTTGTAAGGATTTGTATGTTTGCAATATTTTTTGAACTTCTCTTGCAACTCTGTAATGTTCCTCACCAACTATTCTAGGATCCAAAATTCTTGAAGTAGAATCTAAAGGATCAACAGCTGGGTATATACCAAGTTCAGCTATCTGCCTTGATAAAACTGTAGTTGCATCTAAATGAGCAAATGATGTAGCAGGTGCAGGATCTGTTAAATCATCTGCAGGAACATATATGGCCTGCACAGAAGTAATGGATCCCTTGTTTGTAGTTGTTATCCTTTCTTGTAAATTACCCATATCTGTTGCTAGAGTTGGTTGATAACCCACTGCTGACGGTATTCTTCCTAAAAGAGCAGAAACTTCTGATCCAGCTTGAGTAAATCTAAATATATTATCTACGAAAAATAATACGTCTTGACCCTCTTTGTCTCTAAAATATTCCGCAACAGTTAATCCAGTTAAACCCACTCTGGCTCGTGCGCCTGGAGGTTCATTCATTTGTCCATAAACTAATGCTGCCTTTGATCCTTTCCCATTCGGTTTTATTACTCCTGATTCTATCATTTCATGATACAAATCATTTCCTTCTCTGGTTCTTTCTCCAACGCCAGCAAAAACTGAAAAGCCTCCATGTGCCTTTGCAATATTATTAATTAATTCCATAATTATTACAGTTTTACCAACACCAGCACCTCCAAAGAGTCCTATTTTTCCTCCTTTAGAATAAGGAGCAAGTAAGTCTACCACTTTAATTCCTGTTGCTAAAATTTCTGTCTCAGTAGATTGATCGGTAAATTTTGGGGCAGCTCTGTGTATAGGCCAATTTTCTTTTGTTGAAACTTTGCCTTTTTGATCAATAGGTTCGCCAATAACATTAATTATTCTGCCTAAAGTTTCTGGTCCAACAGGTACCTTGATTGGAGATCCAGTATCAGTTACCTTATCTCCTCTTTTAAGTCCTTCTGTGCTATCCATTGCTATAGTTCTAACAGCGGTTTCTCCTAAATGTTGAGCTACTTCTAATACAAGTCTACTTCCTGAATTATCACATTCTAATGCGGTAAGTATTTCTGGTAACTGTCCTTCAAACTGAACGTCGACTACAGCTCCAATAACCTGGGTAATTTTACCTTTTTTACTACTCATTTTTTATAAACTTTCTGCTCCTGATATAATTTCTATAAGTTCTTTAGTAATGGCTGCTTGCCTACTCCTGTTATAAGTAATAGTTAACTTATCAACCAATTCACCAGCATTTCTTGTTGCATTATCCATGGCAGTCATTCTTGAACCCTGTTCGCTTGCAGCATTTTCGAGAAAAGCTTTAAAAATTTGTATAGAGATATTTCTTGGAAGCAAGTTTTCTAATATATCGTTTTCTTCAGGCTCAAACTCATAAAAACTTTCTATTTTTTTTTCATTTTCCTTTGTCGATTTCTCAATTGGTATAATTTGTTGTTCTTGCGGTATCTGTGTAATTACATTTTTAAATTTATTATAAAATATTTTGCACACATCAAATTGATTTTCATTAAATAATTTTATGATTCTATTTCCTATTTCTTCAGCTTCTTTGTACGTTATTTTTTTATAACCTTTATAATTTATTTTTTCCTTAATGTATTTGCCATATCCTCTTTTTAATTGATCGTGTCCTTTGGACCCAACAGTAAAAATTTTGAGTTCTTTCCCTTCTTGTATAATTTTGTCAAAATAATTTTTTGCTTTTCTGCATATATTAGTATTAAATCCACCACAAAGTCCTCTGTCAGCTGTAATTACAACGCATAAATGAATATTATCTTTACCTGTTCCTGCTAAAAATTTTGATGCATTATCCTTGTCCGTTACTGAGTTGCTTAAATTTAGAATTATATTATTCATTTTTTCTGAAAATGGTCTTCCCCTTTCAGCGCTCTCTTGCGCTCTTCTGAGTTTAGCTGCAGCTACCATTTTCATTGCTTTTGTTATTTTTTGAGTTGATTTAACGCTAGCAATTCTCTTTTTTAAATCATCTAAGCTTGCCATATCATTTTTTATTTTTAAATTTTTCCATAATCGAATTTAACTTTTTTTCCACATTTTCATCCAAATTTCCTGTGTTGTTTATGCTATCTAAAATTTCTGGAGCTTTGGATTTAACTTCTTCATAAACTTTTCTTTCGGTTTCTTTAATATTTTTCAGTTCAACATCGTCTAAAAAACCTCTTACGCCAGAAAAAACAGCAACTACTTGTTGAGCAACAGGCATAGGAGAATATTGATCCTGTTTCAATAATTCTGTTAATTTAGATCCTCGATTTAATAATTTTTGAGTTGATGCGTCTAAATCAGAACCAAACTGAGCAAATGCTGCCATTTCTCTATACTGAGCTAATTCTAATTTTATTGATCCAGCTACCTTCTTCATGGCTTTTGTTTGGGCTGCCGATCCAACTCTGGAAACTGATAATCCTACATTAACAGCCGGTCTTATACCTTGATTAAAAAGTTCGGTTTCTAGAAAAATTTGCCCATCTGTAATTGAAATAACGTTTGTTGGAATGTATGCCGAAACGTCTCCAGCTTGTGTTTCGATTATTGGAAGTGCTGTAAGTGATCCTCCACCTTTCTCATCATTAAGTTTTGCTGCCCTTTCAAGTAGTCTGCTGTGTAAATAAAATACATCTCCAGGGTAAGCTTCTCTTCCTGGAGGTCTTCTCAATAAAAGTGACATTTGTCTGTAAGCTACAGCTTGTTTTGACAGATCATCATAAATAATTAATGCATGCATTCCATTATCTCTGAAGTATTCACCCATAGTACACCCGGTATAGGGTGCCAAAAATTGTAATGGAGCTGGATCAGAAGCAGTTGCTGATACAATAGTTGTATATTCCATTGCACCCGCATCTTCCAAAGATTTTACGATTTGAGCAACTGTTGATCTTTTTTGACCTATTGCTACGTAAATGCAATAAAGTTTATTTTTTTCATCTGCCGATTTATTAATTTCTTTTTGATTTATAATTGTATCAATTGCAACAGCCGTTTTTCCGGTTTGTCTGTCTCCTATTATAAGTTCTCTCTGACCTCTTCCTATTGGAATTAAACTGTCTATTGCTTTAATTCCTGTTTGCATAGGCTGGTTTACAGATTGTCTTGGAATTATTCCTGGTGCCTTTACATCAACCCTTTTTCTTTCTAATTTTTTGTCAAGATCACCCTTTCCATCGATTGGATTTCCTAATGCATCAACTACTCTACCTAATAAATTTTTTCCTACAGGTGTATCTACAATTGCTCCTGTTCTTTTAACAACATCACCTTCTTTAATTGATCTATCATCTCCAAAAATAACAACACCCACATTGTCATTTTCTAAATTTAAAGCCATACCTTTAAGTCCTTGAGAAAATTCAACCATTTCACCAGCTTGAACATTATCCAAACCAAAAACTCTCGCTATACCATCTCCTACAGAAAGTACTTGTCCTACTTCTGAAATTTCAGCCTTTTCTCCAAATTTTTTAATTTGTTCTTTTAATATTTTTGTTACTTCTGATGGGTTAATCTGCATATTAAGCCTCTAACATATTTTTTTCTAATTTTTTTAATTTAGTTTTTATTGAAGTATCGACCATAGTACTTCCAACCTGAAGGGTTAGGCCTCCAATCAAACTCGGATCATATTCATAGTCAATAATCAATTGAGATTTAAAATCTTTTGAAAGTTCATTTTCAATTTTTTTTTGCTCTTCTGTAGATAGTTTTTTTGAAGAAATTAGCTTTACTTTTAACTCACCTTTGTTTTTTGACACTAAATTTAAAAAACTTTCAATAATTTTATCAAGAAAAAATACTCTGTTTTTCAATGTAATAAAACCTAAAAATTTTTTTAATACTGAAGAAAAATTATTTTTATCAGCAATTAAAAAAATAACATTTTTTTTATCCTCTTTAGCAATTGTTGGGCTACAAATCATTTCATTAAAATTTAAACTCTCTTTTAATAATCCTTTTAGGCCTTTTATTCCTTCTTCAACTTTATCCAACTCCGAATTTTCTTTAGAAAGTTCATAAAGAGCTAAAGCATAGCTTCTTGCTGTTGTGCTTGAAAATGATGATTTTGAACTCAATTTTTGCTCCTAAATGAATAGTTTTGTATTTAATTATATTAAATAATTCAACACCTTCTATTGTATCTTTTTGTCTTATTTTATAGCAGTAAATCCACTGTTTAACTAAAGTTAATTGGATCCACATCAACCTCTAGTTTTATTCCATGAGTTATTTTTATTTTACTCAACGATTGAGACAAGTATTTCTGTATAAATAAATTTTTAGGGTATCTAACCAAGATTCTGCATCTATATTTTTTTCTTAATTTAGTAATGGGAGCAAGCACAGGTCCCAAAACATTTACTTCTTTTATTTTAGGAAGTTTTGACTTTATATAAAAAGCTGATTTCATAATTATTAATTCATCTTTTCCAGAAATTATTAAAGATATTAAGCGATAAAATGGAGGTAGTTTTTTTTCTTTTCTCAATAAAAGTTCTTTTTTTAAAAAATCATGAGGATTATTTTTTGATATATTTAATAAAACTTCATCATTTGGTGTGTAAGTTTGAAAAAAAATTTCTGAAGGACTACCTTCTCTTCCCGCTCTACCTACAAGCTGATGATATAATTGAACATTCTTTTCTGCTGATCTTAGATCGTAACCATGAGATGAAAAATCTCCATCAACAACAACTATACAATTTAGTCTTGGAAAGTGAAAACCTTTTGACAATAATTGAGTTCCTACCAAAATATCAATTTTATTTTTTTCAACTTTTTTTAATATTTTGTTCGTAAATTGATCTTTCAAAGTATCACTTGAAAATATTTCTATTTTTTTTTTAGGGTATATTTTTTTTAATTCAGATAAAATTCTTTCTACACCAGGCCCACAAAACAACAAATCACATTTTTCTTTATTATCTTTACAAACTCTAGTTAATAAAGATTTATGACCGCAATAATGACAAAGTAACCTATTTAATTTTTTGTGAAAATTTAAATTTACTGCACAATTTGGACATTCAAATTTATATCCACATTTTTTACAAATTACATAAGGTGCATATCCTCTTCTGTTTAAAAAAAATAAAACTTGGTCTCCTTTATTTAAATATTCATTCACTTTATTTATAGTTTTGTTTGCTATCCAAGTTTCTTTTTTTAGATTTTCTGAATGTAAATTTATTATTTCAATATTTGGCAAAGATGCTTCTTTGTATCTTTTTTTAAGTTTAGTCGAATGATATTTTTTGTTAATTATATTACTGTAAGTCTCTATTGAAGGTATTGAAGTTACCAAATTTATTGGAATATTTTCTAGTGAAGCTCTCGTGATTGCCATATCTCTAGCATTATAAGAAATTCCTTCATCTTGCTTGTAAGATATATCATGCTCTTCATCTACAATAATCATCCCCAAATTTTGAAAAGGTAAAAAAAGAGATGATCTGGCCCCTATAACTATTTTAATTTTACCTTCTGTTATGCCTTTCCATATTATGGATTTATTTTTTTTTGTTGACCCTGAATGCCAAACTGCTGGTTCTGCTCCAAAAAATTCTTTAAATCTTCTACTAAATTGATTTGTTAAAGCTATCTCAGGAAGTAATATTAGTGCTTGATATCCTCTGTCAATAAAATCTTTAATTCTTTTAAAATAAACTAAAGTTTTTCCAGATCCAGTTACTCCTTCAAGAACAGTTACGTTATATTTATTACCAACACCCCTAATAAAATCTAATGACTTTTCTTGTTCAGAATTTAGTAAAAATTTATTTTTATTTTTTTTAGGTTTAAATTTATTAAATTCTTTATCGAAATTTTTTTCTACTACATCTTTATTCAACAAACACATCTTCAAAGACATACCCAATGGAACCAGGTTATATCTAGAAAACCAAGATATAAATTTAATCATCGATAAATTTAAACTTTTTACTTTTATTTTTTTTGAAATTTTTTTAATTTTAAATTTTTTGTTTGTTTTCTGTTCCTGCGGCCATACTACTCCTGTAATTTCTCTAGATCCGAATGGAGCCTTAACAAAATCACCCGGGTTTAGTGATTCTGATATTTCACTTTTATAGGTAAAAGGATAATCAAAAATTTTAGGGAAAAGTACTGGGACTTTCATTAAGTTATATTTTTTTTCTAATTTTTTTTGGAATATTTATATCAAGAATTTTTTTTAAATCTGAAAAAATTTCTGAATTCATTCTCATTTCTAATAATTTCCATGTGTAAGGAATAAATTTTAAATATCTATTTTTTTTATCTCTTCTATAAAGTCTAGAAAAAATACCTATTATTTTTAAGCTTCTCTGAACTGAAAGTATATTAAAATCTTCTAAAAATTTATCAGAATTTGTTCTATGAATTTTTAAAGTTTTTTTCAAATAATAATTATAGATTTGTCTTTTTAATCTAAAAGAAGTTTTTATCCTCACATCATCAATCAATGAAACTAAATCGTAAGCTGGGTTACCAATTAATGCGTCTTGATTATCAATTAGCCCTACTTTCTTACCAACATTCATCAAATTTTGAGCATGAAAATCTCTATGTACAAAGCAAGTGTTTGGAAAATTTATTTTATTATAAATTTTATTTAAAACTTTATTAGATTTAATTTTTATACGTAAAGATTTTTTTTTACTAAAAAATAAAGGTAAATACCAATCAAAAAACAAATCAGATTCCTTAAATAAATGTTTAATAGAATATTCTTCTATTAGATGTGATTTGTTAAAAATATTTTTTATTTTTGACTTTGGCTTAATTTTTTGAATTTTTAATAGGAGATTTATTAATTTTTTATAAATTCTTGACTTATTTTTATTCTTTATAAGAAGATCATAATAAGAGGTATTTCCAAAATCTTCTATTATCATTATTCCTTTAGATAAATTAAGACTATAAAGTTTTGGACTTAAGATTTTATTTTTTCTCAAAAACTTGTTAACTGCTGCATAAGCTATCAAATTTTTATATTTTTCTTTTTTCGCTAAAATTATAATTCTTCTTTTTTTATCAAAAATAAGTCTATAAAATTTTCTAAAGGAAGCATCTCCAGCAATTGGTAATATTTCAGATTGCATCAAATTTATAATTTTTCCATTTGCCAAAACCAACAGCTTTAACTTTTCTAGAATTCATTAATTTCGAATATTCAAATAGAATATCAATTCTGTCTTTTGGCTTTGGTATAATTAATTCAGGCCATTCTATAACTTTAAGATGTTCATTTGAAGTTTCAAACATGCCTAATTGAGATATATCATTATAATTTTTTAGTCTGTATAAATCATAATGAAGAATTTTCATGCTCCCAACATCATAATCATAAACTATATTAAAAGTTGGACTTAAAACTTCACTGTTCTTAATTTTATTTTTGCTTTCCAAATTATTAATAAAAAATCTTGTGAAAGTGGTCTTTCCAGTTCCAATTTCTCCGTAAAGAAAAATTATATCACCAGCTCTTATTATCTGAGAAATCTTTTTTGAAAAATTTTTTGTATCTTCAACTGAATTTAATTCCATCTACTACTAATTAGTAGCGATAACTATCAGATTTAAAAGGGCCTTTAACATCAACACTAATATAATCAGCTTGATCTTTTGAAAGTTTTGTTAATTTGGCTCCGACTTTATTTAAATGAAGCATCGCAACTTTTTCATCCAAATGTTTAGGTAAAACATAAACCTTATTTTCATATTTATTGGAATTATTCCAAAGTTCTATTTGAGCAATAGTTTGATTTGTAAAAGAAGCACTCATAACAAAGCTTGGGTGGCCTGTTGCACATCCTAAATTTACTAACCTACCTTCTGCTAAGAGTATTATTCTTTTTTTATCTGGAAATTCTATCTCATGCACTTGAGGTTTGATTTCCGTCCATTTATAATTTTTTAATGCTTCTACCTGAATTTCATTATCAAAATGACCAATATTACATAGTATTGAACGGTCTTTCATTTTTCTCATGTGATCAGCAGTGACAATGTCTTTATTTCCGGTAGCTGTAACAACAATATCCGCATTACTAATTGCTTCATCCATTAAAACTACTTCGTAACCTTCCATTGCAGCTTGCAAGGCACAAATTGGGTCTGCTTCTGTTACCATAACTCTAGCACCACTTTGTCTTAAAGAAGCAGCACTTCCTTTTCCAACATCTCCAAATCCTGCAACAATTGCTGTTTTGCCTGACATCATTACATCCGTGGCTCTTTTAATTCCATCAACCAAACTTTCTCTGCACCCATATAAATTATCAAATTTTGATTTTGTTACTGAATCGTTAACGTTGATTGCTGGGACTAGAAGTTTTTTTTCTGCTTCCATTTTTTTTAAAGCTTTAATTCCGGTAGTTGTTTCTTCTGAAAGACCTTTAACCGATTTTAATAAATTTTTATATTCCTTGTGCATTAATGCTGTTAGATCTCCGCCATCGTCTAATAGCATATTTGGCTTCCAATCTTTTTTTCCTTCTATGGTTTGTTTTATACACCACCAATATTCTTCTTCTGTTTCACCTTTCCATGCATAAACGGGAATTCCTTTTTTTGCTATAGCGGCTGCAGCATGATCTTGTGTAGAAAAAATATTACACGATGACCATCTTACTTCCGCTCCTAGATCAATTAAAGTTTCTATTAAAACAGCCGTCTGAATAGTCATGTGCAGGCATCCCAAAATTTTTGCACCCTTAAGGGGGTTTTTTCCTTTAAACTCTTTCCTTAAAGCCATTAATCCAGGCATTTCTGTTTCAGCAATTGAAATTTCTTTTCTTCCAAAATCTGCTTGATTAATATCCTTTACTTTAAAATCTTCTGACATATTTTTTAACTATTTAACAATTAAATATAAAATTATCAACTTATTGATAAGTTTTAACTACTTATGAAGCGGTAATAAAACCTCTATTCTTGCACCTTTTCTAGTGCCTTTTAAATTTGAGGCTACAATTGTACCCATATGAAGTTCTATTATATTTTTAACAATATTTAATCCCAGCCCAGAATGTTGACCAAATTTTTCAGGTCTATTGCTATAAAACCTATTAAAAACTTTAGTAATATTTTTTTCATTAAATCCTGGACCTTCATCTTCAAATATTAATTGCGCATATTTTTCCTTTAAATTACAAATAACAGATATTTTGCTATTAACAGGACTAAAAGACACAGAATTATCTAAAAGGTTTGCTACTATTTGTTCAAGTTTACTTTCTACACCTAAAATATTTAACTTTGTTCCATTTAATTTTGATTTATTTATATTTATAGTTATATTTTTATTTGAATTCATTAAATCACTATTAAAATCCTCAACAACAGAATCTACCACATTTAAAAGGTCAATTTTTTCCATTTTCGCTCTAGATAAAGATGCCTCATCTTTTAACATTTGTGAATAATCTGTAATTAATCTTTCAATTCTTTCTATATCGTGACTTATAACTTTTATTAGTTTTTTTCTTTTTTCATTATCCGCAGTACTCTCCAAAACTTCTGAAGCGCCTTTTAATGAAGTTAGTGGATTTCTAATTTCATGGGCCAAATCTGATGAAAATGTTTCTGCTACATTTATTCTCTTATAAAGATCTTCGGTCATTTCGTTTAATGATCTCGAAAGTAAACCCACTTCGTCTTTTCTTAATAAATATTTTTCATGTTTGTCAATTTTTACATCTTTTTCTTTAATTGCTTTTGTATACAAGACTAAAGATCTAATTGGTTTCAAAATATATTTATTTAAAAAAATAGAAAAAACTAAAATAACCAGCCCCACAGAAAAAACGGTCCTTAAAATAAAATTTTTTCTTTCTTCAACGGCTATCAATATATCATTCGCTATTTCAGAAACTACTATGTAGCCTTTGCTTTGGCTATTTATGATCACTTGATCAAAGGTCATAACATAAAAATTATTATTTATAGTTTTACTTACAACAAATTTTTTTTCTTTATTTTTTTTAGCTGAGTACTCTTTTATATAATTTTGTGTGCTAAAAGTAATTTTTTCATTTGTTTCTTTATTTTGTTCCTCGCTTTCATTTTCTTCTGACCTATCTATTGATGTTTCTTGAACATCTTGATTTGGTGAAAAAATATCCTCTGCTAAATCCAAAGTATCGGTATCTGCAAGCAAATTTGAATTCAGATCATATAATTGGACACGATCTAAATTTTGAAATAGAAATCTTGTCGATAATAAAAAATTTGTAACGCCCTCTTTATCAAACTCAATGTTTAATCTATTTATATGATTAGATGTGTTAAATATAATTCTAGAATGTTGATCTGATCTATCTTGAACTAAATTAGGTTCAATTGCCTTAAGATATAAAAAAGTAAAAATACCTAAAAATAAAAAAATAATTAAATTTATTACTAAAAATTTCCTAAGAATTGAACTTGAACTAAAAAAGTTTGATTTCATTAACTAACGTTCCATCTATATCCGCTGCCATATCTTGTTTCGATTGCTGAGAAGTTTTGATCAACTTTTTTAAATTTTTTTCTAATCCTCTTAACATGACTATCTATGGTTCTGTCTTCAATATCATTATTATCTTTGTAGGCGATATCCATCAATTGTGCTCTTTCTTTTATTATTCCAGGTCTTTTAGCAAGTTCTTTTACAATTAAAAATTCAGTTGTAGTAAGTTTTTCAGGAAGAGTTTTACCATTCCATTCACATTCAAGCTGGGATGAGTCCAGTAAAAGTTTACCGTGTTTGATTATATTTTTAGAATCATCCACGTGAGTAGTTTTCTTTCTTAACTGAACTCTTATTCTTTCAATTAAAACTTTAAGAGAAAAGCCTCCAGATTTTTTTATGAAATCATCTGCACCTAACTTTAAGCCCAACAGCTCATCCACCTCTTCATCTTTTGAGGTTAAAAACATTATTGGTATAGTAGTTTTTTTTCTAAGCCTTTTAAGTAATTCTTCTCCATCCATACCTGGCATTTTTATATCTATTACTGCTAGATCAGGTGGATTTCTACTTATTCCAACCAAAGCATTTTCAGCATCTATATAAGTTTGAACTTTAAAACCTTCGTTTTCTAAAGCCATACTTATACTGGTTAGTATGTTTCTATCATCATCTACCAGTGCAATTGTGTGACTCATAGTCTTATATAGAAATACTAAATTGTCACAATTTGGGCAAGCATTAGGATTGCTAATGCGCTTCTCCCCAATTATATCCCGAATTTACATTAACTTCGAGTGGAATTGAAAACATATGATGTTCAGATTTTGAAATTGACATCATTGCTTCTTTGACAATTTTTTTTGCATATTCTGCGTCTTTTTCCAAACATTCAAAAATAAGCTCATCATGTATTTGTAATAACATCTTTGCTTTTAATTTTTTATCCATTTCAGTTAGTTGATTAATTTTTATCATAGCTAATCTAATAATATCTGCAGCCGAACCTTGAATTGGAGCATTAATTGCTGCTCTTTCTTGAAAACTTCTAATGCTAAAATTTTTATCATTAATGCCTCTAAGATGAATTCTTCTTCCAAAAATATTTGTGACATAGCCTTGTTTTCGACATGCATTTATTGTTGACCTCATATAATCTTTTATTTCAGGAAATTTTTTAAAATATGCATTTATAAAATCTGAAGCTTCTTGGTTTGACACTGATATTTGCTTAGCCAAACCATATTGAGTAATTCCATAAATAATACCAAAGTTAATAGTTTTAGCTTTTCTTCTAAGATCATCATTAACTTGATCAATCGAAATATTAAAAACCTGACTCGCAGTCAAATTATGAATATCTTCATTATTTTTAAAAGCTTTTTTTAATTCTTTTACATCAGCCATATCTGCTAAAATTCTCATTTCTATTTGATTATAATCAGCTGAAATTAATAGATTTTTTTCATCAGCAATAAAAGCTTTTCTAATTTGCTTACCTTCTTCTGATTTGATTGGAATGTTTTGTAAATTTGGATCACTAGAAGCCAACCTACCAGTGTTTGTTGCTGCCAGTAAGAAAGAAGTATGCACTCTTTTTGTTTTAATGCTTATATGATCTTGCAATGCGTCAGAATAAGTATTTTTAAGTTTTGAGATCTGCCTCCATTGAAGCACTAGTTTGGGGAATTTATGTCCGTCGAGAGACAGGTCTTCTAATATCTTTGCGCTTGTAGCCAGACTTCCTTTTTTTGTTTTTTTTAATTTAGCTATTTTAAGTTCGTTATAAATAATTTCACCAAGTTGTTTTGGTGATGCTATATTAAATTCTTTTCCAGCTATCAAATATATTTCTTTTTCTATTTTTTTTAATTTCTCACCAAAATTTTTAGAAAGTTTTTTAAGATATATATCATCCACTTTAATTCCATTAAGCTCTAATTGAGATAATAATTTTACCATGGGTTTTTCAAAATTTTCGTAGATTTTATTTAATTTTTCTTTATAAAGTCTTTCTTTAAGAAAATTATATAGTCGTAGTGTAACATCTGCATCTTCTGCTGCATATTCTGTAGCTCTATCTAATGTGACATCATAAAAATTTAATTTATTCTTACCGGCACCAACTAAATCTTTATATGAAATAGTTTTGTGCCCTAAATGAATTTCAGAAAGTGTATCTAAATTATGTCTGTTGGTTCCAGCATCTAAAGTATAAGAAATTAACATTGTATCTTCAATTGAATTAATTTCTATATCATTTTGTCTAAGAATAATTAAATCAAATTTAATATTTTGACCAATCTTTTTTATACTTGGGTCTTCTAATATTGGTTTAATTTTTTTTAAAACTAATTCTTTTTTTAATCCCTTCATATTTTTATAGGCTAAAGGAATGTAACAAGCTTTATTTTCAGCATAACTAAATGAAACACCCACAAGATCAGCTTCTACAGCGTTTAATGAAGAAGTTTCTGTATCAAAAGCAATAATCGGCTGTTGGTTTAGAATCTTTATCCACCTATCTAAGTTTTTTTCATCGGTAATACTTTCGTAATCCTTAACATTAACTTTATTTAATTTAATTTTAGAATTTTTTATTTCAATTTTTTTATTTCCCGCCTCTCCATAAAAACTTATTGCTCTACTTAATAATTTATTAAATTCCATATCTCTCAAAAAATCATAAAGCTTTTCTCTTTGAACTTCTTTCAAAATAAGACTACTTAAATCTTCTTTGATCGGAACATCATCTTTAAGCGTAACTAATTTTCTACTTAAAAAAGCTTTATCTTTATTTTCCAACAATGTTTCTCTTCTTTTTTTTTGAGGAATCTCATCAGCTTTTTTTAATAGTGTATCTAATGTTTTGTACTTATTAATTAATTCTGAAGCTGTCTTTATACCTATTCCTGGAACACCTGGAATATTATCTGACGAATCTCCAGCTAATGATTGCACATCAATAACTTGATTGGGTTTAACACCAAATTTTTCAATAACTTCTTTTTCTCCCAAAACTTTACTTTTCATAGGATCATATAATCGAGTATTGTCAGAAACCAATTGCATTAAATCTTTATCTGAAGATATGATTGTTGCTTTAGCCCCAGCTTTAATTATTTTTTTTACATATGTTGCAATTAAATCGTCTGCTTCATAATTAAGAAGCTCAATTGATGGCAAATTAAATGCTTCAACGGATTTTCTAATATATTCAAATTGAGGAATTAAATCTTCGGGTGCTTCAGATCGATTAGCTTTATATTCACTATAAATTTCATTTCTAAAATTTTTTCTTGCAGAATCAAATATAACCGCAAAATGTGTTGGTCTATGAATTGAATCATCTGATCGTGTTTCTTCTAAAAGTTTAAATAGCATAGAACAAAATCCGCTAACAGCTCCTGTTGGTAATCCGTCGCTCTTTCTCGAAAGAGGAGGAAGCGCATAATATGCTCTAAAAATATAACCCGAACCATCTATAAGATAAAAATGATCAGTTTTTTTTATGGAATTCATAGATTAATATTAACCTATTTTAATTATTGTTTAGGATATATAAAAGATAAATCATCATGAGTGAAAAAAACGCTTTAAAAGTAGAAAAATTGACTAAAATTTATTCAAAAAAATCATCGGAAAAGATTATAGCTTTAAATAGTTTAAACTTAGAGGTGAAAGAAGGTGAGATTTTTGGATTACTTGGGCCTAATGGTGCTGGAAAAACCACATTCTTAAATATACTGGCAGGAACTGTAATAAAAAATTCAGGATACGTTAACGTTTGGAATTATGATTTGGATCAAAATCCAAGACAAGTCAGATCTTCAATTGGGATTGTTCCTCAAGAAATAAACCTTGATGCTTTTTTTAGTCCTAAAAATCTTTTAGAATATCAAGCAGGTTTATATGGGGTTCCCAAAAAAGACAGGATTACAAATACAATATTAAAATTAGTCTCTCTTGAAAAACAAGCAAATGCTTATGCTAGAAGTTTATCAGGTGGTATGAAAAGGAGATTATTAATTGCCAAGGCAATGGTCCACAGACCTCCAATTTTAGTTTTGGATGAACCGAGTGCTGGAGTAGATGTTGAGCTTAGACAAAACTTATGGAGCAATATAAGAATGGTTAATAAACAAGGAGTAACAATTATATTAACCACTCATATAATGTCTGAAGCTCAAAACATGTGCGACAGAATAGCAATTATTAATAAAGGTAGTTTAGTTACTTTAGATACTCCAAGCAATCTGCTAGGGCGTATTAAAATTAAAAAAATTATTTTTAAGGTAAATAAAATAATAAAAAATGATTCAAAAGAATTAAATGGAGTAAAATTTACTTATGATTCGAATAACAAAATAATAGTTTCTTATGATAGAAAAAAGCAAAAAATTGAAGAAATAATAAGCAAAGTAAAAAATGATGGTATGGAAATATATGATATTTCAACTGATGAAGGCGACTTAGAGGACGTTTTTATTAATCTTACAAAAAACTAGATTTAACTAAAAAAAGTAGTAATGTAATAAATATGGAAGCGATTAGCAAAAATTTAAAAATAGATAAAATAATTAAAACAACTTTAATAGCTGTGCTTGGAACTATATTGATCACAGTATCAGCAAAAATAAAAATCCCTTTTTATCCAGTTCCAATGACAATGCAAACTTTTGTAATTTTATTAATTGGAATAACTTTTGGATACAAGGTAGGTGTCGCAACTGTTTCTCTATACTTGTTAGAAGGAATAATTGGTATGCCAGTCTTTGCAAATTCTCCAGAAAAAGGAATTGGGATTACTTATTTTATTGGTCCAACAATGGGTTACTTGATTGGTTTTTTAGTTGCAGTTTATTTTGCTGGAAGATTTAAATATGACAAAGGAAAAATAAATAATTTTTTAAAATTAATGTTTTCTGTTAGCTTTATTTATTTTTTTGGTATGATTTGGCTGGGAACATTATTTGGATGGGATAAGCCAATATTTGAACTAGGAGCTAAACCGTTTTTGCTAGCCGAACTGTTTAAAATTTTACTCTTGATATTTTTAATGCCCTATTTATTGAAATTTAAAAAAACAAATAAAATTACTTAGGAGATCTTTTCGAAAGAATTCTTTGTAAAGTTCTTCTGTGCATTTTTAACCTTCTTGCTGTTTCCGAAACATTTCTGTTACATAATTCAAAAACTCTATGAATATGCTCCCACTTAACTCTGTCAGCTGACATTGGGTTTTCTGGTGGATTTGCTTTTGATTCTGGTAAAGCTAATAAAGCATTTTCTACATCATCTGCATCTGCTGGTTTAGGAATATAATCAATGGCACCAGCTTTAACGGCTGCAACTGCAGTTGGTATGTTTCCGTATCCGGTTAACATGACTATCTTGCTATCTTTTTTTAATTTTCTAATTTCTTTAACTATCTCTAAACCACTTCCATCGCCTAATCTAAGGTCAATTATTGCAAACGCAGGAGGTGAATTTTTGCTCTGATTTATCCCCTGCTTCACACTCTCGGCTTGAGCCACATTAAAGCCTTTTTTTTCCATAGCTCGGGCTAATCTATCTCTTAAAGGCGCATCATCATCGACAATAAGTAGCGATTTATCAGCAAAATCAGTGATTTTTTGAACTTTTATTTTATCTCGCTCTGTTCTCATTTTTTATTTTTAAAATTACTCTAGCTAAGTATATAGGTACAGAAAATAAATTACCAACCTAAGAAAATATATTACTCATAAATCAAAGGATTATTTGTTGACATTACTCATCATTCCTATAAATACGAATCTTAGAAGTATTTTTTTATTTTTTTTGTATAACAAAAAAGGGGATGCATGAGATGCAAAAATTTAATTCGGTTGACGAACTGGTTAACACTATTCGACCAGTAGAACCAATTTATTGCATAAGACCTAATTCTATAAAATCAGCTTGTAGTTGGTTTAAAAACAATTTTCCTGGAAAAATCCTTTACGCTGTAAAAACCAATCCGAATGAAAAAGTTATCAAATGTATTGGAGAAAATGGGATTAAAGCATTTGATGTTGCTTCAATTAACGAAATTAAATTAATTAAAAAAATATTTCCTGAAGCACATGCTTACTACATGAATACAGTAAAAAATCGAGAACATATTCGTGAAGCTTATTTTAATTATAAAATTCGTGATTTTGCTTTAGACACCAAAGAAGAATTGCAAAAAATTATAGAAGCAACAAATAATGCTAAAGATCTGACTCTTTATGTTAGAGTTTCTATTTCAAATGAACATGCTGAGATAGACCTATCTCAAAAATTTGGAGCACTTCCTAGTGAAGCTCTGGGCCTATTAAGATTGGCAAAAGCTCATGCAAAAAAAGTTGGTTTAAGTTTCCATGTAGGTTCTCAATGTATGCATCCTATTTCTTACTCAAAAGGAATAAGGGAAGTGGGAAATATAATTAAAAAAACAAAAATTGTTCCAGATTTTATTAATGTGGGAGGAGGTTTTCCTTCTGTTTATCCTGATCTACGTCCACAACCTCTTGAAAACTATATAAATGAAATAAAAAAAGCATTAGATAATTTGAAATTAGAAAATAAACCTAAATTGTTATGCGAGCCTGGTAGAGCATTAGTGGCGGAAAGTGGATCTACAATAGTTAAGGTTGTTCTTAGAAAAAAACAAAAAATTTATATTAATGATGGTACTTATGGAAGTCTATTTGATGCAGGAGTTTTAAATTTTGTATTACCAGCAAGAATGATGCCTAATGGTAGAATTACTTCAAAAAAACTAACTTCTTATAGTTTATACGGCCCAACATGCGATAGTTCAGATTTTATGAAGGGTCCCTTTGTTTTGCCTAATAATTTAAAAGAGGGTGATTATATAGAAATTGGTCAACTTGGTGCTTACTCTTTAACCTTTAGAACTAAATTTAATGGTTTTTATTCTGATAAAATTTTTGAAGTACAAGACAAACCAATAATGTCTATGTATGAAAAGGATTACAATTCTCGTTATCTTGTTGCTTAAATGAATAACCCAAAAAATCCGAAGTTGGGTCATAATAAAAAGACCTTTCTAGAAAAACCTGTTCAACACATAGATATAACTTCTTTTGATTCAAGAAAAATTATAGATTCCATGGACAAAATGTCTTTTACTTCAAGAGACACTGCAAAAGCTTCTGGGATATTTAACGAAATGCTGTTGGATAAAAATTGTACAGTTTTCTTAACTTTAGCAGGTTCAACTTCTGCTGCAGGATGTATGAAAATATATTCTGATATGATTAAATATAATATGGTTGATGTAATAGTTGCTACTGGAGCGTCAATTATTGATATGGATTTCTTTGAAGCTTTAGGATTTAAGCATTACCAAGGTTCACAATTTCAAGATGATACTCAGTTAAGGGAAAATTATATAGATAGAATATATGATACATACATCGATGAGGAAGAGCTTCAAGCCTGTGATAA
>Ga0310344_10000630_pt1 | contig 27683 bp, 25 predicted proteins | sample HC15DNA20200_MG_FD_203801 | JGI IMG/M metagenome (GOLD analysis project Ga0310344, IMG submission 203801) | Marine microbial communities from station ALOHA, North Pacific Subtropical Gyre - HC15-DNA-20-200_MG | ecosystem: Environmental > Aquatic > Marine > Oceanic | place: Pacific Ocean: North...
ATGTAACACTGCTTATTGTTACACTAGCCAGCTAAGTCATTGAAATAATTGTTCGGAGTGAGAGCATTTGAACCTCCGGCCCCTGCCTCCCGAATTCTAATTTTCCGCGTTTTGACTGTGTTGCTGAAAAGCACAGTCAGACTGCGTTATATAGTCATTTAGTTTCAATGACTTACAAATGGCGAAAAGGCCTGTAGAGGCCTGTGGGGGCGTGGAGAGGCCTAGAGGGGCGTAGAGGGGTGTGGTTTGTGCCAGATTTTGCCAGATTGGGTGTGTTTTCTGCCATATTATGCCATTAGGTCAATGTTAATCAGACGGCAATTCCATCATTTTCAAACTGCGGTCTAACAACTCCGTTGCATTTGTGATGTCGTTCTGACGTTTTATTTCGTCTTTCAAAGAACGAACAGCATCTGTTGTACCAGAACTATCGTTTGAGATGACACGATTTCTAGTTGATGTTACCTCCAACTCCATCAAACGGAGAATACATTCTCCAAACTTCTCGGTCTTTGGGGTGAATCCTATCTCTTCGCACTCAGCCCGGTAAGCTACTTTATTGGGGGAAAGTATGCCATTGACGTAAAACTTCTTGGAGATCACAGGTGGCTCCTCCCCAGCTTCAGCGATCCCTTCGCATATTTCCCAACCTTGCAACTTTCCATCCTCAACAAACACCGTACAACGTTTAAACAATTCACCGTGCTTCTCCCAACCTGTTAGTCTTTTGCCATGCCCTTTTCCTTCTGAATTCAAGAATCCATAAGTCCAAAACGAAACGGGCGAACCCTTATAACTTATAGAATATGAACAGTCCCTCCAAGTTGGAGGCATCTCTGTGAATGTTCCCCCTTCCGCACAACGCGGTTTCTCGATACCCCCACTGTAGGTAGTGGTGGCGAGAGGCGCGTAAGTGAGATCTTGTTTCGTTTCGCCCATACATGAAGTTAGGAAAAGGGAAAGAAGAATAATTATCATTCCTGATCTGAACACCTGTAGCCCTCCCTGCTAATAATGGCAAAATTAACGTTTTTTGCCATATTATGCCATATTGAATTATGGCCGATTCGATCCCATTATGCCCTAGATATTGTAATAAGGTATCTTTGAGAAATGAAATAGGAGACGACTATGGCAATATATGAAATGCGGACTTACACCGTTTATGTGGGTCGGATGGCGGAGGTCGTGAAGCATTACGGGGATGAAGGATGGCCCGCGTTAGAGAAGGGCGGCTACAGCGATAATTTGGTAGGTTATTTTATATCTGACGTAGGGACCCTGCACCAACTTCTGCATTTATGGAAATTCGAAGATGACGCCGACCGGCGTAATCATTGGAGTACACTGTTCCAGGATGATGACTTCATGGCCTTCGCTGCGAAGCTGCGGCCACTACTTATGACCCAGACCGTGCAGCTGCTGAATGAAGCGCCTTGGGGGCCACACCCCTGATTTGAAGTGTCGACGATCCGATCACTACAAGACGCACGGATCAACTGCCCAAGCATGTGAGGTGGAGTCGCTAGTGGCGCTCAAGTAAGAGAAGAACAGGCACATATCCGCTGCCCGCAATGCGGAATTATTGAAGCCTGTTGCGAAGGCGCACCCGGAGATATGCCCACTTACATGAGGGATATTTGAGAAACGTTATGGGGGCGCTTACTAAGGCAAAAACAGCTCAAATGGGCGTTAAATAATGGCAAAAATAACACTTTTTTGCCAGATTTTTTGCCAGATTGAAATTTTCCGAAACCCCGACCCCATCTAAGTCATTGATTTAATTGGTCGGAGTGAGAGGATTTGAACCTCCGACCCCTGCCTCCCGAAGACAGTGCTCTACCAGGCTGAGCTACACTCCGAAAATGTTTGTAGAAATATAACCAATGGAGTGCTTTCTGGAAAACTCAGAAAGCAAGATTAACACAAATGCGACTAAACTAAGTAACAGTTAGCAATTGATCAATCTAATCCACTACTTTTTTAACCAATCCACGTAGTCTACACACCCCGTTTGCAAAGACCATTTAGGCTCCCAGCCTAAAACCTTTTTGGCGGCAGAAATATCCATTGGCGCATGGTATAAATCGGCACCCTCGCTACCGTTATTAATGATATTTGCCGTGGGAATAACTGTTTTAATGGTTTCCGTTATTTCGTCAAAGTTTAGCCTGGTTCCTCCGGTAATATTAAATACCCGATTAGAGGGGTTTTGTGTGTCATACGCCGCCAAAGTAGCGTCAACCACATCGTGTATATAAACGTATTGGCGTGCAAAATTTGTACCGAAGGCGTAATTACTCTCCCTTCCATTTAATGCGTCGAGAAGCAGGTCTCGAATTAAGCAATCTGTCTGTCTACGAGGACCGTAAACCCATGAAAACCTTAAGGCTATAAAGTCTAACCCATGTTGGGCCGCATAAGCCCGGCCTAAAATGTCTCCGCTGGCTTTAGTTGCTCCATATATATCTACAGCATCTAATGCAGTACTCTCATCACAAGACTTTAAATTAGGATCATGATCACCGTAAGCCGAAGTTGACGAACAATAAACTACACGGGTCAGATTCGCATTCCTGGCAGCCTCAAAAATATTTGCGCTACCCACAATGTTAGACTGTACTATTGCATAAGGATTGTCTTTCAAAAGCATCGGGCCTGATACTGCTCCACAATGAATAATCCCCTCTACTCCCATATTTATGACTTCGTACAATTTATGAAGATCTGTAAGATCTGCCCTGACAAATGGAAATTTAACTTCTTCAGAAGGTTCTACCAAATCCATCCCGACTACCCGCTTACCAATATTTTCGAGACGTTTCGCAACAGCAAAACCTATAAGACCGGCAGCTCCAGTTATTAATATAGAACCATTACTCATATTGGTAATCCTTAATGTGATCGCTTAATACAAAATTCCACCACTTCATGTAGCTTTTCCTTCTCTTCACAGTCTGGAAATATAGCTAGAGAATCCTGGGCCATGGCGCCGTAATGCTGAGCCCGTTCAAAAGTATCCTTAATTGCGTCATGACGCATAATCAACGAAATCGCATGCTCCAGATCGCCATCATTTTGGTTTCCCTCCTCCATCGTTGAGCGCCAGAATTTGCGCTCTTCCTCGTTGCCTCTCCGATATGACAAAACCACCGGAAGTGTAATCTTTCCTTCTCGAAAATCATCTCCAACCGATTTGCCCAGCTCTGCTTCTTGCGCCGAATAATCTAGTGCGTCGTCAACCAGTTGATAGGCAATACCAAGATTAAGGCCATAATTCTTTAAACCGTCCTCTTCAACTGAAGGACGCTCTGCAACCACCGCCCCTATTTGACAAGCTGCAGCAAATAATGTGGCAGTTTTTGCAGTAATTACCGATAAATAAGTGGTTTCACTCGTCTCCGTGTCATTAGAAGTCATGAGCTGCATCACCTCACCCTCAGCCAATACTGCGGATGCATTTGACAAAATTGCCAAAACTTTAAGAGATCCATCTGCAACTGAAAGTTGGAAAGCTCTCGAGAATAGAAAATCTCCAACCAACACACTAGGTTTGTTACCCCATAAAGCGTTTGCAGTAGCATTCCCCCGACGAAGGTCACTTTTGTCAACAACATCATCGTGTAACAATGTTGCAGTATGGATAAACTCTATACATGCCGCTAAACTAATATGTCGCGTTCCAGAATAACCACACATTCTTGCGGCTGCCAAAGTAAGGATTGGTCGCAAACGCTTGCCTCCTGAAGCTACAATGTGACCAGCTAATGCTGGAATTAATGCGACTTCACTACTCATATGTTCCAATATGACCTGATTTACTTCCCGTAAATCCTCAGCGACAAGCAATTGCAACTGATCAAGCGAAGCTTTGTCGTCAGACAACGCTTCGCCATTTTTCTCAAATCTGATAATTTTTCCCAAGTTGTCCTCTTTTGTTCCTTACAAACCTTCTTGGAAGGTATTGTTCATTAAACGGAATTCACAACCCTATTCTTCAGAATAGATACCAAACACCAATAAAAGTTATGCCAACTCACAAAAGTTACAGGTGAAGTAAGTTAATAAAAATAAATAATAAATCGGATGTCTAAGCAAACAATTATTGGTAATTATACCCCCGATGGTTCAATTTCGCTTAAAATAACGAAGTTAGCCTGCTGGGGATGTACTATAATTGATATCTTTTGAAATTGGAAAGACTCATGGCTGAATCTCATACAGTTACTAATAACTCTCTACTTGATGGCCGAGTTTCATTGCGACAACACGCTGCAGGGTATCGTGTCTCCGTTGACCCAGTGTTATTAGCTGCGAGTATTCCTGCAAAAAACAGTGAAACAATTTTGGATGTTGGAGCTGGTGTTGGCGCAGCTATGCTTTGTTTGGCTCAACGTGTTGATTCGGCAAGAATCATAGGCGTGGAAATCCAACGAGATTTGGTACATCTTGCTTCAGAAAATATTTCCAATAATGGCTTTAGTAAAAGACTAGAAATAATGATCGGCGATTTGCAACGTCCTCCACCTCGACTCGTGCCAAGGAGCTTCGATCACGTAATGGCAAATCCACCATATTTTGAAGCAGGGCACGTTCGAGAGTCGGCAAAACTAGAGAAAGTAACATCGAACATTGAAGGTGCTGGGGGTCTGAGTGCTTGGATAAACTACTGCCTTAGCATGGTAAGACCAGGAGGTACCGTAACCATAATTCATCGAACCGACAGGTTGGTGAAATTGCTAACCCTGCTAGACGGCAAAGTGGGTGATATAGTAATATTTCCCATTTGGCCGCATCATCCGTTTCCATTTAGTGATGAAAATGCTGTTATAAAAGAAGCAAATGAAAATATAAAAATTCCGGTAAATGCAAAACGCGTTATCGTACAAGCAATTTCTGGAACAAGGGGATTACTTCAATTAAGGTCAGGTATAGTACTACATAATAATGATGGCCATAACACCCTAAAAGCAGACGCTATTTTGCGCCACGGAAAGGCTCTCAATATCAGAGAGGAACTAATTAGATGACTTCGAGATTTTTTGCACGAATAACCTTTCGCAAACCACCACCTGTAGTAGGGGTTATTAGGCTCACAGGAGTCATAGGCCAGAGTGGCCTCCTCCGAAGTGGATTAAATATTCAAACAGTTGCACCAATTATAGACCGGGCATTTCGCCTGCCTGGTTTAAAAGCCATCGCCCTTTGCATAAATTCCCCAGGTGGCTCACCAGCTCAGTCTGCATTAATTCAACAACGGATACGTGACCTCGCAGCAGAACGTGAAGTTCCAGTTATGACGTTTGTTGAAGATGTAGCCGCGTCAGGAGGATACTGGTTAGCTTGTGCTGCCGATGAAATTTTTGTGAATGACAATTCAATTTTGGGTAGTATTGGTGTTATTTCCGCCGGGTTTGGTTTTTCAGACGCAATTGAAAAACTGGGGATTGAGCGAAGACTGCATACTACAGGCTCAAAAAAATCATTATTAGACCCGTTTAAACCAGAACTACCCGAGGACATAGCAAGACTAAGATCTGTTCAACAAGATATCTATAATAATTTTAAAGAGCTCGTTAAAACAAGAAGAGGACAGCGGTTAAACTTAGATGAAAATGAACTATTTAGTGGTGACTTCTGGCTTGGAAAACGTGCGGTGGAAATTGGACTTGCTGACGCAATAGGCGACGTTCGTGGAGTTTTGCATGACCGTTATGGAAAAAAGGTTCAAATTCGTACTTTAAATATGCGCGGCGGTTGGCTAAGAAAACGTCTTGGATTTAACACTGATATGCTAAATAGTGCTGATTTTATGCATAAAGAAGGCGTTAACCTAGTTAATACTATAATCTCAGAAATTGAATCGAGGGCATTGTGGAGCCGTTTCGGTCTTTAAATTCATATTCATAGGACTTGACCAAGAGGACTACAAGGCCCAAATTAAGCCTTGAACTCAGCAGCTATGTAGTTGAGATGTACGTTTCTTGGTTTGTTGCGTCATTTTATGGGTTTTTTTATGAGTCGCTGACTTAGGAGGATAACATGTTTAGCCCCATGAAGATCATAATACTGATCGCAGTAATTGCGATAGTATGGTACGGCTTTAAAGCCATGGGAAGAATGAAGGCCAAAGCGGCAGCCAAGCTTGATGATTCGAATGATCAAGATAATATTGGGGATCGCAACTAGAGAAAGATGCTCGGTTTCAGTCTGCCTAAGATCCTTGTTTTAATACTAGTCGTTTTGGTCGTATGGTATGGATTCAAGGTAGCTAGCCGGATTAATAAGGGTCGGGATAACCGTGCGAACATTCCGAAGGAAGACAGGGAAACACAAATTCCTGTTAAAGATATGGTAAAGTGCCCTGATTGCGGAGCTTACAGTGCATCTCCTGAATCACATATTTGTAATGGTTAAGCATAAGATGGCAGAGTGAGTGCCGGCATGCGCTCTATGACCTTAGACCCAGAGAGCGATAATATACCAGTGGTTAACGACTAATGGCTTCAGACGAACAATCGAATAATTCCTTCCAATATCTTACCTTAGAACTCCAGAGGTTTTGGGCGGATCAAGGATGCATCATCCTACAACCCTATGATCTAGAAGTAGGTGCAGGTACCTTTCACCCAGCAACAACCTTAAGAAGTCTTGGGCCAAGTCCTTGGTGTGCTGCCTATGTCCAACCATCTCGCAGACCGACCGATGGCCGTTACGGGGAAAATCCTAACCGATTACAACATTATTTTCAATTCCAAGTAATTCTTAAACCCTCACCCTCAGACGTTCAAAAAAAATATCTAAACTCTTTGGAAACCTTGGGAATTAATATTAGCAAACATGATATTCGCTTTGTTGAGGACGATTGGGAAAGTCCTACTCTCGGCGCGTGGGGATTGGGTTGGGAGATATGGTGTGATGGCATGGAGATATCACAATTTACCTATTTTCAGCAGGTTGGTGGATTTGATTGCAACCCCATCTCAGTCGAAATTACTTATGGGCTAGAACGATTAGCGATGTATGTCCAAGGAGTAGATAATGTTTACGATTTGAATTGGAATGGTTACAAAGGACAAAATAAAATTACTTACGGTGACGTTTTCAAAGAGTCTGAATATCAATTTTCAGCTTATAATTTTGAATATGCTGACACTAATATATTACTTCAACAATTTAAGGATGCCGAAAAACAGTGCCAACAATTACTCGAATGTTCGCCTAGTCTTCCGCTGCCTGCCTATGATCAATGCATAAAATCAAGTCATGTATTTAATCTTTTGGATGCGCGCGGGGTGATTAGTGTTACGGAGCGTGCCAGCTTCATAAGCCGGGTACGCAACCTGTCAAAGGCGTGTTGCGAAGCATGGCTGTCAGCCACTACAAATAATGACGAAAGTAACTCATAAAATGGCAGAATTACTATTCGAGCTAGGCTCTGAAGAAATTCCGGCACGCATGCAATCCAGTGCATCGGCAAACCTTCTACGTTTATTTTCAAAGCACTTGGAAAATGCCCAACTGCAGCCGAAAAAATTGCAAAGTTTTGTTACTCCTCGACGATTGACCATGCTTGCGGAGGGGATACCTCTGCAACAGCCAGAGATTAATATAGAGCGAAAAGGCCCCAAAGTGGGTGCACCCGACCAGGCCATCCAGGGGTTTTTAAAATCTGTAGGTTTACCCCTGAATAAGTGCGAACAGCGGGATACCACCAAAGGTAAATTTTGGTATGCAGTATATACGAAGAACAGTGAACCCACTGAGCAATTATTGATAACTTTAATACCTAATATATTAGATGATATGCCTTGGGAAAAATCGATGCGGTGGGCCAATAACCGTACTCGTTGGATTAGACCCATTCGTTCTTTGCTCTGCTTGCTAGATGGAAAAATTGTACCTGTTAAGTACGGGAACATCACTGCAGGAAATATTACACACGGCCACTCAATTATGTCCCCCGTTGCATTGCAAGTTACGAGCTTTGAAAATTATAGACAACAATTACTCAACTCACATGTTTTATTGGATATAAAAGAAAGGGCAACAATTATTCGTGAAACTGCAATGGGGTTAGCAGCTGATAACGAATTAACACTCAATGAGGATGAAGCACTAATCACAGAAAATTCAGGACTTGTCGAATGGCCGATTCCCATGCTTGGGAAAATTGACCCGAATTTTATGCAAGTTCCAAGTGAAGTTCTTATATCTGCTATGCGAAAACATCAAAAATATTTTCATCTAACCGATAAAGAAGGCAAACTCTCACCCAACTTCATCGTAATATCCAATATCCAACCACAAGATGAGGGGGAGTCAATTCTAGTCGGGAATGAGCGAGTGCTACGCGCACGCCTCGCTGATGCAAAGTTTTTTTGGGATCAGGATAGTAAGAGTCCCCTTATTGAACTTGCAGCTGAATTGAAAAACATTGTTTACCATGCAAAGCTTGGCACTCTCCAAGACAAAACACTTAATCTCCAAGAGCTAGCTCTACGTCTTCGTCAATATATCCCAGGGTCTTCGGATGAACATTTAAGAAAAGCAGCGCTACTTTGCAAAGCTGACCTTTGTAGCGAAACAGTGGGAGAATTTCCAGACTTGCAGGGTGTGATTGGTGGTTACCTTGCACTAAGAAATGGCGAAAAATCGGAAGTAGCGTTAGCCATTCAAGAACATTATTCCCCCCTTGGCCCCAGAGATGCTTGTCCAAATAAACCTAACAGCGTGGCACTAGCGTTAGCTGAAAAAATTGACACCCTTCTTGGATTTTTTTCTATTAATGAAAAACCAACAGGATCAAAAGACCCTTACGCTATTAGACGAACGGGTCTTGGTGTAATCAGAATTATACTGGAGAATGATTTACGGATCCCGTTACTTAAAATATTTCAACATCATAAAGGGGGGCAGTTTAATGGACAGGCTAAAGAATTACTTTCCTTCCTCGCAGAACGTTTAAAAATTCATTTGCGTCAGACAGGAATTCGACATGATTTGATCGGTGCTGTATTTGCAATCGGAAATGAAGATGATTTTGTGCGACTTATCTTGCGTGTAACAGCACTGGCAGCATTTTTACAAAGCGATGACGGAGAACACCTTCTTGTAGCATATAGACGGGCAGCCAATATTTTACGCATTGAGGAGAAAAAGGACAATTGCAGCTTCAGGTCGATGCCAAAACTAGAACTATTTTTAAACGACGAAGAACACAAGTTATATGATGCTATTGGAACCGTTGACATCAATACTCTTGATGCATTTAAAAAAGAAAAATATCAAAATGTTATGTCTATTATGGCCACCCTTCGACAACCGATAGACACTTTTTTTGAAGAGGTCACTGTCAATACAAAAGATCCAAAAACTAGACACAATAGATTATGTCTGCTCTATAAAATCAAAAGTTCAATGGACAGAATCGCAGATTTTTCAATTATCGAAGGTTAAAAAACTTCCATGACAAAATGGCTCTATAATTTTGGTGGTTTGAATACCGAAGGCTCTGCCCAAATGAGGGATCTCCTTGGTGGAAAAGGATCAAATTTGGCTGAAATGGCAAATTTAGGTTTGCCCGTACCACCAGGATTTACAATTTCTACTGATCTTTGCGCGAGATATTATAAGAGTGATAAGTCGTTTCCGGACACACTAAAATATCAAATATCAACTGGTCTCAAACATATCGAATCGATCTCAGGAATGAAGTTTGGGAACCCAGAGAATCCATTATTAATATCTGTTCGTTCGGGTAGTCGTGCTTCTATGCCAGGCATGATGGATACAGTCCTAAACCTTGGCCTAAACGATAAAACAAGCGAGGGACTAGCGCTTAGTACGGGCGACTCTCGTTTCGCATACGATTGTTATCGTCGCTTTATTCAGATGTATGGAAACGTTGTATTGGGTGTCCAACATCACGAATTCGAAGATCTTCTTAACCGCGCAAAAGAAAACCAAGGGATATTACTCGATAACGATTTGGACACGAAGGGTTTGCAGGATCTTATAGCCAATTATAAAACTCTTATAAATGAACGAACTAATATCCAATTTCCGCAAGACGCAGAGGAACAATTGTGGAGAGCAATTCGAGCAGTTTTAGACTCATGGATGAATATCCGTGCCGTTAAGTATCGTAAGCTTTATGATATACCAGACAATTGGGGTACAGCGGTTAATATTCAGGCCATGGTATTCGGTAACATGGGCGAAGATTGTGCAACTGGAGTGGCATTTACCAGAGACCCCTCTACTGGTGAAAACAAAATGTATGGCGAGTATCTTGTAAATGCTCAGGGGGAGGACGTGGTCGCTGGTATCCGCACCCCACAAGCTCTAACGTCGACCAACAATTTAAAAGGCAATGAAACTGATGAATCTTCCCTAAATACAGAAATGCCGAAACTTTTCGATCAGTTGCGCGAGGTATCCCGGACACTAGAAAACCACTATAGGGACATGCAGGATATTGAATTTACTATCCAAAAAGGAACATTATGGATACTGCAAACTAGAGCCGGAAAACGCACAGCAGCAGCAGCCATTCAAATCGCTGTCGACATGGTCAACGAGGGGGTTCTGGATAAACAAACAGCAGTTAGTAGGGTTAACCCAGAAGCTTTAGAACAATTGCTGCACCCTCGACTAGATCCAAAAGCCCACCGCCAAGTATTTGTTAAAGGATTGCCAGCTTCGCCTGGTGCTGCAGCCGGCAAAGTGGCTTTTTCATCTGACCAAGCGGAGGATCTAGCTTCTAAGGGTGAAGCCGTGATTTTAGTACGGCCAGAAACAAGTCCTGAAGACATACATGGCATGCACGCGGCTCGTGCTATTCTTACCAGTCGGGGTGGCATGACTAGTCACGCTGCTGTAGTTGCAAGAGGCATGGGGAGGCCTTGTATCACTGGTGCTTTAGATTTGCATATCAATGAGAAAGAGGGAAGCTTAACTGCCGCTGGGCTGGTTGTTTCCGAAGGAGATTTAATCACGATTGACGGTACAAAAGGCGAGGTTTTAATTGGTGAAGTTTCAACCATAGAACCTGAATTTACTGACGCTTTTGCCACCTTGATGAAGTGGGCCGACCAACTGCGCCACATGAAAGTGCGGGCAAATGCCGAAACTTTGTCAGATGCCACCACAGCCAGAAAATTTGGAGCCGAAGGAATTGGCCTCTGTCGCACAGAGCACATGTTTTTTGAATCTAAACGTATCGTTATTGTGAGGGAAATGATTCTTTCAGAAAACAAAGATGGGCGTCGTAAAGCACTAGCAAAACTTCTTCCCATACAAAAGAAGGATTTTGTTGACTTATTCGAAGTTATGAAAGGTTTGCCCTTAACGATCAGGCTTCTTGATCCTCCATTGCATGAATTCCTACCCCATAGTGAAACCGAGATACGTGGCGTTGCAGAAGCAGTTCATAAAAGTTTTGATGAAGTAAAATATCGTGTTGCAAAACTTCATGAAAATAACCCTATGTTGGGTCACAGAGGATGCAGGCTTGGTATCACTTATCCCGAAATATACGAAATGCAGACCCGTGCAATATTTGAAGCTGCTATTGAAGTAGAAAACAAAAATAAATTCCAAGCAGTGGGTTTGGAAATCATGATTCCCTTAGTATTAAGTAAAAAGGAATTGGAAATACTAACTAAAACTATTGAGGCTGTTGCCGAAGAAACTCTTAAAGAATTTGGGTCTATGCCAAACTATATTATTGGTACGATGATTGAATTGCCAAGAGCTGCCATTAAAGCTAATGAACTAGCCGAATGTGCTGAATTCTTTAGCTTTGGCACCAATGACCTTACGCAAACTACGCTAGGTATCAGTAGAGATGATGCCGCCAGTTTCATTGATACCTATGTACGCCAGGGTATTTTTGACCAAGACCCTTTTACAAGTTTAGACCAAGAAGGCGTGGGTAAATTAATTGAATCAGCTTGTAAGAAAAGTCGTCTAGTAGCTCCAAACATAAAATTGGGTATTTGTGGGGAGCACGGCGGAGATCCAAAATCGATTCATTTCTTTCAAAAGTGTGGACTAGATTACGTTTCGTGTTCTCCGTATCGGGTTCCAATTGCTCGTCTGGCTGCCGCGCAGGCGGCATTACAAGTAGATAACAATTTATCTAATGAAAGTTAGGAGTAGGCGATTTATGTAAACTATGCGATAAATGTGTGTATGTTGGTTTTTTGACCGAGTGAAGATTGATCAGATTGATGACTCGTCAGATATAAGAATACCGGCCTTCAAATATCGGATTTTTGGAATTATTTATTATGAATCACGGTGGCACTGATTACGAAGCGTATTTCGCTGAAAAAATTTCCGAACTAAAAAGCGATGGAAATTACCGCGAGTTCAGAGAATTGGCTCGTAGTGCTGGAAGTTATCCACAAGCATTATGTTATTCAAAACACGGTGGCCACATCAAGGATGTGGCTATCTGGTGTAGTAATGACTATCTGGGAATGGGTCAAAATGATGTTGTGCTAAGTGCAATGACGAATGCTATTAGATCATATGGCGCTGGCGCTGGTGGAACTAGAAATATTTCCGGAACATCACATCCAATTGTGGCACTGGAGAAAGAGTTAGCTAATTTACATGATAAACAATCTGCTCTAGTTTTTACTTCCGGTTACATATCTAACGAGGCTACCCTTAGTACATTGGCACAGATTTTACCAAACTGCCATGTATTCTCAGATGAATTAAATCATGCATCTATGGTTCAGGGAATAAGGCACAGCGGCGCTAAAAAAGCTATATTTAAACATAATGACGTTGCTCATTTAGAGAAACTTTTAAGAGAAACTGACCCAAGCATCCCAAAATTAATTGCATTCGAATCAGTATATTCGATGGATGGGGATATAGCCCCTATTTCCGATATATGTGATGTTGCTGAGTTATATGGTGCTATGACATACCTTGATGAGGTACACGCCGTTGGTCTATATGGAAATCATGGCGGTGGAATTTCAGAACAACTTAATCTGACTGATAGAATTACCGTAATTGAAGGGACCCTGGCCAAAGCTTTCGGCGTAATGGGAGGATATATTGCAGGTTCTTATTCACTGATTGACGTTATTAGAAGTTTTGCCCCAGGATTTATATTTACGACTGCTTTACCCCCAGCAATTGCTGCAGGTGCATTGGAAAGTATTCGTTATTTGAGAAGCAGTAATATTGAGCGAGCCAAACTTCACGAACGCGTATTCCTCACTAAATCTGCACTGTCGAAAGCTGGGCTCCCTGTTATGGAAAGTCAAAGTCACATTATTCCCATCTTAGTTGGAGACCCTTTGAAGTGTAAAAGAGCGACTGATATGCTTTTAGAAGAATTCGGAATTTATATCCAACCAATAAACTATCCGACGGTACCACTAGGCACTGAGCGCCTAAGAATTACTCCTAGTCCATTACATGACGATGACATGCTAAATCAGTTAGTTTCAGCACTGAAGTATGTTTGGAAAAAACTAGAAATTTAGTATACATCTCAGTAATTTTTTTCAAATTATTTGGTTTTTGCCTCAAAGCCCCTTATCAACTTCGTCCTTAACTCTTAAGCCGCGCTAGAACTGAAGGTTCCTATACTCTTTAACTTAAAACTCCTGCCGTTCTTCGGTAATACCTTCAGGGTCTGAATGTATTATTACCTCAGAATTTGGAAATGCAGATAAAATTTTGCTTTCTACAGAATCAGACACTTTATGAGCTTCATGAAGTGTCATATTCCCATCCATGGAAATATGCAATTGAACGAATGTATTTAATCCTGCAGCACGAGTTTTAAGATCGTGGCATTCAATTACTCTCGGGTGATCAAGCACCAACTCGATAATGCGCTTACGATCGCTATCTGGCAGCTCGCGATCCATAAGATGATCTAGTGACTCACGAGCGATTTTCACGGCACTATATATTATGAAACTAGCTATCATTAGAGCAACTATCGGATCAGCCATTCCCCATCCCAGAAACATAACTAGAACTAATGATAGAATCACCCCGCCGTTTACCAAAATATCGGTTGCATAATGAAAGGAGTCGGCACGTATCGCGAGCGATCCGGTTTTACGCACCACATAACGTTGATAAGTGACTAATACAAGTGTGATAATAATTGAAAATACCATTACACTTAAACCAATAAAGCCGTGCTCAATTTCCTTAGGATTTAAAAGACGGGTAATGGCTTCGTATATCAAATAAACCCCAGTCCCTGTGATAAAAGCAGCCTGACCTAAACCCGCCAGAGGCTCAGCCTTTCCATGACCAAACCTATGTTCTGAATCCGCTGGCTGTAGAGCATGGCGAACCGCTAATAGATTAATTATTGAGGCTAGCGCATCCATAGTTGAATCTGCCAATGACGATAAGAGACTTACGGAACCTGTCATCACCCAAGCACCAAATTTTAAAGCAACTAATATCAAGGCCACAGTTACAGCTGCTGCTGCCGCGCGCCGCATCAGGGTATCATTTTGACCAGTGTGTTTTGTAAAATTACTCATTTTAAAAATCTAACGACGACTTTGTTAACACTACATTACAAATCGAAATCATTAATTAGTAAGAGCACCGTCACATAAAACACTTAATACCGTCGATTTGATCAAATTACGAATCACTTAATTCAAATTATTATACCCTAGGGAAACAACCATTTCCGATTCCAACCGTTCTCCGTCACTTCAAACAACAATCGCTGATGTAATCGCGATGGTCTTTGCTGCCAAAATTCAATGTTCCTAGGTGTCAACCTAAATCCTGACCAAAAATCTGGTCTAGGAATTTCACTCTCCGCAAATTTTTCAGTATAAATTTTTATGCTCTCATCTAGTATTTTAGAATCATTAAGAGTCTCCGACTGCCTAGAAGCCCAAGCACTAATCTGACTATCACGAGGTCTGCTTCTGAAATATACATCTGCATCTTTAGAGCTCACCAATGACACTTCTCCTTCAACCCTTACCTGCCTGCCAAAAAGTTCCCAATAAAAACATAGAGCGACGTTCTGGTTCGCAATTAAGTGACGCCCTTTAAGACTCTTAAGGTTGGTATAGAAAATAAATCCGTTAGAACCATAACCTTTCAGTAATACCATACGCGCGCTTGGTCGTCCCAATGAATCTACAGTAGCCAAACATACTGCCAGGGGTTTATCAGGGGTATTTATATGCATTTCAGTTACCCATTCCCCAAATAACTTAATTGGGTTATTCTCTTTGAAGTTTAGCATATCATGTACTTTCAATTTCTTATTTTTGTTCAATTTGTTAAGATGCTAAAGATAGAGCAATTATGATAATTATTATAAAACCCTGAATAACAGATTGCTTTATTGTTTTAGTACGTAAATATGACGAATTAAGACCATAACAAGCAATAGTTTCAAGAATTTACGAGAACTTATATAATGGAGCTTATACTGTGAAAAACTATTGTCGCCAAGGCACCTATTTTATACTTATGTCAATTGTTATAATAACTATGGCAGCATGCCAAACCATGGGCGAAAAAGAAACAATCGGTTCAGTTGCTGGAGGTGTTATCGGGGGGTTAGCAGGTTCACAAATTGGTAAGGGTAAGGGTAAATTGATGGCAACGGCCGCTGGTAGTGTTCTAGGGTATATCCTTGGAAAGGAAGTTGGCGCCACTCTAGACAAAGTTGATCAACTCCATGCTGAGCAGACTGCTAACGAAGCACTGGAATCAAATCCAACTGGTAAAACTAGTAGTTGGAGTAACCCTGACAGTGGGAATAGTGGTACAATTACCCCAATGCAAACTTCATATCTTACTTCTGGTGAACCGTGTAGAGAATATCAACAAACTATAACTGTTAATTCTGAAACCCAGCAAACCACTGGTAAAGCCTGTAGGAATGAAAATGGAATTTGGTATATTTTAAATTGAGAACAGTACGAAATTATTCGTTGAATAAATTACTATATTTGAGGATTTAATGACCACTTCAGAAATGATTATGGGTGGAAAACGTGGCCTTATAATGGGGGTAGCCAACGAGCGTTCGCTTGCTTGGGGAATCGCCCGCGCAACTGCAAAGCATGGCGCAGAATTAGCCTTTAGTTACCAGAGTGACGCCTTGCAAAAAAGAGTGGCACCTCTAGCTGAATCTGTTCAGTCGAAGATGCTTATACCCTGCGACGTCTCCGATGTAACTAGCATAAACGCTTTATTCGAGGAAATTAGATTACGGTGGAACAAATTAGATTTTCTTGTGCATGCCATAGCATATTCGGATAGGGAAGAACTGAAGGGTAAATATATCGATACTTCTGAAGAAAACTTTAATTCTACTATGAATATATCTTGTTACTCATTTACAGCACTTTGCAAACGAGCTGCACCTTTAATGACTGACGGCGGAAGTCTTCTTACACTGACATATAGTGGTGCGGAGCGTGTGATGCCACACTATAACGTAATGGGCGTTGCAAAAGCAGCACTAGAGGCCAGCGTAAAATACCTTGCAGCAGACCTAGGTAGCGAAAATATTCGCGTCAATGCAATTTCAGCTGGCCCTATAAAAACACTTGCTGCTTCAGGCATTGGTGATTTTCGCTACATTTTGAAATGGAATGAGTTTAATGCGCCGCTACAACGCAATGTAACTATCGATGATGTTGGCGGTGCAGGTGTATACTTATTAAGCGATCTCGGAGCAGGGGTAACGGGAGAAGTGCATCATGTCGATTGTGGATACCATATAGTGGGCATGAAAAACCCATCAGCTCCAGATATATCTGTTGTATAGAGGTTGTTAAACCATGTCTCTGAACACATTTGGCCGATTGCTAAGGGTCACTACTTGGGGCGAAAGCCATGGAGAAGCTATTGGATGTGTAATTGACGGAGTGCCTCCGGGTCTTACTCTTACTAAAGAAGATATCCAGCCATTTCTCGATAAACGCCGCCCAGGACAATCAAAATATGTAACCCAGCGCAAAGAACCAGACAACGTTAAGATTCTCTCAGGCGTGTTTGACGACCTAACAACTGGCACTCCCATTTCTTTACAAATCCAGAATCAAGACGCACGATCTACAGATTATGAAAAAAATAGAGAAGTGTTTCGGCCTGGTCATGCAGACTACACCTACTTCAAAAAATATGGAATTAGAGACCATAGAGGAGGGGGACGCGCAAGCGCGAGAGAGACTGCAGCACGCGTAGCCGCTGGTGCAGTGGCGCGTAAAATATTGGGTTCGAATGTTTCAATTAAGGGTGCTTTGATAAAGTTAGGAAAGAAACAGATTGAGCACACTCGTTGGGATTGGGATGCGATATATAAAAATCCATTCTATTGCCCGGATCCGGACACCGTGCATGAATGGAAAATATATCTCGACAATATACGAAAAACTGGATCGTCAGTGGGTGCAGTCATTGAAATTCATAGTTCCGGCATCCCAACAGGCCTAGGCGCCCCCCATTATGGTAAACTTGATGCTGATCTGGCTGCAGCAATTATGAGTATTCATGCTGTTAAAGGAATAGAAATAGGTGCTGGATTTGCTGTCGGAACTTTCAGCGGTGAAGAAAATGCAGACGAAATGCGCATTGGTGAATCTGGAGACGTGGAATTTTCATCCAATAACGCCGGTGGAATTTTAGGAGGAATATCGACTGGACAGGACATTATATTAAGATTTGTAGTAAAGCCTACTAGTTCAATTCATAACGTTACCAACAGCATAGATACATCAGGAAAGTCTGTAAAAATATCTACTACTGGACGCCACGATCCGTGCGTAGGAATACGCGCTGTACCTGTAGGAGAAGCCATGGTGGCCTGCGTATTGGCGGATCACCTTTTGCTGCACCGTGCTCAATGTGGAGGCAACCACGATGTCAACAAGAAAAACTCATAAAAGAAACGCCCGAAGCAACACCGTACACGCACTAAGTCTGCCCGATCAACGTAGTCTCAAACCTAACATAAGATTAATTTTTGATAAATGTCTAGAAAAGTTAGGATTTGTCCCCAATGTCCTTAGATCATATACCATTCGTCCCGATAAATTTGATTATTTTCAAGCCTATAATAAAGAATTGATGGTTGGCAAATCTGGCCTTAGTCGACTAGAAAGGGAAATGATTGCTGTGGTAGTGTCTACAGCCAATCATTGCCACTACTGTATTATTGCACATGGCGCTATGGTTAGAGTCATGTCTGGTAACGCAATGCTGGGTGATCAACTTTCCTCAAATTACAAATCTGCTGATTTACCTGCCAAACAAGTTGCAATGCTTAATTTTGTTTGGAAACTCACCAAAATGCCTGCAGAAATGACTAAGAATGACCGAGCCTTATTACAAAAGGCGGGCTTCAGCGATGAGGATATTTTTGATATCGCAGAAGTCGCAGGTTTCTACAATTCAACCAACAGACTTGCAAGTGCAATTGAAGCAAAGCCGAATCCAGAATATTTCAAAATGGGTCGATAATGCTCTGTTGTTCTCTAAGTAATGGAATTATGTCGCAATAGGCTTAGATTGAAAATTATAGTAGTAACGAAGCTATTAAATACGCAGGTTGAAAAGCAACATATAACTTGTGGCATATTGCCAGTTATAATCCTATTTTATGGATTGTAACTGGCTCCTAAAAAAAATTCCTTATTTCCCTTTAAACCCGTGATTGGGCTTTCGCAGATTCCTTTTATACACCAACCTTTTTGCACCAATAACCAGTCGCACACCTTGTTGCAGGCCTCCTCATGAATTAAGGGATCTTTTACAATACCACCTTTTCTAATATGTTCACGCCCTGATTCAAACTGAGGTTTAATTAAGGCTAACAAGTATGTCCCTAAAACAGCCATTTGAAGGGATGCTGGCAACACGGTTTTTAAATTAATAAAGCTAACGTCGCAGGTAATTATATCAATGCTTTTGTGTATTAGTTCACTTGTGAGATAGCGAGCATTCGTTCTTTCCAAGACTGTCACCCTGTTATCATTACGCAACTTCGAAGCGAGTTGGCCATAACCTACGTCTACAGCATAAACATGCGACGCACCATTAGCTAAAAGCACATCAGTAAAGCCACCCGTTGAAGATCCAATATCAAGCGCGTTTTTTCCATCAACATCGATTTCAAAATGATTGAAAGCATAAGCTAATTTTATACCTCCCCTTGACACCCAAGGATGTGGCTTTTCAAGAATATTTATCGGGCAATCAAGTTGTAACTGTTGCCCAGCCTTTTCCAACTTACGACCCTCAGAATAAACCTTACCTGCCATGATGAGGGATACTGCTAAGTTTCGGCTTTCAACCAAACCTCGCTCTACTAACAGAGTATCAAGCCTAACCTTACGATGTTTTTGAATAGCGTAATATCTCCTCAGCAAAATCTAGTTTACTTCTTACGAGTCACAATATAATCAGCCACCTCTCTTAGCATATCTGCATTCTTACCAAACGGTTCTAATGTCGAAGTGGCTTCATTAATTAAACTATTCGCCCGGCAACGAGCCTCCTCCAATCCAAGTAAGCTAACAAATGTTGCCTTTCCAGCAGCACTATCTTTATTTACAGCCTTTCCAAGGTTCTCTTCCGATCCCTCCAAATCAAGCAAATCATCGGTTATTTGAAACGCGAGGCCAATACAATCGGCGTATCTCTCTAATGCGTTATAATCTTTCTTAGTTCGTTGACCTAAAATCGCTCCCGATTGACATGAAAACCGAAAAAGTGCCCCTGTTTTCTTACTTTGCAGTAATATTATTGATTGGGTATCCAGTGTCTTGGTTTCAGCATCTAAATCCATGACTTGGCCGCCAACCATGCCAGAACCCCCAGCAGCTAGGGCTAGTTGGTGTGAAAGTTTTATTCGAACACTTGGATCAGGATGTCCTTTTGAAGCAAGCACTTCGAACGCCAATGTTAACAATGCGTCACCCGCAAGGATCGCTGTGGCCTCATCAAATTTTTTATGGCAAGTAGGTAGTCCACGACGAAGATCGTCATTATCCATAACCGGTAAATCATCATGTATTAGAGAGTATGTGTGTACCATTTCAATGGCTGCTGCCACAGGAAGCGACCATTCTTCCGGAACGTCAAAAAGCTCAGCCGACTTTAACACTAAAAATGGTCGCAATCGCTTACCGCCTGCCATCGTAGAATAACGCATAGCCTCAAATAGTGTTGAATCTGCGTCAGATGACCTGGGAATTAACCTTTCCAATACAGTATTGACTGTCTCAGCGCATGAAAATAGTTCGTCCTCTAGGCGAGTCACGCTCTGTCTCTCATTTATCGTTTAAAGCCCCCTCAGTTAGGGTGCCATCTGCTTCAATTCTTTCAACCCTTAGTTGAGCCTCTCGCAATTTTTTCTCACAGTGTTTTTTTAGATCAACACCACGCTCATAAGCTTTAATTGCATCCTCTAAACTTGTATCCCCTGATTCCAAACTCTGAACAATATCCTCAAGCTCGCTTAGAGCTTTTTCAAAAGTGAGCCCGCTAACTTCTTTTAACTTTATCTCTTTACCCATAATAGTAATAGAATACGGTCAATCCAAAAACAGGACAAGTCATGCCCAAAAATAAATTATGCGTCCATAAGAGATTTTATATGGGCAATCGTGCTATTAGCCAACGCATCAACATCATATCCGCCCTCTAAACTAGAAATTATACGCCCATTACATTTCTCACCAGCTACCTGACACAACTTTTCGGTAATCCAAGTATAGTCATTCTCATAAAGATTAATTGAGGAAAGAGGGTCATTATGGTGCGCATCAAACCCTGCAGATATAAGGATAAGTTCAGGGTTAAACTTATATAATGCAGGAAGAATCTTACTTTCCATAGCGTCTCTAAATTCTTGAGAACCAGCTTCGGGTGCCAGGGGTGCGTTAAATATATTTCCCACGCCCTTTTCATCCGCGGCACCGGTGCCCGGATACAATGGCGACTGATGTGTAGATCCAAAAAATATATCACCATCGTTTTCAAAGATAGCCTGAGTCCCATTCCCGTGGTGAACATCAAAATCTACTATTGCTATCCGACCAATACCGTATTTGCGTCGTGCGAATTCGGCTCCAATACAAATATTATTAAAAAGACAGAAACCCATTGAACGACCTGCCTCTGCATGATGCCCAGGAGGTCTCACCGCACAAAATGCATTTTGAACCTGGCCAGCTATAACATTATCGATAGCCGCACAAACTGCACCGACAGCCCGCAAAGCTGCCTCCCCTGAATCAGGAGATATAATTGTATCTCCTTCGATAGCTACGTAACCTTCCGTCGGAATATGGTTAAATATATTATCTACCAGTTCACTAGTATGGACTAGTTTTAATGTACTCCGATCACAATTTGGAGCATCTTCTCGAAGCAATTTACTAAACTGAGGGAAATCTAAAGCCTCCAGAACAGCGTCTAACCTTTCTGGTTTTTCAGGATGATTCGGCCCCGCATTGTGCTTTTGACAGTCCGAGTGAGTTAGAAATAATGTTTTAGCCACAGAATCTCTTCATAAATAGTGCGATGATACAAACAATTTTAACACAGAGTTCTTAAAATTGAGAAAAATAGTTTACTGTGGCACCATTTTAAGAGGAGAAATAATATTTGAAGCTTCATTGGCATAAAATAAATATGCGTCTATTTACTAAAAACGCTACAAATAACATACCCAGCAAGACAACTTAATAATTCAATCTCGTAAGTTGACCTTTAAATGACCCCAATCTCTAACCAATTATAATAGGATCACTAATTAATGGAGAGAGCCATGCCGCGCCATGCCAATAAACAGATTTCCAAACGAATAGTCGCTGGCAGTTACATTCTTTTATTGTTTGCCATAATAGCCTTACCAACAAAGAACTTAATGGCAAGTGATCACGTTTTCTCCCTAGCACCGATTGTCAAAGACGTTTCTCCAACGGTGGTCAATATCGCAACTCGTGGCATGATTGAAATAGAGCAACACCCGTTTTTTAATGACCCGTTCTTCAGGCATTTCTTCGGCAAAGAACGTCAGGGACCCCAACAACGTCAAAATAATAGTGTTGGATCAGGGGTTATAATTGATTCAGAAAAAGGTTACATTGTTACAAACAGCCACGTGGTTGCTAAAGCCGATGAAATTATTGTTACACTCAAAGACAAGCGCCAAGTACCAGCCAAATTGGTTGGCCATGACCCGGCTACGGACATAGCTATACTCAGAGTAGAATCTGAAGGATTAACACATCTCCCCATGGCTGATTCCGACTCTCTTGAAGTTGGTGATTTTGTTCTTGCTATTGGCAATCCATTTGGCCTGGGACAATCTGTTTCGTCGGGTATCGTAAGTGCTCTGGGCAGAACACGTTTGGGCATAGAATCATATGAAAATTTTATTCAAACCGATGCGTCTATCAATCCGGGAAACTCTGGGGGAGCACTCGTTGACCTAGAAGGAAAGTTAGTTGGCATAAACACTGCCATTTTAGCTCCTGGTGGAGGTAATATTGGCATTGGATTTGCCATACCAATTAATATGGCACGTAAAATCATGGATCAAATAATTGAATATGGTGCAGTCCGGCGTGGTAGAATTGGTGTGCAGATACAAGACCTTACACCAGATCTAGCCAAGGAATTTGGCGTTGATCATGACGGAGGTGCTTTAGTCACTCAGGTTGTTCCGAAAAGCCCGGCTGACCAGGCTGGACTAGTGTCAGGAGATACTATTATTTCCGTTAATGAGAAAACGGTCACCAGTAGTGCTGATTTACGCACAGCAATTGGATTGCTTCGGGTTGGAAGCGAAGTTCATCTTCGACTTATTCGCGAAGGTATAGAAATCGGTGTATCTATTGAAATAGGAGAGATCGAAGAGGTAGAAGGACACGCTAAAAACGAGCTGCAAAAGTTAAAAGGTGCTTCGCTCGCGCCAATTCCTCAAAGTTCACCTCTTTTTGGAAAATTACAGGGCGTTTTTGTTGAAAGTATTATGCGTGGTTCACCTGCATGGCGCGCTGGTTTAAGACAAAACGACATAATTACCTCAATTAATCGCAAACCTATACAAAATTTGAAGGATCTTATTAATAAAGCGAAAAATATACAGGGAGCTATCTTGCTAAACATAGCGAGGGATGGCGGTTCATTCTTTGTCCTTATAAGATAAGTAAAAACTCCCAATATATTATAAAATCGTATGCTACTTTTATGAATTGAGGTTGCGTCGGGTTGTTGTCGCCGATAACATCGCACAGTATTTGAAAGTCTAGGTAATTTCTTATCCGCAACCTGGCAGTACGATTAGTCTGTTTTTAGACAATAAATATATTACATTTGGGAGGGAATTAAGAGTGGCTGGTTATTTAGTTGGTATAGATGTGGGAGGAACCTTCACCGATTTTGTCTCTTACAATCCAGAAACAAAATCTGTAGAAGTATGGAAAAACCCCTCCACGCCTAGTGACCCTAATGACGGAATACTAACGGGCTTAGGTAAATTCGAAATTCCCAGTGAAATTGAAAATATTCGGCTAGGAACTACCATAGCAACCAATGCAATCTTGGAAAGAAAAGGAGCAACTGTTGGCTACATCACAACTGCTGGCTTCAGAGACATCCCCTTTATTCAACGTGGCAATAGAAGAAGTCACTATGATATCACCTGGATAAAGCCAAAACCGTTAGTCAAGCGTCGGCACTGTTACGAAATTTCTGAGAGAATAACGGCTAGTGGTGAAGTTCAAACTCCTCTAAATGAAGAAGAAGTAAGAGCCGCAGCAAGAAAAATAAAGGATGAAGGAGAGATTCAGGCTATCTCTGTGAATTTTTTGTTTTCATATGTCACGCCCGATCACGAACAACGAGTAAAGGAAATTCTGTCTGAAGAGCTTCCAGATATTCCCGTATCACTCTCTTATGATGTTCTGCCAAAATGGAAGGAATACGAACGAGCCTCGACAACCATCGCAGATGCCTATGTTAAACCAATTGTTAGCAACCAGGTTCGTAATATAAGGAAGAGATTTGCTGAAAAGGGTATCACTGACCATATAGTTGTAATTAAATCCAATGGCGGGGAAATGACTCTGGAAGCAGCACAAGATTCACCGATACAAATGACTGTGTCCGGACCGACTGGTGGCGTTATTGCTGGAAAGCATATAGCTAGTCTGGTTGGCATTGATCATTTGGTTACCATAGATATGGGAGGCACTTCCACCGATACTTCAACAATAGTAGGTGGTCAAGAAAACTTTACTACTGATTTTGAAATTGAATTTGGCATACCAATTCAAATTCCTATGATTGATATTCGTACGATAGGTGCAGGCGGCGGATCTATCGCTTGGATAGATAAAGGCGGCATGCTACGGGTTGGTCCAGAAAGCGCTGGAGCTGACCCTGGGCCTGCGTGTTATGGTGGAGGGGGCGACAAAGCAACAGTAACAGACGCTAACCTTATACTGGGTCGTATTAATCCGGATAATTTCTTGGGTGGTGAAATGAAGCTAGATATGTCTGCTGCCCAAAAAGCTATGGAAACTGTTGCATCCAAACTAGGCCGCTCGTCAGAAGAAACTGCCCTCGCGGTAACTCAAATTGCGAACAATAATATGGTCGGCGCATTACGTTCAGTTCTTATAGAGCGTGGCCTAGATCCCCGTGATTTTTGTATGTTAGGCTTTGGAGGTGCTGGCCCCCTTCATGTTGCAGATCTAATGAATGATGCTGGGATACCAAGTGGTATTGTCCCCAATTACCCCGGCCAATTCTCAGCTTTTGGTTTTATTCTTACTGACGCAAGAGTTGATACGCAACGGACCGTTCAAATGACTTCAAAACGTTTTGATCAACCACGAGCATCTGAAGTTATGAAATCCCTCATTGAAACGGGGATCAGAGAACTCAATGCCCAAGGTTACAGTAAAAGTATAGAGATCTATCGATCTTTAGAAATGCGTTATCTTGGCCAAAATTATGAGCTAGAAATCCCTATTGACTTCGATAACTTTGATGACGAGACCACGCCACAGTTATGGAAGGCATTTCATGATATGCATTTGGCACGATTTGGGTTCAACATTCCAAGAGAAGTGATTGAGGTAATAACAGTTAAAGCAACAACAGTTTCTCTAACCGACAAACCTGAGTTTGCTACAATTAAAAGTGCAAAGGAAATGAGCATGAAGGCCACTTCGCATCGTGAAGTAATTTTTGATGACGGCAAACACAATACTCCTATATTTGATAGAAAAGAACTCTGCAGCGGAGACCACGTTAGTGGTCCAGCAATTATCGAGGAGGCTGCCTCGGTTACTGTTTTAAGACCTGGCCAACCTCTACGCGTGGATCCCTATGGCAATCTCTTGATTGGCGATATTGCAGTTAAAAAACAAAAAAAGGTCTAAGCCCAGAAGGAGAAAACTTATGTATCAGCAATCTGAAGCAGATATGGTATCCATGAGCATTATGGACTCAACTATGACGTCAATATGCCGTGAAATGGGTATTACATTAATGAAAACGTCTTACTCGACTATTTTTAATGAGGCTTTAGACTTTACATGTGCTTTGGCTAGTCCGAACGGAGAAATGATTGCTCAAGCAGAATTCTGCCCCTCGATGATTGGTGGTGTACCTCTACTAGTTCGCAGCTGTGTACTCGAGATTCCACTTGAAGAATGGGAACCAGGGGATGTCGTAGTGCATAACGACCCTTACCGCGGCGGCCTTCATAGTCCTGAACACACTGTTATTCAGCCTGTATTTGTTGACGGCGAACTAATGGCCTTTTCAATGACTATAGGCCATCTAGTCGAAATCGGAGGTATGGTACCGGGAGCATTTGCTGGAGAAGCAACTGAAATATTCCAAGAGGGATTGCGCGTACCTCCAGTATTTATCAAAAAAAGAGGGAAAGACGTCGACGAGGTATGGAAACTATTGTTAGCTAATGTGCGAACACCTCGCTTTAACTATGGGGATTTACGGGCACTAATTGCAGGAACAGACGTTGGGGAAAGACAAGTTGAAAGGATGATTACCAAATATGGGAAGGATACCTTTAAGCAAAATATCTCAGCCTTACTAGATTACTCTGAACAACGAATGCGCGCTGAAATTAACAGTATCCCCAATGGTAAGTATACATTCGAAGATACTGTCGAGGACGATGGAATTGAAGATAAATCATACACGATCAAGGTTTCGGTGTTTGTCCAAGATGATGAGATAGTGGTTGACTACAATGGGACCTCTCCGCAAGCCCGTGGTCCTATAAACGCTACATTAGGAGTTTCTTATTCTGCAGCCTATAATGGCATTCTTCAAGTGACAGATGAAACTATCCCAACTAACTCCGGATGTTTTCGCCCGATACGCGTGGTATCCCCCCCAGGTTCCTTATTGAATGTCGATTACCCTGCTCCTGAGGTTGGCGGTAATACAGAAACACATTGCAAGATTGCAGGTGCAATTATCGGAGCATTATCACCTGCAATTCCTGATCAAACTATGGCCGCTGAAGGTGCTTCACATACAAATTTTGTGTTTGGAGGTACTGATCAGGAAAGTGGAGAAGCATTTGTATGTTATGCAATTGAACTTGGAGGATGGGGAGGACGTAACTTTGCTGACGGAAACGATGCCACAGATTCAATTAATGGCAACTGCCGAGTTACTCCCGTAGAAGTATTTGAAACTAGATATCCTTTCTTGTGCGAAAATTATAGTCTGGTCACTGATTCGGGCGGTGCTGGCAGGCATCGTGGCGGACTGAGCACACAACGTACGCTAAAAACCTTAGACACTCCAATCACGGGAAGTCAAATGTCTGATCGTCATTATACCCATGCATGGGGTTTGAACGGTGGCCATGGTGGCGGTTTAGCAGGAACTTGGCATATGGCAGCAAATGCTAACAAATGGGCAACAATTGCCGACGCTTTTGGAAAAATAAGTCCAAGCAAGTGGAGTAATGTAACTATCGCACCAGGTGACCGCGTGAGGTTTCAAACACCAGGAGGGGGTGGTTGGGGAAATCCTAATGAGAGGCCTAAGGAGCTAGTAAAAAATGATCTGGAGGAGGGATATATCTCCTCCCAACAGGCCCATGAAGTGTATGGCTTAGACGGTATCAGTGAAAATAACTAATGCTTCAGGAATTGGGTTGAACCATATTAAGCTCACTTATTATCTGTTCAGTTTTGACTATCCGACAATAGCCCTTTATGGCGTTTAATGAGTTCCTATGCACCTCTTCAGAATTAGCTGCACATGCATCTTCAACAAGGCTTACCAAAAAACCCTTATCACATGCATCACGGACAGCTGATTCAACGCACTGTTCTGTATATACGCCGCATATTACAAGCTGACTAATCCCCAGATTATGTAGGATATAATCAATATTTGTAGCATTAAATACACTGGAAGCCGATTTACGCAGCACTATTTCGTCTTCCAACGGCTTCAAACTATCAATCACCTGACCATCAACCGAGCCACGGGGAACAAAAAATCCCGAAATTTTGTAATCAAGACCTCTATCACGCCCGTCGAGAGTTAACGCTTCAATAACGGTGTATAAAACTTCCATTCCTACTTCACGTGATTTTTTTATTATACACTGCAAATTAGGAACCACG
>Ga0310344_10000631_pt1 | contig 27657 bp, 27 predicted proteins | sample HC15DNA20200_MG_FD_203801 | JGI IMG/M metagenome (GOLD analysis project Ga0310344, IMG submission 203801) | Marine microbial communities from station ALOHA, North Pacific Subtropical Gyre - HC15-DNA-20-200_MG | ecosystem: Environmental > Aquatic > Marine > Oceanic | place: Pacific Ocean: North...
TACAGCTAGTCCATTGGTTCAAATATCTTGGCCCGCATGGTGTGGGTAACCCTTGTCCGGTCTTTATGATCCGCAAAGCGGGTTTCGAACAAGTCAAGATTGTCGGTACTAATCACATTAAGGGAACGTTGATAGGAAATGGTGGCACTATAGAAGCGATTGGCTTCGGGCTAGCCGAGATCTACCCACCTGATAAACTTTACTGTGGGCTATATGACGTTGCTTTCGAGCTTGAGCGAAATGAGTTCAGAGGAAGTGTTAACCTTCAGGCTCGCCTTCTCGCTCTCCGGGAGCATAGGATAGAGGTTTGAGGATTATTTCTGGACAATGGAAAGGTCGGCGCTTGGGTTCCTTAAAAGGAAGGATGATTCGGCCTACCACTGATAGGGTTCGAGAGGCGTGGATGTCAGCAATCGGGGTTAGTATGGACGGTATTACCGTACTTGATCTTTTCTCAGGTTCTGGTGCACTTGGGTTGGAGGCGCTGAGTCGTGGGGCTTCTCGCGCGATTTTTGTTGAGCATGCCAAGAGCGCTCTTCATGTCCTCCGGACTAATATCGGAGCACTCTGTGCCCAAGATAAATGCACGGTTATAGGCGATGACGTATTCCGTTATTTAGATCGCAATAGTACGGTTTTTGATATTGCGCTTGCGGATCCACCCTACGGCACTACCGCTTCATTTTCTTTGGTTTCTGAGTTTTTTGACAAACCTTTTGCGCGTGAGCTTTGGTTAGAACATCCTTGGGGGGAGGCATTAGACTACCCTGGTACCACACGAACGAGGCGCTACGGCGATACCGCACTTACTACCCTAACAGCTTTATCATGAGCCCTTACAGACCTGTCATTGCAGTTTACCCGGGGTCATTTGATCCGATCACGAAAGGTCATGAGGACCTTGCGCGACGCACACTCCGTGTTGCGGATCAACTCATAATTGCTGTTAGTAGCACTTCTACTGATAGCAAGAAACATCTATTTGATGTGGATGAGCGTTTAGAACTCATTAAGGAAGTCTTTGAACAAGATGATTATATTGAGATCAGAAGATTCGATGGGCTTCTTGTTGATTTTGTCCGTGAGATAGGTGCGCACTTAGTAATTCGAGGACTTCGTGCAGTATCAGACTTTGATTATGAGCTTCAAATGGCACAGATGAATCAAGAACTCGGTCCTGAGATTGAAACTCTATTTCTTGTCCCCGAGGCAGAGTATTCCTTCTTGTCGGCTTCGCTTGTTCGCGAAGTTGCATCACTCGGTGGTGATGTTTCGAGGTTTGTCTCCACCCAGGTCCTTACTCGACTTAAGCAAAAACTAGAGCAATGATAGGTCATTCATTTCCAGGAGAGTTTCTCAGGTTTGATCATCGGGTTAGGGTTTATCTAGAACTTGGGTCTTTCTCGTAATTTAGATGAGTTCGACCAAGCACAATCTCCCATCGGTGAGATATGTCCATGGGTCTTAAACTGTCAGAAAAAGGTGATCTAACGCTCATTAGGATTGGAAGTCAGTTAATTGTAGGGAACCGAGAGCAACTCAAGGAAAAGGTGCTCAAGCAGTTGGAGAGAGGATCTCGTAAGTTCATTGTTGACTTTTCCAAAACTGATTATATCGATTCATCTGGACTTGGGGTTCTAGTAACTCTGTCGAAGAAGATTCGCGAAGAAGGAGGGGAGCTCAGCTTAGCTGAGCTTAGTGAAGATCTCCGGATCTTATTTGAATTGACAAGAATAGATAGCCTTTTCCTATTCTTGTGAGTGAGTAGAAACTTGATGCACTTTTAGGGTAAACCACTGAGTCTTTAGTTAATGACTGAGGCTATCCAGGCTCAAACACAATGGATCTCACTTTAGGTCGGCCAAAGCGCTCGCTTAGCCAAAACTTTTTGATTGACGTGAATATCCAAAAGCGGATTGTAAATGCCCTGAGTGCTAGTTCCACAGATGAAGTGCTTGAGATTGGACCAGGGCGTGGCGCTCTGACCCATCATCTTGTAGGCGCAGTTTCCAAACTTGTTATAATAGAGCTTGATGATGAGTTGGCGGAGATGTGGTCTGTAAAATACCAAGATCACAAAGATGTGAAGGTTCTCCACGGTGATGTACTGAAGATTCCATTCTGGGAATCGGTTCAAGATCCTTCTCAAGTTTGTGTTATAGGAAATATTCCCTATAACATTACCTCCCCTATAATCTTTCGTTTGTTGGAACGCCCACGCCCTAAGAGTATTCTGCTGACCGTTCAAAAGGAGTTGGCGGAGAGGATCACAGCTCCGGTGGGGTCAAAGCAATATGGGGCATTGTCTGTGGGGGTGCGAAGCATAGCGAATGTGGAGAAACTCTTTGACATTGGCAGGGATGCTTTCAAGCCTAAGCCAGAGGTGGATTCGTCTGTAATACGAATTGTTCCGATACGTCCTGAACCTCTTTCTCTTGATCAAGAGTTGAATCTGCGAATCCTTGTAAGATCCGTTTTCCAGTGGAGAAGGAAGCAGCTCCAAAAAATCTTGAGGGATCATCATGAACTTAATATTCAACCAGATAGAATTAAGAAAATAGTCGCACAGGCTGAAATCAGTCTCACAGATCGCCCAGAACGCTTGTCTCCTGACGCGTTTCTCAGGCTCGTTTCGACATTGCAGTAATCAAGACGCACCCGTACCTTCTTGTGAAGCTTTTCACAAGCGGCTTTTTACCTCACAAGCTGCCTGGTCCGGTACTTTTGTCTAGACGAATATCTGATTCAACTGTTCGCCGGCTCTCACACTATTTACGAGTGCTAGAGCTGATTCAGGATGATGGTAGAGGCACGGTTTCAAGTGAGCAACTTGCGCTACGCGGACATACTACAGCGGCTCAGGTAAGGAAAGATCTATCCCACTTTGGCTCATTCGGTAAGCGTGGGCTTGGGTACAGAGTAGGTAAGCTCAGAGATCGTCTTCGGGTAATTCTAGGTCTAGATCAGGTGTGGCCGGTTATCTTGGTTGGTGCAGGCCGTATTGGTTCAGCGTTGTTTGAGTATCCGGATTTCAAGAAGCGAGGGTATGATTGCGTCGCAATTGTAGATAAAGATCCGCAGAAAATCGGAGAGAGATGGGGTGATAGAGTCATTAAACCAGCGGAAGAGTTAGAGTCACTCATACAACGATTAGGTGCAACTTTAGTGATTCTTGCAGTGCCTGCTTCCGCTGCACAATCTGTTGCTGAGCGTTCTGTAAATGCGGGAGTGAGAGGGATCCTTAACTTTGCTCCTGTGCAGATACAGGTTCCCGAAGGTGTCCCGGTCGAAAATGTGAATCTTGTTATGGAACTTGAAGCTCTCTCATTTCAGATAACCAGAGCTTTGAAGAAGTGAGGTTCACGCAGTGAGAAGCTAGTTGACGAGTAGACTTCACAAACTCAAATGAATTGTGGAGACCAAGGTTTGGCATCGAAATAGCCAGGGTCAATGTTGTAATTTAGTGCTTTTGCTATCGCATACTAACGCTCCCGTGTTTTCAAAAGAGGCATTAAGAGGACGTCATGACCGGATGGATTTCAGAACTACCTCTCACTAGGGAGATTTCTCTTGGTTCTATAAGGATCTACGCTATCGAATCAGGGGTCCAGCGGCTTGATGGAGGTGCCATGTTTGGTGTGGTGCCTAAGCCGCTTTGGGAGCGTCGTATACCTCCTGATAAGCAGAATCGTATACCTCTTGCGCTTCGTTGTCTGGTAGTTGAAACACCGGATGAGCTAGTACTAGTGGACACTGGCATCGGGAATAAGGAGAGTAAAAGGTTCCATGATCTATATGGTATAGAGAACGCTGGAAATCCGACTCGCTTGGAGGACGGGATACAAGAAGCAGGATTCATTCCTGAGGATATAAGCATCGTATTATGTACCCATTTACATTTTGATCACGCTGGTGGTAACACTTTCCTTGATCTTGAGGGTAAAGTTCGACCAGCCTTTGAGAATGCTCGATATATTGTCCAGCGCGGTGAATTTGATTTTGCCCACAATGGAAATGAGCGTATACGAGCTAGCTATCTTCCAGATAATTTTGATCCCATAGAGGAGGCTGGCCTTTGGGATTTTGTTGAAGGTTATACTGAGATTATCCCAGGGGTGAGCGTAATGCCTACACCAGGGCATACTCCCTATCACCAGTCAGTGGTGATAGAGAGTGATGGAGAGACTGCATGTTTCTTGGCAGATGTATGCCCGACAACAGCTCATATACAACTTCCGTGGATTATGGGTTATGACCTTGATCCATTAGTTACACTGGAGTCCAAAAGGAAGCTGTGGTCTGCAGCACGTGAACAAGAATGGTTACTCATCTTCGAACACGATTTAGTTACGCCGTGGGGCCGATTAGATCCTGATTCCGATCGGCCTCAGCTCAGGGATAATTAAGTGATTCTAAGGTGCCTTGATTCAAGGTGGTATCAGATCATTTTGTACAAGTATGTTCAGCTCCAACAATAAGAACCCTTATATTTAGCCAATGATAAAGAATTCTAGAACTCCGGTTATCCTGAAGGGAAGTACACGTACCCCGATCGGAAACTTTCTTGGAGGGTTAAGTTCTCTAAGTGCACCCGAGCTCGGGTCAATCGCCGTTCGAGCTGCTATTGAGCGTGGGCAGATAGACGTGTTTGATATTGATGAAGTCATAATGGGCAATGCCGTATCCGCAGGTGTTGGGCAAGCTCCAGCTAGGCAGGCAGCTATCAGCGGAGGAATCCCACCAGAAGTACCGGCGTTGACAATTAATAAAGTTTGTGGCTCCGGCTTAAAAGCCCTGATGCTAGCTGCTCAAGCAGTGCGAGCTGGTGATGCTCAGGTTGTGATAGCCGGAGGGATGGAATCGATGTCAGGTGTACCGTTTTATATGGACGGCTTGCGTACTGGAGTAAAATTCGGTGACAGACCACTTGTAGATGGATTGATACAAGACGGGCTCTGGTGCTCATTCGATGCCTGTCATATGGGCGGTCACGCTGAGTATACGGCAACGAAGGTGGGAATCAGCCGAGAGGATGCAGATGGTTTTGCTTTACACTCTCATCAGAAAGCTTGTGCAGCGATGAGAGATGGGGTTTTCCAAGATGAGATTATCCCGGTCGAGATAAAGAGGCGTAGTGGGGTAGCAGTTGTCGATACGGATGAGGGCCCTCGGGAGACTACGTCATTTGAGGCTTTAAGTGCCTTGACTCCTGTATTTACTAAAGAGGCTCCGGCTGAGGTTAAGGAGCATGTGGTGACAGCGGGTAATTCCCCTGGACTTAATGATGGCGCTGCCGCTGTTGTAGTGACTTCATTAGAGTATGCACAGGCACATGGTCTGGAGATTGATGCTTTGATTTCAGCCTATACATCTAGTGCCACCCAGCCGAAAGATATCTTCTTCGCTCCAATTATTGCTGTAAAACAACTTTCAAAAATTCAAAGGACATCAGTTCAGGACTATGACCTGGTCGAATTAAACGAGGCTTTTTCTGTTCAAGCAATTGCTAATATACGGGGGCTAAAGCTCAATGTGGATAAGGTTAACGTTAATGGTGGCGCGGTTGCCCTTGGCCATCCCATCGGAGCCTCAGGAACTCGGATTGTGGTCACACTTTTGAGGGCTATGGAGCAGCGTGATGCTGCGATGGGATTAGCGACTCTCTGCTTAGGAGGTGGCAGTGCTGTCGCCCTGTCAGTCGAGAAAGTCTAGGAGGTTAAATGCTTAGGCGGCTTGTTACGGTTTGTTAGAATTATGTAAGGATTCAGCCGGGCTTTAATTAGTAACACCTATAGTTATTAGACTTTTCAAAAAGCATGTTTTCTTGCGCTTTTGAGGAGATTGTCACACAGCACGGTTACTATCTTTTGAATGATGCTCGGGTGTTTGGATGAATTAAGATGCTTCTTAAGGGGACCGCATTATATGATGGACAATCTTGCAGTTACTGACCCAGACGTTTTTAATGCGATTATCTCAGAGGTTAAGAGGCAGGGGGATGGACTCGAGCTTATAGCCTCTGAAAATTTCGTTTCCCCGTCAGTATTAGAAGCGATGGGGAATGTGATGACAAATAAGTATGCGGAAGGACTTCCCGGAAAACGTTATTACGGGGGCTGTGAATTTGTCGACATTGTTGAGGAACTTGCCCGGGAACGAGCGAAAGAATTATTTGGTGCTGAACATGCAAATGTGCAGCCCCACTCGGGTGCTCAAGCTAACATGGCTACTTATTTCACTTTCTTGGATCCTGGGGATAAGATTCTTGGAATGAATTTGAGTCATGGTGGTCATTTGACTCATGGATCTCCAGTGAATTTCAGTGGGCGTCTATTTGAAGTGGTGCCTTACGGTATCAGAGAAGATAACGGACTTATAGACTATGACGCTCTTAGAGAACAGGCGCTATCTGAACGCCCAAGTATGATTATTGCTGGAGCGAGTGCGTACCCACGGATAATTGACTTCGAAGTCTTTGCTAATATTTCAAAGGAAATAGATGCAACCTTAGTCGTGGACATTGCTCACATAGCAGGCCTTGTTGCCACGGGTCATCATCCTAGCCCGCTACCGCATGCTGATGTGGTTACAACTACAACTCATAAGACGCTTAGGGGTCCTCGAGGTGGCATGATCCTTACTTCTAAAGTGCATGCAAAGGCGATTGATAAGTCCGTTTTCCCCTTTATGCAGGGTGGCCCACTCATGCATATCATTGCGGCTAAAGCTGCAGCATTTCGGGAAGCATTGGCACCAGAGTTCAGAGATTACTCGGCCCAAGTAATAGCAAATGCAAGAGCTTTAAGTTCTGGTCTAGGTGATTTTGGTCTACATCTGGTGAGCGGAGGAACCGATACGCACTTAGTACTAGTTGACCTAAGGCGGAGTCACCAAGATTTGACTGGTAAAGATGCGGAGGCTGCGCTTGAAGCGGCAGGGATAACCGTAAATAAGAATACTGTGCCGGGAGAGACACGTTCTCCATTCATCACATCAGGACTGAGGATCGGAACTCCAGCGCTAACATCACGCGGTATGAAGCAGACTGAGATGAAGTCCATAGCTGGTTGGATTGCAAGGGTTCTGGATTCACCTTCTGATGAGAGTGAAATTGAGCGTGTAAGGGCAGAGATTTTGGAATTCTGTAATAATTTTCCTATCTATAATGAGATGCGTTTCCTATAGAAGTCAGAAATAGGTAAATCACTCACTAGCGAATGAGATTTTAGTACCCCAGATTTCGGATAATGGCTGAGTTTACGAGTACAGATGAACTTCTAGATCTTCTGCGGGAGAGAAACCCCCGTTTTGATCCACGTTCCTACTCCTTTGTACTTGATGCTTTGAATTCAGTCTTAAATGAACTTGGCGAGAAGCGCCACATCACTGGTGCGGAACTTGCTGAAGGGGTCCGTCATTTAGCAATGGGGCGGTTTGGGCCTCTAGCTAGGACTGTTCTTGAGCACTGGGGAATTCATTCGACCCGGGATGTTGGTTCTGTCGTTTTTGCTCTAGTTGAGCAAAAAATCTTGACAACTCAGGAAGGGGATTCCCCGGAGGATTTTGCTGACGTTTTTGATTTCGAAGAGGTTTTTGAACGGAATTATCCCTGGGGAGCTCGAATTTGATGACCAAGAGTGATATGAGAGCTCGAATTGTGGGCTTTTTTTTTGATAGAGCGAAGAGTCGTGTGATTGCAGTAAATCAGTAATACACTAATGGGAGGGGTTGAGTATGGAGCAAGTGAGCCAATTTCCAGGATGTCTAAAATGTGGAGATGGGGTTCTGCTACCCCTCTCGGACTACGGAAGAGAGGGAGCTACTATCCGTTACAAGGCCTGGGTATGCTCTAGTCCGGAGTGTGGATTCAATATCCGGATTGATAATGGTGAAGTAACGGTCGGTCGCCAAATAGGTCAGAGTTATAAGTAATATCAACCGCAAATATATATGCCAGGCAAATGTGGGTGACAGTTCTGCAGAAGTACTTATCATAGAGGAGAAAATCTGTCCTTCGGGTTTTTATCGCGGCATAAAGTTTTGCCACGTTTCGAAGCGTTCTCATGACTCATAATGTCAATCAGTTACGCCCATTTGCGCGTGAAGTTGTTTATGCACTAACTGCTGCAGAATCTATAAGACTGGATCGTAGAGCGATTGAATTGGTTGGTGTGCCGCAGCCAGTACTAATGGAGAATGCTGGTCGGTCAGCAGCCTTGGTAGCTCAGCATTTTTTCCCAGAGGGTAAGGTGGTTGGGGTTGTAGGGTCAGGTAACAATGGAGGTGATGCGCTAGTGCTTCTGCGTACCCTGCACTCCTGGGGTCGAGAAGTAAGCGCAGTTATCGTGGGTGAGCGTGCTCTTGATGACCGTCTTCTTCACGGTTGGGATATCCCCATTATTATGGATGAAGCACTTGGCCAAAGTGGCTGGGAGACACTACTAGGAACTTGCGGGGTCGCGGTAGACGGTATTCTGGGGACTGGTGCGAAGGGTGCTCCTCGTGACCGTCAGGCGTCAGCAATCGCTCAGCTTAATCAGGCGCCCTGTCCGGTTCTTTCGATTGACGTGCCTTCCGGTATCGATTCTTCAACGGGCGTAGTCGAAGGCGAGGCCATTCGAGCGAGAATGACTGTAGGGCTTGGAAGTCCCAAACTAGGTAGTCTCTTTTTCCCGGGTCGTACTTATACGGGTCGCATGATCGTTGTAGAGATTGGGTTCCCACCCTCAGAGAATACAGAAGATCTTGCTCAAGTGATTACTCCTCTGTGGGCTCAGCAACGATTGCCTGTCCGATCTGTGAATACTCACAAGCATGCGGTGGGACGTCTCTCCATAATTGCAGGAGAGCCTGGAATGGCTGGAGCCGCAGTATTAGCTAGCCAAGCAGCGCTGGCTGCGGGTGTGGGTTTGGTTCGAGTGTGCTCAGCTCCAGAAAATAGGGAGATTCTGCAAAGGTCCGTTCCTGAGGCGATCTATGTGGATACTTCTGACAATGTTGCTTTAACCCTAGCTCTCGAGGGTTCTGATGCGGTGGCACTCGGTCCTGGTCTTGGTACCAAAGGATTTTCCGTAGACCTGGTAAATAAAGTTGTTACGGGACCGAGGTGTCCGCTTGTTCTTGATGCTGATGCTCTCAATCTAGCAGCAGAAGGAGCCTTCAATCTCAGGAATCTAGGTCAGTCTCGACCCGTGCTTTCCACGCCACATGCGGGTGAGATGAGCCGTTTGCTCGGAGAATCTAAATCAAATGTAATTGGAGATAGATTGACTGCTCTAAAGGAGGGAATAGAGCGCTTTGGACATTGTTTTCTTCTAAAAGGAACACCTTCTCTAATCTCTAAATCAGGCAGAGAGGTCTTAGTGGGAAGTCAGGGAACTTCGGACCTTGCTGTTGCCGGCATGGGAGATACACTAACAGGAGCATGTGGAGCATTAATTGCTCAGGGTTTGAAAGTGATGGAAGCCGGTGCGGTGAGTCTTTATCTTACTGGTCGAGCAGCGAACTTGGCTGCACGGGGAGCGTCACTTACTCCAACTGATGTGATTGAGTGGATGCCGTATGCGCTTGCTGAGCGGAGTGCGGGAATCACTGAGCTTGAGCTCCCTTTCATTTTGTATGATGCGGATCCACCAAGGTGAAGTCATCTCGGTCCATTGGCCCAGTCCATCTAGGTCCGGGTGCAGAATTTGATCTGATTCGCAAGCTTATTAAATCGGAGGAGGCACTTCCCACCGGAGTGACTTTAGGTCCAGGAGATGATGCGGCAGTGATTGAGGGAGGGTGGGTGATTAGCACCGATCTATCCTTGGAGGGTGTCCACTTTGAGCGAGCCTGGTTAGAGGATAATGAGATAGGGTTCCGAGCAGTCTCCTGTGCACTATCGGACCTTGCTGCCATGGCTGCGGTGCCTGTAGGAGTTTTCACATCAATAGCGGCCAATCAAGAGGAGGTAGTAGAATCGCTCCAATCTGGATGTAGGACAGCAGCTTCAGAGGTCGGAGCAGTAATCCTTGGTGGAGATCTATCTAGAACGTCGGGCCCAATCTTCATTGATGTAGTTGTACTAGGTAGAACTCACCGGCCTGCATTAAGGAGTGGCGCTCTTCCCGGAAACAATATTTGGGTTACGGGAAGGCTAGGAGCTACTTCCACTGCAGTCGGTATGTGGCAACTAGGAGGGGAGCCCCCCCCGAAAGCTAGAGAAGCATTTGCTCAACCTTCACCCAGGTGCTTAGAGGCATGTTATCTAGTAGAAGAAGAGATAGCGAATGCTTTAATTGACCTCTCAGATGGTCTGGTGGGTGATTTAGGACACATTGCGGCGGCTTCCGGTGTGCAGATCGTGCTAGAGGAAGTCGCAGTGCCTATTGCACCTATTGCACTGCAAGTTCTAGGGTCTGAACAGGCTATTGAAGCAGCGTTCTACGGAGGAGAGGATTATGAACTATGTTTTTCAGCGAGACCTGGTGCTGTGGATCCAGCCTATTTCAAAGATCGTTTCGGTCTTGATGTGACTCGGATTGGATACGTCCAGGAAGGCTCTGGTGTATGGGTTAATCGAGATGGAAGCAGGCTTGAACCTGCAGAGAGAACTAGTTTCAACCACTATCCAACGGATCTAGTTTGACCCGGCTTTTTTTTGTAACCGTGCTCATCGTGCCCGTGACTATTTGGTACGCTTCCAAGATTGCATGGTCTGTCTATCGCCGCTCTCCGAATATGAGATGTCATTGTGAAGAGGCAGGCCGAGCTTGGGCTAGCTTAGTTTTGAAGGTTGCAGGTGTAAAAGTCATTATTGAAAACGAGGCAGTGATAAACTCGTCTCTGCCTCAGATTTTGGTTACGAACCATGTTTCTTGGGTGGATGTTTTGGTACTCGCCGCATTTGTACCGGGACGTTACGTCTTTGTAGCAAAGAAAGAGATCGAAGGAATTCCCATTTTTGGACCCGCAGTCGGTGCATGTGGACATATCTATATTGATCGAGGTGACAGGTCTCGGGCTCTTGAATCTCTAGATATTGCCAAGAGAAGGTTGGAAGAGGAGGCTCCAACCGTCATCATATTTCCCGAAGGGACTCGCTCAGCTACCGGTGAATTAGGTGTTTTTAAGAAAGGAGCTTTTGTTTTGGCAATACAGACCGGAGCATCTGTGGTACCTGCTGCTATATTTGGATCGCGGGAAGTTATGAGAAAAGGATCATTCCTAATAAAGCCAGGCATCGTGCGTGTACACTATGGGGAACCTATTCAGGTAGGTGGATACACTATGCATGAACGAACCGAATTAACACGCAGAGCTCAAAGAGCTGTGTCTGAACTCCAAAATTCACACGGGAATAGCTAAGGGAAGGGGAATTCAATGTCTGCGATCACACGAGTAAATGGTAGACAGATTCTTGACTCGCGGGGAAATCCAACCGTTGAGGTTGAAGTCATATTGGAAACGGGTGTAATGGGGCGGGCAGCTACCCCTTCGGGTGCGTCAACGGGTGCTTATGAAGCGATGGAGCTAAGGGATGGTGACCCCTCACGATTTTTAGGTAGGGGGGTGTTATGCGCAGTGGCAAATGTTGAAACCGTTATAGCTCAGGGATTAAATGGTGTTGAGGCAAGTGACCAAGCTAGAGTCGATCAGATTATGATCGAGCTTGATGGGACTCCGAATAAGGGAAATCTTGGGGCAAACGCCATTCTTGCAGTATCAATGGCAGTAGCAAGGGCAGCCGCCAACGAATGTGAGTTACCGCTTTGGCGTTATTTATCTCCCAGTGAGGGAAGTGGCCTCTTGCCGGTTCCGATGATGAACATCTTGAATGGTGGGGCACATGCGGACAACAATGTGGATATTCAGGAATTCATGGTGATGCCCGTTGGTGCGGATAGCTTCAGTGAAGGATTGAGGATGGGCGTGGAGATTTTTCATCACCTCAAAATGGTTTTGGCGTCACAAGGAAAGAGCACTGCAGTAGGTGATGAGGGTGGGTTTGCTCCCGATTTAAAAAGTAACGATGCGGCTATTGAAACTGTGCTCGAGGCCATACATAGGGCGGGGTATGAAGCTGGCAAAGATGTCGTGCTGACACTTGACGCTGCGGCGAGCGAATTCTTCGAAGATGGACACTATACGTTTAGGTGGTCCTCAGGTAAGCGAAGGGATACTGCATCGATGATAGATTTTTGGGCGGACTGGGTAAAACAGTACCCTATTTTTTCTCTTGAGGATCCTCTTGATGAAAACGACTGGGATGGATGGAAAGCACTAACTGAAGTTATTGGAAACCGCGTACAGATAGTTGGAGATGATCTTTTTGTTACCAGTGTAGAGCGGCTTCGTCAGGGCATCCGCTCAGAAACTGCGAACGCTGTGTTGATCAAGGTCAATCAAATTGGCACCCTCACAGAGACTTTTGAGACGATGGAGGTTGCAAGTGCAGCTGGATATCAGAGTGTTGTTTCTCATCGTTCAGGAGAAACTGAAGATACTATGATTGCAGACCTTGCAGTTGCTATGGGAGCTGCTCAGATAAAGACCGGAAGTGCAAGTCGAAGTGATCGTGTAGCCAAGTATAATCAGCTTCTTAGGATTCAGGATGAGCTGGGACTAGGAGCTCGGTATGCCGGGGCTAGTATATGGTCACGGGTTTCAAAAAGATTTGAAGTTAGTCCTACTTAAATGAGAAAGCTGAAGAAGGTCATTTTTCCTGTCATTCTCTTTTTAGGTATCTACTATGCTTTTTTCAGTGGAGAATATTCTTGGTTTTCTCTCCGCGAACTCCGCAGCGAACTGGCTAGAACACAAATAGAATTGGATGAAAAGCGTGAAGAAATCGACTCACTTGTGGCACTGAACGACTCTGTACGGTCAGACCTTGGTACTCTTGAAAGGATCGCCAGAGAACGTTTCGGAATGATCAAAGATGGGGAGACCATATACCGTTTCGCAGAGCCCACTAACTCTTTAGGCAGCGCCTCAGACCCCATTAAGGTTGATCGGCACTAGTTTGAGCGGGTGTGTGAACAACCTGTATTATTGTCGATCTAGTTGACATGCTCTCAGGCCCAGATAAGCTTTTCCCGCGCCGCCGGAGTAGCTCAGTTGGTTAGAGCAGCGGAATCATAATCCGCGAGTCGGGGGTTCGAGTCCCTCCTCCGGCATCTAAAATCCATAATTTCTTATGATATCGAGTGTGTCGAAAGAGACGTCCAGAACTCGGGAAAAGCTAGACAGCTAAGTTTATATATGCTTAGGCCGAAACACTTTCGTGCTGGCTGTACATATCTTTCTGGAACGCCGTTATTGGTAGCACATAGAGGAGGGGCGAAGCTTGCTCCTGAGAATACTCTACTATCATTCCAGAGAGCGGTTGAGTGGTGGCGGGCGGACATCCTGGAGATGGACGTGCGTCTAACTAGTGACGGACATGTAGTTGTGATTCACGACGCGACTGTCAATCGAACAACTGACGGTGCTGGTTTGGTAGCAGACTTGAATTTGGACGAGATATGTAAATTAGATGCAGGATATAACTTCGAAGACTTAACCGGTCAGTATTCATTTCGGGGTCAGGGCGTGACGGTGCCAACTTTTGAGGAAGTATTAACTGCTCTTCCTCATACACGAATGAATGTGGAGGCAAAAGAACCCGAGGTAGCAGGGCCATTGGTTGAAGTTATAAAACGACACTCTGCGGAGCATCGCGTACTTATTGCGGCACAATTTGAACGGTGCCGCAGAGAGATCAGACATTACGATGGGCCGTGGGGTGCTAGCCGTCAGCAAGTCTTTTGGTTTTGGTTGGGGCATCATCTCCCATGGGTGAACCCCTTTAAACTATCAGCCGATGTTCTTCAGGTTCCCGAGCTATGGAAGGGTTTGCGTGTTGTATCACCAAGGTTTCTTCAGCAGGCTCATGCTCGAAATATACCGGTACATGTTTGGACTGTGGATGATCCAGAGGACATGCGCCGTCTAATTGATTGGGGTGTCGATGCTATTCAAAGTGATCGGCCAGATCTACTGGCTGCTTTATTGGCTGAGATCAGATATCGCCCTCCAATACCTGGTACTGAGCAAGACTTAGCATGAATAAGGATTCACATAGTTTAGTCAGTCGCTTTCGGTCAATTTATGCATCAGCTCGTGTTAGCTTTCTGTCAGATGCTCCTATTGTGGTAGCGGTATCTGGAGGTCTAGACTCTGTTACACTTCTGCACCTCTTGCGCTTTGGGCTTAGTCAGTCCCATCCACTTCATGCTGCGCACTTTGATCACTGTACTCGGGATGATAGCGGTGCTGATGCACGGTGGGTAAGCGGCCTCTGTCGAGCCTGGAATGTACCGCTCACACTTGGGCGTGCAGAAGAAGTATTGACGTCGGAAGAATCAGCGCGGGACGCACGTCATATTTTTCTCGATTCTGTCCGGATCAGAATGGGGTCAAAAGTAGTTGTGATGGCACACCACTCTGATGATCAGGCAGAGACTGTGTTTTTTAGAATGGTTCGAGGTACTGGTTTGAGAGGGCTGTGTGGTATCGCTGAATACAGAGAACCTGGAATCTGGCGCCCACTTCTATCTTTTTGGCGAGATGAGATTGCTCGGTATGCCCAAGAAGTGCGCCTGACGTGGCGAGAAGATGCTACAAACCATGAGCATCAATTCACACGGAGCATCATACGGAATGATCTTTTCCCAGCAATTGAATCAACGATTTCCCCTGCTGTAAAGAGGTCTCTCGTTCGGATCTCAGATTTAGCACGGGCAGATGAGGAAGCCTGGGCTAGTCTGCTGAAGGAAGTATTGGAGACCCTCAAGTTAAAAGAGGGTAGTGGAGTCATTACACTCGATTTCCAAGAGATTTCCCGGTTCCATAGAGCGATTCGCAGTCGGGTTCTCCGGGAGCTTGCAGGACGACTGAGCTATCAGCTAGATGCCACTGGAACAAGACTGGCCTCAGATTTTATTGACTCAGCTAGTAGTGGTCAGAAAATAGATTTAACAGGGGGTTTGCAGTTACGAAGAGATCTAGACCAATTGGTTTTCCTAACCAAATCGGTAGGTGTCCATGATAGGCCGCTATTGATTTCAAATTTGCAACCTGGTTCAGGAACGGCGCTACTAGGTGGTCGTGAATTGCTAGTCAAGTGGAGTCCTGAAGAGAGATGCGATTCGATGTTAGAGCGTTTTGCTCTGACTGCACCTTGCTTTCCCCTTATGATTCGTGCACGACAGCCCGGTGATCGGATTCGCATGTCTGCTGGAACCAGAAAGCTTAAGAAATTATTTCTAGAAGCTCGAATCCCTCAACCCGAGAGGCATCAGATTCCACTTTTGGTCGATGGAGTGGGGCGTATTATCTGGGTCCCGGGTATTGCTAAGGCAGCCCCCTTCGGTGATGAAGAGAGAGTAGGAAATATTCTCCATATAGGGATTTCAGATGCAAAAGCTATTTGAGGGGAAACAGACGGTTCGCATGATCTTTTCTGCAGATGAGATTGAAGCTCGCGTCCACGAGATTGGGTGTGATATTGGGAAGACTTATTCAGAACGGGATCACCTAATTGTTTTGGGCGTATTAAAGGGATCTTTCATCTTTCTAGCTGATCTAGTCCGGTCTATACCCATATCTTTACAGGTGGATTTTCTTGTAACATCAAGTTATGGCGGAAACAAAGTATCAAGTAATGAATTACAACTACTCTATATACCAACAGTCGATCTAGCTGGGCGTGCGGTTTTAATTGTTGAAGATATAGTAGACAGCGGGACGACACTCAACGCGTTAATTCCTTTAATAGAGGCTTATGAACCCAGGAGCATTGAAGTGTGTGCACTACTTCATAAAAGGGTTGCTAAAATAGGCATAAGCCCCCGGTGGGTAGGTTTTGATGCACCTAATGAGTTCCTTGTGGGGTATGGGTTGGATCATGCTGAAGACTTTCGCCATTTACCATATATTGCGAGCCTATAGTGAGTTTGCTGTTCCATATAGTAAGGTTGGCCACCTAAGGTTGAGGAAGCATGCCAGAACCTGATCCGATACAACCGAACGAAGAGAAGCCATTAGGCAAGTTCTCGAAGAACGCAGCACTCTTGGGGATGATGGTGTTGTTATTCCTGATAGTGAGCAATTTTGTTCGAACTAATGATCCGGCTTCAGCAGAGATTACCTATACTGAGTTCCGCGCGCAGCTGAATGCTGGCAATGTGCACCAGGTTACAGTCATCGACAGAAAGATCGATGGTGAATTTCGTGCTCCCATTGTCAAGCAGGACCGGGAAATCACTCAATTCGAACTCACTCTTCCGGGAGAGATGACGGATGGATTGATAGACGATCTTGAGGCAGGGGACGTCATTATTGATGCGGAGACATCACAGCCTGGCTGGGGGACACTCCTTCTTAGTGCGCTTCCTTGGCTACTCTTTATAGCCTTCTGGATTTGGATTTTTCGCACAATGCAGGGTGGCGGTAATAGAGCATTCCAATTTGGACGGTCTAAGGCCAAGCTCATTTCGCACGACACACCCAAGGTTACTTTTGCGGATGTTGCTGGAGCTGATGAAGCGAAGCAGGAACTTGAAGAGATTATAGAGTTCCTTAAGGATCCTAGTAAGTTTTCTAGATTGGGTGGCCGGTTGCCCACTGGCGTCCTGCTAGTGGGTCCTCCTGGTACGGGTAAAACTCTTCTAGCGAGGGCTGTAGCTGGGGAAGCCGGTCGACCCTTCTTCCAGATGTCTGGGTCAGATTTTGTTGAAATGTTTGTTGGTGTTGGTGCTTCGCGGGTCCGCGATCTTTTTGAACAGGGGAAAGATCAAGCTCCCTGCATAATCTTTGTAGACGAAATAGATGCAGTTGGCCGGCATCGCGGTGCCGGCCTTGGTGGTGGTCATGATGAGCGTGAACAGACGCTCAATGCTCTTCTGGTTGAAATGGATGGTTTTGAGTCAAACGAAGGTGTGATTCTTCTTGCTGCAACCAATCGGCCAGATGTACTTGATCCTGCACTTTTGAGGCCTGGACGCTTTGACCGGCAAATTGTTGTGGACGCTCCAGATGTTAAAGGCAGAGAAGGTATCCTTCGGGTACATGCCAAAAAATTGCCTCTAGCAGATGATGTTGAGCTCGCTATCATTGCTCGAGGAACGCCGGGCATGAGTGGTGCGGATCTTGAGAATATCTGTAATGAAGCTGCCTTGCTGGCGGCCCGCCGAGATGCTGACAAGGTAGGAATGGAGGACTTCGAGCAAGCCAAGGACAAGATTATGCTTGGCACAGAACGACGGAGCCTAGTTCTTACTGAAAATGAACGCAGGCTGACTGCCTATCATGAAGCAGGACACGTGGTTTTGGGGTTGAAGATCCCAGGGTTAGATCCGGTCCATAAGGTCACAATCATTCCGAGGGGACGAGCACTGGGAATTACCGCGAGTTTACCAGAAGAAGACCGGCACTCATACACCAAGGAATGGATGGAAGGACAGTTAGCCATGTTGTTTGGTGGGCGAGTTGCAGAGGAAATTACGTTTGGCCCAAAAGATGTCACGACAGGTGCAGGTAATGATATTGAGCGTGCAACGGCTATGGCTAGACGGATGGTGATGACCTTTGGGATGAGTGAAGTCGTGGGATTGGTCTCGGTCGGTGATTCTGAGCAAGAAGTGTTCTTGGGAAGAGAAATCGGTCAACGCAGAGTTATTTCTGAGCATACTGCTAGATTGGTTGACGAAGAGGTCAAAGGGCTTTTGGACTCAGCTCATGAACGTGCTCGTGAAGTACTAAAGGAACATGGGGAGTTATTAGAGGCTGTAGCTCAAGCACTGCTAGAACGAGAGACCTTGGATCGTGAAGAAATCAAAGCTCTTGAGCAAGGGGAACCCCTTCCTCCTCAACCAGATCTGGCTGCAGAAGAGCTTGTCCCTCCGCCGTCGGATTTATCAGAGTCGACTGAAAAAACTTCTTCTCCTATGGGTTTGCCTGGAGCAGATGGGCCGTTGCCCGGACCTGCCACTAGCGTTTATGAAGTCCCTGATCATAGTGAATAGTGACGGGAACTTGATTCAGGAGTTGTAGGGGTGGCACCAATTTGGGAACAACTGGAGTACTTAACACCAGGGTGGACAGATCTGGTAGAGATCCTGCTTGTGGCATTCTTGGCTTACAGGATTCTCATAGTCATACAGCGCACTCGTGCAATGCAAATCATGTTAGGACTGGTTTTGCTAGCGTTTATATATGGTGCTGCTCGCTTGTTAGATTTGGTTTTGATCCGGACCCTCTTGGAGGCGGCTTTTCAGTATGGAGCGATTGCAGCGCTAGTGGTATTTCAACCTGAACTTCGTTCAACACTTGCGCGTCTTGGTCGTAGCAGAATGGTTCGAGTTTTTCAGCGCATGGAAGTGGGAAGAGTCGCAGAAGAACTCCTAGAAGCTATTTTAAGCTTATCATCATCCGGATACGGAGCGATCATAGCGATTCAGCAAGAAATTGGACTAGATGAGTATGCGGAGACGGGTAGCTCTATTGATGCTCGTGTGTCTGCTGATATCCTGAAGACCATATTTACCCCGTACTCACCGCTTCACGATGGGGCTGTCTTAATCTCTGGAGATCAGATCCGCAGTGCAGCTGCAATCTTGCCGCTGACTCAGTCTCAGGTCGACCATTCACTAGGGACGAGGCACCGTGCAGCTATTGGCTTGAGTGAAGAGACTGATGCTATAGTAATCATTGTGAGTGAGGAAACTTCTCAGATTGGAGTAGCGATTGAAGGTCGTTTGGAACGGGATCTCGGAGCCGAGCGTTTGCGAGAAATCCTGCTGGGTAGATTGCCCACATTGGACACAGCAATCCGACCGGCAGGGTAGTACCGCTGGGACAGAGCGGATTCACTCATATTTTTGTCTTAAGTTTGATGCGTTGACACTCTGAGGAGGCCTGCTCTACATTCACCCGGTCCTATAAGGACGTGTCAGCACTGAGCATCGCTTCAGTGTTTGATTCTTTACTTGAACGTTCGGTCCCAAAAATCAATCAGGAGTAGGCTTAAGTGGGCACCCAATACCAGTTGATGACGCTGTTTGCAGATGGCGGACTAATGATGTATCCGCTTACGCTTTGTTCCATGGTTGCTCTGGGTGTCATCTTGGCCAAGGCTGTCACGTTGCACTTCGCTCACCGCGGTGCAGATCGAGTATTAGAGGAGGTAGAGGAATCTGCTTTAACCGGGGATGTGTCAGCTGCCATTGAGATTTGTAGGGAAACTCCAGGACCTGCTAGTGCTATTCTACTTGCTGGTCTTCGAAGAATTCAGACGAGGAAACTTGCTGCAGGTGAGCTAGAATCAGCAGTCGCCACAACGGGGACCATAGAACTTGGTTTTCTAGAGCGGGGCCTCGTTATTCTGGCGACGATAGCAAATGTTGCTCCACTCATGGGTTTTCTAGGGACTGTCGCAGGTATGATTTTAGCGTTTGCTGCGATTGAACAAGCGGGTGACGTGGATCCAAGCCTTGTGGCTGGCGGTATCAAAGTTGCCCTACTTACAACGGCTGCTGGACTTCTGATCGCTGTTCCGGTCAACATCTCCTACAATTTTTTTGTGACTCGTATAGATAAGCTAATTGTCGATATGGAGCACGGGACCCAGAAGATATTGAATCTTGCTTGGGATATGGAGAAGTCTGGAAAGATCCAGATTCTTGGGGCAGACGGCAGTGGTAATGAAGAGCAGGTCTTAGCTGGTGTGAGTGCTGCAGCTCCAGCTCAGGAGGTGTCTTCAGATACGTTAGTGGAGCAGCCTCCTGTATCTGAAAAAGAGAATGTGCTTAAGGTAGTCTTAGATCGTGTAGCTAGTTTTTTCGCATCGGAAAAATCGGAAGACGATACAGAATAAGAACTAAGATCCAGAAGTTATATAGTAACTATAGTTTTTAGAGTTCAAGAGATAATTGCTTAGCGAAACTGGGAGCAGAAATGTCGGTTCTTAGTAACAAAAAATCGAAGGCCAGTAGCGAGGTTCCTACTTCGTCGATGGCTGATATCGCCTTTCTATTACTGATTTTCTTTCTGGTTACGACCACTTTTCCGAAGGATAAGGGCCTGGCCATTGTTCTTCCGGAGCCAGGTGAGGAAGCCCAGGTCAGCCAAAAGAACATCCTCCATCTGCTGATCCAATCATCGGGTATTGTGACAGTTAAAAGAGGTGAGAGTCAGCAGGAGCAGCAAATGCGCCCGCAAGAGATTGAAGGATTGTGGCGTCAGGAGGTGACTTCAAATCCGAACTTGATTGCGGCCGTAAAAACGCATCCGGATGCTCCGTATAAGTTCATGGTAGATGTATTAGATGCACTGCATTCCGGTAATGCCGAACGAATCTCACTCCAGGTATTGGACGAATAGATATGGCCATCAAAGGCGGTGGGTTCGAAAAGAGTTCAAAGGCGTCATCGGAGATCCCTTCTTCATCGATGGCTGATATCGCCTTTCTATTACTTATATTTTTTATGGTCACTACTGTTTTTCAGCGTGATCGTGATCGGCCTATTGAGTGGGCGGAGGCAGAGTCTGCACAGAAGATTGATGAAAAGCAGAAGAACATCCTCAATATTTGGATGGAGCGGGAAGGTGGGGTGTACATCAACGATCAACCCCACACTATGGAGCAAGCCACTACTGTGGTTGCTCCCCTGTATGCTGCCTCTGAGAGAGCACTAGTGATCTCAGTACGTGGTGATCGGGAAGTTCCATATCGTTATATGGACCAACTACAGACGGCACTCGTGAATGCCGGTGTGGTTCGTGTGGTTTTTGCAACACAGTTAGAGCAAAGCATGCAGAGGGAGAGACGATGAGTTCTGACGAAGCCGTAACAGTTCTGGAAAATCAGGAAACTGCGAATGAGCGTCTAAAAAAGAGTTTCAGCTCTTGGTTCTGGGGCTCTATGATTGTTGCGACAGTGTTCCATTTTTCTGCCTTCGCTTTTTGGCCAGAGCTCACTGCTGCAGATTTCTCTTTCGAATCTGAGGAGTTAGAGGCGATTGAACTCCCACCTGAGATTGAAATTCCGCCACCGCCTCAGCAAATAGCCCGTCCAGCGACGCCGGTTATGGCTTCTGCGGACATTGATGAAGATATAACGATTGCACCGACCACTTTTGAGGATAATCCGGTCGAAGAATTGCCTCCTCCTCCTGAGGAGCAGGTTGTGGATATTTCAGCAGCGCCGACCTTCACGCCCTTTACGGTGGCTCCGGATATCCAGAATAGAGCAGAAGTAATCCGGGCAATGGAACGTGAGTATCCGCCTCTTCTCAGAGATGCTGGAATTGGTGGTACTGTGCAGGTGTATTTTTTCATTGATGAGGATGGGACTGTGCAGCAGTTCCAGGTTAATGAGAGTTCTGGCCACCAGGCACTGGATGATGCAGCATTAGCCGTAGCAAGTGTATACCGTTTTTCGGCGGCATTAAATCGAGATAAGAAGGTTCCTGTGTGGGTTTCTTTTGGGATTACATTCCAGGTTCGCTAATACAGAGCCTTAAGGGATCCTAAAGGGACCCCGCTGGAGCTCTCTCCGGCGGGGTCCCTTTAGTTTACTTAGTGAGCTAATAATCTGAATATCACGATGACTTCCAGCTACAAAGAACTTCTCTCTAATACATTGCCTCAAGTTTATGACCGGATAGGTGAAGCCATCTCGGCTTCTGGCCGTGAGTCTGACTCTGTGCGTTTGGTGGCAGTCACAAAGGGACATTCATTGGATGCAGTATCAGCTGCTCTAGATCTAGGGCTCACTGACTTAGGTGAGAACCGTGTGGAAGAACTTGAAAAAAAGGTTGATGAATTCGGTAGAGATCTACCAACGTGGCATATGATTGGACACTTACAAAGCAGGAAGGTAAGGAGAGCCTCTGAAGTCGCTCATCTAATTCAGTCAGTTGATTCTATGAAGCTTGGGACTCGTATCTCCAGATTTGCTCAAGAGAGTGGGTTTGTAGTTCGGACCTTGGCTCAAGTAAATGCTTCTGGAGAGTCCTCCAAGAGCGGGTTCAATCCGGCTTCTGCTGTCGATGATATCTTATGTCTAAGTGAATTGTCAGGTATCCGAGTAGATGGGTTAATGACGATGGCATCGTTTGGGGCTAATGATAAGAACTTAACCAGCACATTTCGATTTTTGCGAGCGATTCATAGACAATTACAAGATCAGGGAGATATGGTGGGTCCCGAGTTATCTATGGGTATGACGAACGATTTTGAAATTGCAATACGAGAGGGGAGTACAATGGTTCGCGTTGGCACAGCCCTCTTTGGCGCTCGCACGTGAATGTGATTGCTCAGTTGCTTGATGGAATTCAGCGAGCACGTCATCAGTATAGACCTTATCAGCGATGAGTTTTTTGCGAATTCTGACAAATCAGATGAGGTTTCTCAGCTTCTTTCTCGAGTGAGAGCCGCTGAATCTCAACTAATTTCCTTAATTAAGTACATCCTGGGCGGACTATGAGCTATCCCCAGTTACCAGACACACTGATCCAAATGGAGAAGGAAACCCTTGAACATTGGGTGGAGGAAGACCTTTTTCGTCAATCGCTTGCTAAGAACTCAAGTGGAGAGCCGTTCGTGTTCTATGAAGGCCCTCCCACTGCTAATGGACGACCTGGCTTGCACCATGTGATTGGCCGGACGATCAAGGACCTTGTTTGTCGCTTCCACTCAATGGAAGGCAGGAGTGTAACGAGGATTGCTGGTTGGGATACTCATGGTCTCCCTGTTGAAATTGAAGCTGAGAAAAAACTTGGAATAACCGGTAAGCCGGAGATTGAAGAGCTTGGTATCGCGGAGTTTAATAGAGCATGTAGGGAGTCTGTTTTTACCTATAAGGAAGAGTGGGAGGAACTTAGTGAAAGGATTGGTTACTGGTTAGAATACTGGCGGCCTTATGTAACCTTTCATGCTGACTACATTGAGTCAGTTTGGTGGATACTCAAGCAATTTGCTGACAAAGGTCTGCTTTACCGGGGCCATAAGAGCGTTCCATACTGTCCCCGTTGTGGAACGGCGCTCTCTTCCCATGAAGTGGCTCAGGGGTATAAAGATGTTGAGGATCCTTCGCTTACATTTATCGCCCATCTCTTAGACGATCAAGGTAATCGTGATCCGAGAGGACGTGGCTTTCTAGTATGGACTACAACCCCATGGACTGTGCCCTCCAACACTGGGTTAGCAGTTCATCCAGATCTCACTTATGTGGAGGTTTTGAGTGATAATGATTGCTATATAGTTGCTGAAAGCCGTGTAGAGGATCTGTTTGGAGAAGGCGCCGCCGTTGGTGCTAAGTGGAAAGGAGCTGAGCTAGCGGGGCTCAGTTACGAGAGGCCGCTAGACCTTGTTCCTGAACTAGCAGATAGTGGTAACGGGTGGACTGTAGTAGTAGAGGACTTTGTAAGCGCTGAAGAGGGTACCGGCGTTGTGCATATGGCTCCGGCATTTGGCGCAGATGACTATGTAGCTGGTCAAAAGCATGGTCTTCCCATGATCAATCCGATTGATGCTAGTGGCTGCTTCGTTGATGGTACTGCGATAGTAGGGGGTGAATTCGTTAAGGATGCTGATTCGATTCTAGTGGATGAACTTCGCTCTAGAGCAAAACTTTTTGACATTGGACGAATAACCCACAGTTATCCGCACTGTTGGCGTTGTGCATCACCTCTGCTTTACGTAGCTCGAGATTCATGGTTTGCCGCAACTTCAAACTTCCAAAAGGCGCTGCTCGCAAATAATGAAGCGGTGCAGTGGTATCCAGCTGAAGTTGGTGAGAATCGCTTTGGCGAGTGGCTCAGGGGCAACGTTGATTGGGCACTTTCACGCGACCGCTATTGGGGTACTCCCCTTCCAGTTTGGGTTTGCAGCAATGACGCTGATCATCTCAGATGGATCGGATCTTTCTCTGAATTAGCGGAGCTGGCTGGAGAATTGCCAAAGGACTTTGATCCTCACCGACCGTTCATTGATGATTTTACAGGTCCCTGTGCTGAGTGCGATGGCATAATGAGGCGTGCTCCGGAGGTTGTCGATGTATGGTTTGATTCTGGCGCGATGCCATTTGCTCAGTGGCATTATCCTTTTGAAAATAAGAACGAGTTTGATGCTCATTTTCCAGCTGATTTCATCTCGGAAGGATTGGATCAGACTCGAGGATGGTTTTATTCGCTCCTTGCGATCTCGACCCTGCTAGAGCGGGGCACACCATTCAAGAATGTGATTGTGAATGATCTTGTTTTAGATGCAGAAGGCCAGAAGATGTCCAAGTCCAAGGGCAATGTGGTTAACCCTTGGGATGCAATCGAAGAACATGGTTCTGACGCTTTGCGCTGGTATTTTATCACTTCCTCTAATCCTTGGGTTCCTAAGCGATATGATTCTCTAGGGGTCAAGGAGGCAGCCCGACGATTCTTCGACACGCTTTTCAATACTTATAAATTCTTCTCTCTCTATGCATCTGCTGAAGGGTGGTCAGCATCGGAGGCTGATCCATTACCAACGGAGCGGTTGCTTTTGGATAGATGGCTATTATCACGGTTGGATTCTGTAGTCTCCATAGTAAGAGAAGATCTGGAAGCTTATCAGGTCACACGTGCATATAGGACGCTCGGTGATTTTGTCGTGGAGGATTTATCTAACTGGTACGTGCGCCGAAGCCGTCCTCGGTTTTGGGGAAATAGTGATGTTGAAGATACCCGGGCGGCGTTCCGAACTCTCTGGGAGGCACTGTGCATCGTAACTAAACTTTTAGCTCCTATTACTCCATTCGCATCTGATTGGATGTATCGAGCATTAACTAACCAAAGTGTTCACCTGCAGCGCTTTCCCACGCAAACTGACTTGCGCAATGAAAATCTAGAAGAGGAAATGTCAGCCGCGCGTGTACTAGTATCACTTGGTCGTGCAGCTCGAGAAGAGGCACGAGTTCGGGTAAGACAACCATTAATGCGAGCAGAGGTGGTCTTACCCCAGGGCAAGGAGCTTTCTGGAGAAGTTCTTGCCGTCGTCCGTGAAGAACTTAACGTGAAGGAAGTAGTTTTTCGGTCTGGCTTGGACGGGCTAGTTACTCTCGTGGCACGGCCAAACTATGCCGCCCTTGGTCCCGTTTTCGGAAAGAAAACGAACACTGCCGCCACAGCCATTAAGATGCTCTCTCAGGAAAAGCTTGAGCAATACCGAAATGGGGACTCGGTCCAGATATCGGTTGAAGATCAACTCTATTGTTTGGCGGATGGAGATGTGGAGATCATTCAAGAAGCTTCCGGATCTCTTGTAGTTAAGGGCGAAGGAATGACGACTTTGGCTCTGGATGCTGAACTGAACCAAGAATTAATAGCTGAGGGTATTGCTAGGGAGCTTGTGAATCGCGTTCAGCGACTCCGAAAGGATGCGGGTTTGGAAATCACGGATCGTATTGAGCTAGGGATATCAGGAGGACTAGAATTACAACAAGCAGTGACTATACACAGGGAGTTCATATCTGGGGAAACGCTCGCGTTGAAACTAAATATTGATAGCGGGCTTAATGGTGAGAGTTTTACTCACATACATGAGGTTGAAATCGACGACATGCTCGTGCAGATCGGATTGAGCATGGCAACAAAGTAAGCGCCCGTGGAAGCACAGATACACAAGCTGGTAGTTCTAGAGGCCGAGGTTGGTCGGGTAGATAGGATCGTGGCTGACCGCCTAGGTCTGTCACGGACTCGCGTACAGAGGTTGCTCAACGAGGGGCTTGTCTCTGTAAATGGTGAAGGCGCAAGAAAATCTTTAGTAGTAACTATGGGAGATGAACTTGAGGTGATTGTTCCCCCGGTGAAGCCCGTGGAAATGACCCCTGAAAAGATACCCCTAGAGATAGTGCATGAGGATGAAGCACTCGTAGTCGTTAATAAGCCTGCTGGTATGGTTGTTCATCCTGCTCCAGGTCATCGTTCAGGTACTATGGTAAATGCCTTATTGTATCATATTTCAGATCTTTCTGGGGTGGGAGGAAGGTTGCGTCCCGGTATCGTTCACCGGTTAGATCAGCATACCTCCGGTCTTTTGGTCGTAGCAAAGAATGACCAAGCACACCATTCTCTCTCTGATGCCTTGAGGGAGAGACGAGTTAAGCGTATCTACCGGGCGGTGGTGTGGGGGCATCTCTCCATGACGAGGATGACTATAGACGCACCGTTAGGTAGAGATCCCAAAGAACGGAAGAGAATGGCCGTCAGAGAGGATGGTCGAGTTGCAATTTCTCACCTTAATGTTCGAGAACAGTGGGCCCGGGCAGATCTTATCGACATTCGTCTTCAGACAGGTAGGACACACCAAATCCGTGTACATCTTGCCCATATTGGTCATCCTGTCGTGGCTGACCCGATTTATGGAGTGGGATGGGAGCGGGGTATGGGAGGAGCTAATCGAACTTGGGCAAAAGACTTAGCTCGTCGGGTACCTAGGCAGTTTCTCCATGCGGCAGAACTCAGCTTTGAACATCCACTAACAGGAATGGAGATGCACTTTGAAGCCGAGCTTCCAGATGATTTATCTAGTGTTGTAGCATGGGCACGAGGTGAACTTAGCTGATCTGATGTAGGGGGGATTTTCTGGATCAGGCCCCTTTTTGGCTATTCGGGGAGGAGATAGAGAGGATGATTGAATGTGAATGTGTGATAGATCTGTATCACCATGCTGCTGCTCAGATGGAGATTATAGAGGGCAAGTGAGAGCTTTTACGGTTCAGTGTGTTAGCCTATTAATAGGATCTATTACAACCTTAGGTGCTGCTACTCTTAACCAGACTTCTTTGACTGATTCGCTGGATGGAGAGGCATATCATCGCATTAAGGGGGAGCGTGTATTTGTAGATTTCACTGCAGAAGACTCACTCGTAGCTGCAGCGGTCCTTAGTTTCTTGAATGGACAAGATGTTTTGCCGGGGCTACCAGATTCTGTACCTAGTGGTGTCCGAGCAGTTCTTGCTCATTCGCTAGAAGCATTGAACGAAGTCTCTGGCTTAGTGATTCCAGAGTGGAGTGGAGGAGTAGCACTGCCTCGCCTTCGTACTTTAGTTATTCCAAGCCTAGAAGGATCCCACCTCCTTGATCCAGAAGGGAAACGGATACTCCGACACGAGTGGGCGCACCTTGGTCTGGCAGAGGAGCTTGATGGCTTGAGGGCTCCGAGGTGGTTTGACGAAGGCTATGCTCAGTGGGCATCAGGTGGGTTTAGGGCGATGGAAGCCTGGAAACTACGGTTGCTTTTAGCTGTGGGGAGAGCTCCGTCAATGGACTCTCTCTCACTACGATGGCCCTCGGATCGCGCTGAAGCAGAGATTGCGTATCTCTTGTCTGCTAGTGCGGTCACTTACCTTCTTGGTCAGAGTGGAGATCGGGGACTCCAGATTTTTTTGGATCGCTGGCGTCTCGACCGAGCATTTGATCCTGCTTTCCGGTCCGTCTTCGGTTTGACGATTAGCCAATTCGAAGAAGATTGGAAGAAGCATATAAAGGACAGATACGGTTGGCTCTTCGTATTGAGTCATTCAACCATCTTTTGGATGGCTTTGGCACTTATCTTGCTTCTTATTGTGCAGGTGCGCCGAAGTCGTAACCGGGA
>Ga0310344_10000632_pt1 | contig 27647 bp, 21 predicted proteins | sample HC15DNA20200_MG_FD_203801 | JGI IMG/M metagenome (GOLD analysis project Ga0310344, IMG submission 203801) | Marine microbial communities from station ALOHA, North Pacific Subtropical Gyre - HC15-DNA-20-200_MG | ecosystem: Environmental > Aquatic > Marine > Oceanic | place: Pacific Ocean: North...
GGCTCAGCCTGAATCCAAAAAGCATCATTTTCATAAGAAAATTCTCCTTGGATCCGATCATAAAATTGATTGCCAACTATGCCGTGTCGATCCGCGAAAGTTCCCGTCACAAGACTCACGTGATTTGGAAACGTACTAGATGGAAATACCGGAAGCAGAGCACGCGCGTATGTGCCCTCCCTCATCAGACGTTCAAACCCTGGTAGGACCGTATTTTTTACAGCATCGTGACGTACACCATCCATTGATATAATTATCACAATAGGTTTATCGTTTCCCCCCAAAGAATAGGAAGGGAAGCATAAGAATACTAAGAGCAAAAAAAATGCAAAATTTCTAACTTTCGCATTTAACATCTTGTTGCTTTCAACGATGCTCGACCACTTCAGGATGACCCGCTTTCGCTAGCTCTTTACGAATTTTATCAGCAGATTCATCTAGCATTTCTCCAGACGCATTCAAATTTACACTTTTAAAATCAAAATCACTCATCTGATTTGCACCAAAAACGTGAACATGAACGTGAGGTACTTCAAAACCGGCAACCACCATACCAACTCGTCTCATCCCAAATGCATCATGAATACTTTTGCCTACTTTATGCGAAACATTCGTCAAGTGAGCTACGAGGTTGGTTGAGAGATCAAGCCAGTGATCGACTTCTACTTTGGGCACTATCAAGGTATGACCAGGCGTCAGTGGTTCAATCGTTAAAAACCCTACCGCTTGATCATCTTCCCAAATAAATCGACCTGGCAGATCCCCTTGAATAATTTGTGTAAACAACGAAGGCATGTACGAAATCCTCCATAATCTATTGATTAAGCCGGTCCCTATAGCACCAAAGAAAAAGCTGAGCTAGAGATCTCGGACCCACTATAACCTAACTCGACTACGAGGAACTTACAGCTTGGACAAAGGGGAGCAATATAACTTCCAAAACACTGGTTTTGATAACGAGCACCTTGTTACTCCAGATGGTTTGAGTGTTCGGAGATTTCGTCGCGAATTAGGATGGTCCCGAAAAGACCTCTCTAGATCAATCTCAATTGCAAGTCTCAGGGCAAACGGCATAGAAGCTTCCCTTACCCCTAATCAAATCTCAGGAATAGAGGAGAATAGTGAACCGATAAAATATTCAGACCTTTGCCTAGTCGCTTCAGGATTAAACTGTAATCCCATTGACCTGCTTTTATGAGATTATTATTCGCTTAGTCGAAACCTAAACCCTCTTGCAAAAATTTCGTAAAACCTTTCTCCATTCGGAATGTGATATGACCAGTATCACAAATTTTTAACCGTGAATTTTTCCAATGATCGAGGAGTAGCTTCAATTGAGAGCCCTCAATAATCAAATCATGTCTAGCCGCAAACACACTCTTTCTAGTTGCTGTCGGTTCAGGTAACACTAAAGGCGATGTTAGACGCCATAGCTTATTTATATTTTCCTTCCCCAGCCCATCTCTAATTGCATTTTTCGTCCAGGAAACGGGAGCGTGAGACCATACGGTATCGGCAGGGTTTATTAAAGGAACTCCCAAAACAACATTTGGAATATTTTCTTCCAAAGCAGCGACTACAGAAGCATGGTAAGCCCCCAAAGAAATGCCAAACAAGCTTGGCGTAATTCCCGTTTGAGTCTTTAACCACGCAATCCAGCTCCGAATATCGTAAATACTCTGGGTGATTGCATGCAGCGTTACAAGCGCGTCACCCGTAAAAAATCCATCTCCGCTTCGAAAGTTCAATGCCCTAGGACCATGAAAACTTAAAATCGGGAAGAGTAAGTTAAACCCCATTACGGAGTGCAGAAAATGAGCATCGAACATCCTGAAGTCCAGAAAAGGGCGACCTAAACCAAACCCGTGCACGCAAACCACCCATGGCCGGCCGACTTTTTCATGAACCATTGACCAAGCATGGTTAGTACGGTGGATATCTCGCAACTGCCAGTTTTTCGAACCTGGGAAAAGAGAGTGAGGGACATAAGTACTGTCGCTTTGAAGGTGCTGATATAATAATCTGCCACATTTTTGATTGGTTGAGGATACGAACCTTGGTGCGATAGGACTCTCTCCGTAATAGCCGCGGGGATCATTTTCCCAACCTTCCTTCTCTATTACAGATTCCATAATCATTAACTCATGACGAATCCTGGAAAATTGGCTGGGGGCTATCCTTCTCAAACTTATTCGAAAAATACCTAATAATAAGCCGTCTATTCCAGCATGTAGTGACGAGGTTAGGATTTCTAAAGTGTTTGATCTCGTGATTAACTTTATTGACTTTCTAAGACCAAGATAGCCGGACAAGAGCGTCAACCCGAAACTTACGAAGAGAATTAAAAAACCTAAGCCTGGGAAGAAAAAAAGAAACAACAAAAAGGACGAAAGTATTCCTAAGAGAGAAACCAAAGAAAGGGAGATCATAGATTCATCACGCTATAAAAAGCAACTACTGATAGCACTATAGGAACAGGCACACGTATAAGCCAAATCCAAATCATTCGTAACCGAGGGGAGAGGTCAACGTTTCTAATAGACTCTATAGATTTCCAGCCAACAAAAAGCGATAGAGCAAACCCTCCCACGACTAAAAAAAGATTTCCCGCTAATGCATCCATTATGCCAAGAATCTCTATTCTCCACGCCGGTGCCAAGCCAACTAAAGAAATCAATACACCACTCAATAATGCTGCTTTTTTCCTCGACCAGGAGAGTAACTCCATTGCACTTGTAACATTAACTTCCAAAATAGAAATAGCTGAAGTCAATGCTCCTAAAGAAAGAGCCAGGAAAAACAGAGTTCCTATCCAGTAACCCGAAGATCCCATGGCTTTAAAGGCCTCCGGAAGAGTTATAAATAGTGCGCCTATGCTACCGACATCATTTTCGGTTCCAACAGTTCCAATAATCTGTGTCGAGAGACCCAGCGCAAAGATCAATGGAAAGACCATTAAACCTGCAAGAAAAGCAACGCCAAAATCTGCTACGGCAATTACAAGTGCGTGTCGCGTTATTGATTCCTCTTTCTTTAAATAACTTGCATACGTTAGGATTGCGCCCATCCCAAGCGATAGACTAAAAAATGCCTGGCCAGCGGCTGCCGTAAATACTTCTATTCGGAGAGCAGCCTTCCAGTTTAAATCGAGGTAGTATCGATACCCCGAAGCAGCCCCATCTAACGTAGAACCATAAAAAGCAATTCCTAATACAACTAAGAATAGAATCGGCATCATGATTAAAGAGGTTCTTTCAATCCCCTTTCGAATACCTGAGGCCACAATAGTGACAGTTATAGCCATAAAGCCTAAATGCCAAATAACCGCATGAATCCCTTGAGATATTTGCTCAAAATGACTCGCGGGGTTATCTGGCAACGAACCTACTAAAGATTCCCAACCATACCTCGCTGTCCAACCAGCAACGACGCTATAGTAAGAGAGTATTAGGAAGCCAGTAACTACGAACAAAACACCCAGAAGAGACCATCGTTTTCCTCCAAAATGTTTCATCGCGTCAATTGGACCCTTTCCTGCTCCTCTCCCGACGCTTAGCTCCGCCAATAAGACCGGTATGCCTACAAAAACAGTAAGAGCGATATAAAGGACAAGAAATGCTGCACCGCCGTATTCGGCCGTTAGATAGGAAAATCTCCACATATTACCTAGGCCGACCGCGGAACCTATAGCCGCTAGTGCAAAACCAGAACTGCTCGAAAATGTCTCGCGCATTAACTACCCACCTCTTATCAAAGTTAACCTATTTTTCCGGATCTTCATGCCGAGGGTTTTTACAGAATCTAAATATACCTATCTCTCCAACTGGAGCCTCTATTAGCTTACACTGACTATTATATAACTGGAGAGAAGCGGTGGGAACGAAGAAGAACGAACAAAAACACGGATCGAATCAAAACCAACGCAGATCGAGGTATAGACTCTCGTCTTCCGTTGTTCCTCGCCAAGCAAAAGTATCGGTAACCGTTGATCCAGAAAAAAGTGATAAGTTCAAAGGAACTGTAACTTACAGACTAGAGATTAAGAGTTCCCGTCAGACCATAGAACTTCACTGTGATGGGTTGAAAGTCAATCGCCCAAGGGTAAGGTCGAAAAATGGAGACATCGAAGGAACCCTAGAACAAAATCTTCCAAACCAAAGACTTCTTATAACTTTTGAAAAACCACTTCCAGCCGGTTCAATAGAATTACAAATGTCGTTCAACGGAGAGCTTCGCAAAGACCTTCGAGGACTCTACTTGGCAAAAGCAGGCAACAAACGCTTTGCGTTTACTCAGCTGGAGGCAGCTGATGCACGCAGGTTTTTCCCATGCTTCGATGAGCCCTCGATGAAAATTCGTCTCGCTCTAGAGGTAACCACAGCAGCGAGTCATACGGTCATCTCAAATTCATCTATCGAAAAAACAATCAAAAAAAAAGGAAATCGGAAAACTGTCCGATTTAAAGAAACTCCACCACTGTCAACATATCTCTTTGCTCTCGGCGTGGGAGACTTGCGTTCCTCAAAAACAGCTTACTCGGGTGAAACAGAAATTAAGGTATGGCACGTGGAGGGAAAGGAAGATCTCTGCGATTTCGCTCTAAATGTGGCAAAAGAAACGCTTTCTCTCTTGGAACTCTACTTTGCTATTCCGTATCCGTATGAAAAACTTGACCTTGTCGGAGTTCCGGATTTTGAAGCTGGAGCTATGGAAAACGCTGGCGCAGTTTTTTTTCGTGAAACTCTTCTCCTTCTAGATCCGAACACTTCCAGCATGGATGAAAAGAAACGAGTAGCTGAAGTAATTTGCCATGAGCTCGCTCACATGTGGTACGGAAACCTCGTCACGATGTCATGGTGGGATGATTTGTGGCTCAATGAGGCATTCGCAACTTGGATGGCCTTCAAGATCGTTGATTCCTGGAAACCAGAATGGAGAATGTGGCACGATTTTCAACACTACAGATCGGCAGCTCTTGTCACAGATGCCCTTCGCTCTAGCCATCCAATATATACAAAAGTACGAACTCCAGATGAAGCTACTGAAAATTTCGATGTGATTACATACGAAAAAGGTGCTTCGGTAGTTCGCATGCTCGAGACCTATCTATCACCATCTGTCTTTCAAGAAGGAGTTCGAACCTACATCTCACGACATCGTGAAGGAAATACCGTCGCTTCGGATCTTTGGCAGGCACTGTCCGAAGCTTCTGGATTTCCGGTTGGGCCTATCGTTCAAAAATGGATCACGACTAAAGGTTTTCCTCTTCTAAGCATGAGCCGTAAAGTCAGATCTGAAGGTACAACTCTCCAGTTTTCTCAGGAACCCTTCGCTAAAAAAGAACGGAAAGACAAACCCTTACAAGAAGAAGTCTGGCCTATTCCGTGGATAGGCCGATTTGGAAAGAAAAAACAAATAAAAAAATTAATTAAAACCAAGACGGCAACGTTGAAAATACCGGAAAGAAATCCATCTTTTATCTACGGAAACGCGAACGAAAGCGGTTTCTTTAGAGTTTTGCATGACACTGCAGAACTTTCGAAGATTACTAAAAATTTTGATCGACTTCCTTCGCTGGAACGACAGGGGCTCTTAGACCATCAATGGGCAATCGTAAGAGCTGGACATGCCTCGATTGCGACTTATTTGGACCTGGTAACTACGCGAGGTGGCGAGACCGACCCTGACGTTTTAGCAACATGCGCGCAACCATTGGGCTTCATAAAAGACAGATTACTTTTGAAAAACGAGGAGACTGTCGAATTTGCGGAGCGTATTTCTACATGTTTTGCCAAGCCTTTAAGGAAGACCGGGTTAACACGAAAGCTTAAAAACAACCTCGAAAGTCTTTCTAGAGCCTCACTCTTCAAGTTAGTGGCAAAGATCGGAGAAAACGAACACTTTGTATTAAAAGCTGGCGAGTTATGCAATCGATATATTGGGGAAGACTACATGCTTGATCCAAACCTCATTGACGATGTCATCGATGTGGCCGCGCGACATGGTTCGGATGAGCTTTACGAATCGTTTTGGAAAAGAGCTTCATCTACAAAAAACCCTCAAATCCGCCGAAAAATGCTCTTGGGACTAACATCGTTTAGAGATCAAACCTTAACTGAGGAAACCTTAAATTCCCTGCTCGGAGATAAGATTGACACCCAGGATGTAGCGATACTCTTGTCCCGACTTCTTCACAACTCACAAGCGAGAGAAAAAACATGGGCGTTCATCAAGGATAATTGGTCAGAATTGGAGAGAAGAATGCCGGCCATGTTAATTACGCGTCCCATCGACGCACTCCCGTACCTTGGGAGCATTCGGTATAAGAAAGACGTCCAAGAATTTTTTAAAACCACCTCAGTGCCGTCTGGCCGGAGAGCATTAAAGCAAGCACTTGAACGATTTGACAGTGATGAACGCCTTGCGCAGACATCTCGCGCTGAAATTATTTCCTGGCTGAAAGTTACTTAAGAATCTTTCTCGAAATCCATGAATAGGATTGGATCACGCCGAATCACGGAGTGCTCGTTCGATCTCTTCTTTAAAAACAGAAAACGGTTGAGCTCCTACCAGTTTTCTCCCGTTTACAAAAAATACAGGCGTTCCAGTCACTCCATTGTCACGGCCTAGAATGATATCTCGATCTATTAAATCTTTACTCGTTTGAGAGTCGAGAGTTTCCTCAAATTGTGGAGAGTTAAGGTTTAACCTACTGGCATGCTCTAGCATTGTTTCTCTCGACAAATCTTTGAAGTTCTCAAATATTAAATCATGCATCTCCCAAAATTTCCCCTGTTCTCCAGCTGAAATCGCGGCGCGGTGAGCAAGTAATGCGTTTTTATGAAAACTAAGTGGAAAATGCTTAAAGACAATCTTAACTTCACTATCGTATTCGTTTCGAATCCGCAAAAGAGTTGGATAGACTTTCCTGCAGTAACCGCATTCAAAGTCCGAGAATTCTACGATGGTAATGGGTGCTTCCTCGGGGCCCAAAAAAGGAGACTCTGAAACGTCTATACCTACGATATCGCTTGCTCCCAAATCAACTCCCACCGCTTCGGCAAGAACGCGCAAATTGCGATCGATTTGATCAACTTTCCAGTTGATTTCTGCGCTACCGCTACGACCCATTGCAAAGCCCGTAACGACTGACAGCAACAGCAAAATTGAAATAGGAATCACTTGCTTCATTTTCAACATCTTAAATAAAGCCCCTACCTCGTTTGTCTCGCTATTCCCATAAAAACTGGTCGTAAATTAAATGTCATTTTCCCCCATATTTGCAAAGGCCTTCGTAACCAATGCTTCCTGCTCTTGCTTGTGGATACGCAGGGAACCGACTGCCGTGCTGGCACTCGCTGCGCGGCAGGAGCACTTCAGGCTCAGGCCGTTCTGAAGAGACTCGGTGATGAGGTCTCGTAAATAAGACCATGGACCCATATTGGCAGGTTCCTCCTGAACCCAGAAAATCTGTTCTACTTTTCGATATTTTTGCATTAATTCCGAGAGCTCTATTTGTGGCCAGGGGTACAACTGCTCGAGTCTTATAATTGCTACCCGTGGCTGATCACGAGATGACAACTCGTCTTTTTTAAATCTCAATAAATCGTAAAATACTTTTCCGCTACAAAATATTAACCTTTCAACGTCATCTGGATTGGTCACCAACTGATCGTCAATTAGGCGATGAAATCCATCCTCCGATAAATCTTCTACTTTTGACACAGCAGCGGGCGCGCGTAGAAGACTCTTGGGTGTGGCAATAATTAGTGGGGCGCGATAGCTTCGCTTCATTTGCCGCCTTAGTACATGAAAATATTGAGCCGGAGTAGTGCAATTCACAATTTGCATATTGTCTTCGGCGCAAAGTTGCAGGAATCTTTCCAATCTGCAACTCGAGTGTTCCGGTCCCTGTCCTTCGTATCCATGTGGCAGAAGCATCACGAGACCGCTCATGCGACTCCACTTGGAGTGTGCCGAGCTTATAAACTGATCGATGATAACCTGCGCACCATTAGCAAAATCACCGAACTGTGCTTCCCAGATTGTTAGAGTAGTAGGATCAGCAAGGCTGTAACCATATTCAAATCCCAAAACTCCTGCCTCTGACAAGTGACTATCGTATACCTCGAACCGCGCCTGAGTTTCTGACAGGTTTGAGAGGGGGGCATACTCTTCGCCAGTTTTTCGGTCCATCAAAATTGCATGCCTCTGCGAAAAAGTGCCTCGACAGCTATCTTGCCCAGACAAACGAATTGGCGTCCCATCGATTAACAAGCTACCAAAAGCGAGAGACTCGGCAGTAGACCAATCGATCAGAGCTTTTTCCGAAATCATTTCTTGTCTCTTTTTTAACTGCTTCAAAAGCTTCGGGTGAATCTCGAAATTCTCCCTTACAGACCCCAATTTTCTGGCTAAAAAATCTAACGTGCCAATTGCAACTCGAGTATCAACTCGTCCGTCCGGCAAGTCTCTATTAAATCCCGACCACGGCCCTCGCGGCTCGTAAGGCTCGTCCAACTTCGGAGGGGTCGTCTTAATTACTTGGAGTGCTTCGCGTAGTTGATCATTCAAATCACCCTCAATTCGACTCACATCCTTTTCTGACAGAAGGCCATTTTTTACTAGATATTGAGTAAACTTTTGGCGGACTGGCAGCATCGACCGAATTTTGTCGTACATAAGCGGTTGGGTAAAACTGGGGTCATCTCCTTCATTATGTCCATGTCTCCGGTAGCAAACCATATCAATTACGACATCGTCACTGAAGCGTTGGCGGTACTCCAGTGCAAGTTTTGCAGAATGGACAACTGCCTCTGGGTCATCGCCATTCACATGGATAATGGGAGCTTGGACCATCTTCGCCGCATCCGTACAATACAGTGTTGAACGAGCCTCCTTCGGTGTTGTAGTGAATCCTATTTGGTTATTTACGATGACGTGAACTGTTCCTCCAGTTGAATAACCTACAAGGTGAGACAAATTTAACGTTTCGCTTACCATTCCCTGACCTGAAAATGCTGCATCGCCATGCAAGAGTATGGGTATGATAGAGTGACCGCCCTCATCTCTCGCGCGGATCTGCTTAGCTCTCGTACGCCCCTCAACAACAGGATCTACGGCCTCCAAATGTGAGGGATTCGCCGTAAGAGAAAGATGGATCCGTGCTCCATTTAATGTACGCCTATCGTTTGAGTACCCCTTGTGGTACTTAACATCACCTGATCCGTGAGGGCTTTCTTCTAGTTCAACATCCTCAAATTCCGAAAATATGCTTTCAAGTGACTTCCCGAGAATGTTCGAAAGTACATTCAAACGTCCCCTATGAGCCATCCCAATCACAAGCTCGCGAACACCCTGACCTGGCGATTCTTCGACGAGTGTATCCAGGAGAGGAATGAGGGATTCTGCTCCCTCTAAAGAAAACCGCTTTTGGCCGATGAATTTTGTGTGAAGGAACCGTTCAAAAAGAGAAGCCGCCGAAAGTTTTTCGAGAACTCTCAAGAGCTCTTCTGCCGATAAGTCACAAGTATTTAGAGATTCTTCCATCTGTTTTTGCAACCACTGTCTTCGCCCTGGATCCTGAATATGCAGAAATTCCACCCCAACAGATCGGCAGTAAGTCGCATTCAAACGATCAAGGATTTGAAAAAGGGGTTGAATTGGCCCGCCTGGCAAATCGCCGGCCAGCATGGGAGCCTCCATATCCTCCGCCCCAAACCCATAATGCGCAGGATCAAGTTCCGGAAAATAATCGTTTTTGCCGCTTAAAGGATCTGTGTCAGCAATCCGATGACCCCGAGCCCGAAAAGCATGAATCAATCGGAGAGCACGGGCCTGCTTATCCGCGACTTGTGGATCAGAAACACGTGCGGACTCAGAAGCTGCCGGAACTGTTCCTCCGAGTGGAACGGAAAAAGCTTTGTCGACGGTTTCAGTTGAAGGGTTAAAAAAGCTAGCCCAGCTAGAATCTACTGACCTAGGGTCATCCTCATATCGTTCACGAATGTCCTGTACAATGCCCGCGTTGACCCCAAAACCTCTAAGTTTTTCAGGACTTTCTTCATCGGACAACTCATCTACGTCCGTGTTTTCTTCCCCGGCTTCTAATGTTTCCACACCTGACTCTTTCAGTACTTGGCGAAGTCCCGGTACCGCCAAACAAATTGATATCGGGCTCGAATTATCCAAGAGGATTTGCTTCGATAATCTAGCTCTACTTCCTAGATTTGAAACACTAACTCAAGGTGAACTTTTGAGTTTCTAGTTCTTAAGTTCGTGCCAGAAACAGAAAGCGAGATCGTCGCCATTTGTAGAGATTCATGAGAGTTTATTTAAAAGACGAAGGAACATAAACCTAGGCCTGGTCTCCCTTCTTAAACTCGCCCGCTATCATATGAAACAAATGACAACTATCGAGCCTACTCCCTACCTCTTCAATAACGAACTAAGACAACGTTGTCTCCGAGGTCTCAAATCACACATGCCCCTAGAAGCTCCCCTTGAAGACCGTCGACCAGCGGCTGTTACAGCAGTTCTATTACCTGACGAAGAAGGGCGAGGCTGCTTTCTAATTACGAAAAGAGCAACGAAACTAAGGCGACACAGTGGCCAGTGGGCCCTTCCTGGAGGACGACTAGACAAGGACGAGACAACCCAAAATGCAGCTCTTCGGGAGCTACAAGAAGAAGTGGGACTCCCGCTACGACCAGAAGACGTGCTGGGCCGACTCGACGACTACCCAACTAGATCTGGTTTCGTAATCTCGCCCTTCGTCGTGTGGTGTCCCTCAGCCACGGAACTTAAGCCTGACCCCGGCGAGGTCGCGGCTGTTTACAAAGTTCCTCTGGACGTCCTAGACGGCCCCGAAGTGCCAATTTTAAAGACCATCCCTGAAAGCAAAGATAAGGTTATCGCGATTCCCATGCTCGACACAGAAGTACATGCACCTACTGCAGCCATCCTGTATCAGCTAAGGGAAGTCTGTCTGTGGGGAAGGAGCACCCGGGTTGCCCATTTTGAGCAACCTGTCTTTGCTTGGCGGTGACTTAAAACCCGAATATTCTTGGCAAGCTCGGGCCTGCTACTTGTAACGCCTTCCTGCATGTTCGACATATCCGCCGAAGCTGCGTCGAGTAGGATCGCGGTGTGTCCGTCTTATAACGCCACCCTGTTCATCCCATTCATACTCCCCCATAAACTTAATCCTGTCCCCATTCTTGACGGGGACTCGAGGGGACATATCCAAGTTGTGAGCAATAGTTACTAGATGACCATCAACAAGTCTGACAAGAAATCTCTGGTACCGCACACCAGTCATTTCGTCCTCGAGCAGTCTTTCAACACTACCCTCGTCTTCAACAAACCTGCGCGCCTTCCCAAGAAAAGCCATATAGGTTGCACTCGTCCTTGAAGCCACTTCGCCATCCGGAGAAGAATAATGAATACCCGAATCGTAATCGGAGCGATCCTCTTTAGCACCACCACCTCCAAGCAATCCCGACTTGTAAAGAAGGAGCGCGAGAACAATTCCTACCAGTGTTCCAATCGGTGGCCTACGCATAATCTCAAGGTTACCACTATTCAAGAAGAGGGGGAGACCCCGCTTCAGATAAGGATTTACAAAACCTATTGTCTTAGCTCGATTAACAGGCACCCCCCGGCCCCGCAGCCGCTAGTTCTTCCAGAAAAGGCACCAGTCCATCCTCGTCGTTCCTTCCAACAACTCTATCCGCAATCTCTTTAAGCTCAGGCCGAGCATTCCTCATTGCCAGGCCCAAACCCGCATTTTTAACCATTTCAAAGTCGTTGAGTTCGTCTCCGACAGCGCATATTTCGTCATCGGCTATTCCGAGTATCCCAGCTAGAGCTGTGAGTCCCGCCCACTTATCAATCCCAACAGGAAGAATTTCACAATATGAAGAGTTTGGCCCAACACTCTTCATAACATGTACCGTAAATTCTCTAGGGAACTGCGCATTGATTCTATCAGCAAGCAGAGACATCTCTTCTGGATCTCCAAAAGAACCGATCGCAAGAACGTCGACTGTCACCTCTTCGGTGATATTAGAACTCCAATGAGCAAAGGAATGATTCATCTCGTAGTACCGAGAGGTCTCACGGTTCCACGGACGTGAGCCATCTATAAAAAAATCTATGCCTGGAAGATCGCATTGAGCCACAACAGTTTGTCCCGATGCTTGCACTGTACCTGCGACCTTTAAAAAGTCCTTACCCGAGTAATTCATCGCTTGAAGAGTATTCCCATTTGGATCCTTTACAATAGAACCACCCAGACATACCGAGTACAGAGATCTACCTAGTGACTTGAAGATGTAGGATGCATTTCGAAACCTACGTCCTGTGCACAGCGCTACGACTATCCCCGTTTGAAGAACCTGGTGTAATGCCTTCCTCGTAGCAGAAGTGACTTCATTCCCTTCGCTAGCGAGTGTTCCATCAACATCCAACGCTAAAAGTTTTATCCTACGATCCAAGTCTACTCCAATAATCCAACTCGATTTTGATATCCACACATCGAACCGGTGCCCTTACACGTCCAGACCACGGCGAAGAGCTACCAATTTGTCCCATAGCTCCCTCCACTCACCCTCCGGTGTGGAATCCGCGACAACTCCTCCACCCGAATGCAATTTAATATGACCGTCCTCGAGAAACAGAGTTCTAATAACGACTGCGAGGTCTAGCCCCCCCCGTATATCTATATAGCCTAAAGCTCCCGCGTAATAACCTCTCCCGTCCACTTCCAAGTCCCGGGCGATCTTAACCGCGGCAAGCTTGGGTGCTCCCGTCATAGATCCCGGGGGCATGGAAGCTCTCACCGCCTCCAAGGCATCACAACCGGCACGTAATCGTCCTGTAATCGTCGAAACGAGATGAAAGATTTCTTCATGTGCCTCCACTCGCCAGAGGCTTGGAACGTCAACTGACCCGGGCTTACAAACTCGCCCCAAGTCGTTTCTGACGAGGTCAACAATCATTAAATTTTCAGCGCGATCCTTCTCCGATCGACCCAACTTAAACGATTCTTCCAAATCATCATTCGGATTTCCGGGGCGCCTTCTAGTTCCCTTGATTGGGCTACTAGAAACGTTGCCTTGTGCATCCACTCTCAAGAAACTTTCGGGAGATGTCGACATAATAGTCAGCCGCGGGAGATCTAAGTAAGATGAGAAAGGCGCAGGATTGGCCTTTCGAAGGTTTAAGTACAATCCAAAAGGATCACCTTCAAAATCGGCCCTCAGCGACTGAGTTAGACAAACCTGATAAACTTTTCCTTCTGCTATTAACGCTCCCACCTCTGCTACCGCGGCCTTGTACTGATGCTCATTTACCGAAGGCTTTAGGCTCGCAAGAATAGGCGGTCTATCATCCAATGTTTCACGGGACCAGTTGCGGGTAGTCATAGCTAAGTCTGAGATATCATTAGCTGCTTTATTCGCCTGCTCCTGCGCACTAGCTTCATTTTTTCCAAAGCCTAATCCTAGCGCCGTTATTCGACCATATTGATGCTCTTTAATTAGCAATCTGTCGATGAAGGCGAACGTTTGATCAGGTTGTCTTTCTGTGCCTCTTCGCGAAAGACCGGTTGACTCCCAGGCCTCAGAGATCTCGTAACCGAACACTCCAATCGCACCGCCAATAAAAGGAACGGATTCCATACCAATGAATTCCGTTCTCGGTAGCAAACTCCTCAGAACATCAATCGGATCCCCATGAAAATATCTTCTACCTAATTCTAAATCGGGTCGGACTTGGCGCACAACTCGTAGCTCGTGGCATTTCCCGCGACTTTCAAGCCAAGCATAGGGTTGATTCCCAGCAAAAGAGAATCGGCTAGAAACAGGGTCCCGTCCGTTGCTGTCAAGCCACCAAGTCCCACAATCTGGCCTTTCGAGATTTACAACCATTTCTTCAAAAGAAACGGAAGTCGGCAATTCAATGGTGTGATGGCTGACACAGCTTGTGCTCATGATCGGAGCCTACCGAAAAATGTACCCAGGGCTCCTAAACAGTTCGCTAGGATTGAGGTATGCCTAGAACCTGCTTCTTTCATGCGGGCTGCCCTGACGGATTTGGAGCAGCCTGGGCAGTTCGCCACACTTGGGGCGGGAGTGCTGCCTATGTCGCACGTGGGCACAGCGATCGCATAAAACCAGGGAAGCTGATCGGGCATGAAATCGCATTCGTCGATATTGCTCCTTCTCTTGAGGAACTCGAACACCTCGCGGCAGAGTCCGCCTCACTACACATCGTAGACCATCACATTACCGCCAAAACTCGCATAGAGTCTTCGGACTTCATCATGCAGTCTCTCCAATCTCAAAATCATCAAATCACACTTGACCTGGAACACTCGGGCGCGGTTCTCGCCTGGAAACACTTTTTGCCTGACAAACCGATCCCGGACCTCCTCCTCTATATCCAGGATCAAGACCTTTGGCGGTTCGATCTTGATTTTTCGAGAGAAATCAACGCAGCTCTCTCAACCTATGCATTCGATTTCGACCTCTGGGATAAGTTGGCGACAAAAGGTGTTTTCTCCCTTATCTCAAAAGGGCAAGAAGTTGTCCTCGAGCAGACAAAGAAAATCGACGAATCCCTAAAAACCTCTCACAAAGTCAAATTGGGAGACGAGCTCATAGAAGCCGTAAATTCTTCCGCATTAAGAGCCTGGATCGGGCACAAACTCGCACTGCGCGCCAAGTATTCTTTGCCGTACGGGCTGGTTTACGAACTCCGAAAAGGCCGGATAGAGGCCTCGATTTATTCGATCGGAGATCTCGACGTCAGCGAGCTTGCGGTGGAGCGCGGTGGCGGTGGACATAAAAATGCCGCAGGTTTCAGCGTTTCCCTCACTGATTGGCGTCGCTTGTATTTGGACACAGAAAATTAAAGTCAGGAGTCGGCGTTACATGCTGGAATAGAGGTTTTAATACGTAACGCGTGTATCTCTTTGCCCATCTCTTCAGAGAGTGCTTCATATACAAGGCGTTGGGCAGCCAATCGTGTCATTCCTCTAAATTTTTCGGATTCAATCACAACCGAAAAATGACCCGCTCCGGATTGAGCACCTGCGTGCCCAGCATGTAGGTGGCTCTCATCCACCACCTCGAGGGAAGTTGTCTCCAATTTCTCCCCTAGCTTGACCTCAATCCGTCGTCTACGGGTTTCACTCAATCCGATAAAACCATCAAAAGTGGAGGCGAAGAACCGCAATAATGGCCAATGCTGACCCTACAGCGGCCGAGCCGTAGCAAACCAGTCCCACGAAACCGTCCCTCTCTAATCCTCCAAAATCTATAAAAATGTGCCGAACATGATGTGCTGCCGCCCAAAGAGGAAGCGAGATAGTCGCAGCAATCAGAACACTTCCTGGAATAGAGCTGGCCAAACCCAGGACTCTCTCGTAGGAGAGCCCTTCAATCGGTGTAATGCCTAGCGGTGCAGTAAACCCGATCACAAGTAAGTAGGCCGGGTACAAAAAAGCTCCCAGCATCATCCCGCCACCGAACAGTTGCCAGATTATAGGCTCCAGCTTGAGCATTAAAAACTTCATATCATTGCCTCCAACGCAATTTTACCTCTCATAGTAAAACTCCTGACAGCACTGCAATCACCAGCAGAGAGACTGCAAGGAAACCACCATTGAGTGCGACGAGAAAGAAGATGTCCGGAGGTCGCTTAAATCGCCCAATGTTTGGAGGCTGAGTTTTTGGAAAAAGTCCAAAAAAACGTAGAGCAAACCAGGTCAGACTAATTACGCAAAACACGTGGAATAGAATGTAAACTGGATTCTGGAAGCCCTCGATAAGCCGGTCCCACTCCCGTTCTCCGCTTCCAAGCACCCAAATTGTTCTTAACATTAGAAAACCAACAGCATAAAGAACAAAACCGCAAAGGCCGAACGTTATATAACCAAGGTAATTTCCTCGGCCAGGAAAGTTGTCGGGCATCCTCGGAGGAGCAGTCCGAGTAGGACCTGGTGCAGATGGCTTCATCGAATCAACACGGGCTCGTCTAGTCATCATTAATCCCTTTGTATAATTGGTGAGCTCTTGGTAAGTTTATTCCGCCCACCTCATTTTCCTCCTCGAGGGACGACAAAGGACTTCGCCCAATCAATCACGTTAAGCAGCTTAGCCTGCTGGATTGCCGCCGATGGATCTACATTTTTGGGGCAGACCTGGCTGCATTCATTGGCATAGGAGCATGCGAAGACTCCCCCTTCGTCCCGGAAGATCTCGTTTCTTTCCGAAGAGCCCTCATCCCTCGTATCTTGGTTATACCGATGACCCAAAGCTAGCGCTGCAGGTCCTAAGAAATCCGGCTCGTTGCCCACAACGGGACATGCTGAGTAACAAAGCATGCAATTGATACACATACTAAACTGCTTAAACGCGGCCAGTTCCTCAGGTGACTGAGAGGTTGGTCCCTCTTCTGCGGCACGCTCTTTAGCGGACATAATCCAGGGCTTGGCGGTCTTCATTTTCTCCATGAAACCCTCGAGCTCAACGACCAGATCGCGAATGATTGGAAAATTAGCCAGTGGCGCCACTTCGACAGTATCCTCGTAATCCGAGAGAGCTGTCTTACAAGTGAGCTTCGGCTCTCCGTTGACCTGCATTCCGCAGCTCCCGCAGACTGCCATTCGACAGGACCACCGATGGGATAAAGAAGGATCCACTTCATCTTTTATGTAATTAAGTGCGTCCAGGACCTTCCAATCATCTTGGACCGGTATCTCATAGGCTTCTGTACGCGGTTCCTCATCCTGATCCGGGTCAAAGCGTGTAACTTTAAAAGTCTTCTTGTTTATTTCATTCATCAGTATTTACGCTCCTCGGGTTCCCAAGTTCCCAGGTTCACCGGTTTTTTGCCAAACCTAGGCCCCCCTACATCCCAATAGATGAGGGAGTGATGTAAGTATTCCTGATCATTACGATGGGGAAAGTCACTGCAAGCATGTGCGCCCCTCGACTCTTTTCGTTGCTGCGCAGCCATTGCAACGGACTCGGCCACGTCGACCATATTGTGAAGCTCAAGAGCAGCGATAAGTTCAGTGTTAAACACCTTGCTGGAATCCTGCAGACCTAAGTCAGAAACCCTGCCCCTTAACTGTCCCATTTCTCTCACCGTCTGCGTCATAGAATCCTGCTCGCGATAAACCCCACAGCCTCGCTCCATTGTCAGGTTCATTTCGTTTCTAATTTGAGAAATTCGCTCCCCTCCCTTTTGTCGTCCTCTAAGGCCGTCTAGTCTTTCAATCTCGTCTGCAACTTGGGTTCGCATTCGTGCCTCGTTGCAGTCATCGGTGCCATTTGCATAATCCAACGCTGTAGTTCCGGCGCGAGCGCCAAATACCAGGCACTCAGTGAGCGAATTCGATCCGAGACGGTTAGCTCCGTTAAGCGATGCGCAAGCGACCTCGCCCGCCGCATATAAACCCGGCAACGAAGTTGCCGAGGTGATATCGGTATCTACTCCTCCCATCATGTAGTGCACAACGGGTCTTATCGGAATCATCTCGTGAACAGGGTCCACCCCGACATAGGTTCTTCCTAGCTCCCTTACAAATGGGAGTTTGCTATCGATCGCTGCCTCTCCCACGTGCGTAAGATCAAGATGCACGTACTGTCCGTAAGGCCCTTTAAGCGCTCGGCCAGCAGCTATCTCTCCCATTATTGCCCGTGAGATCATATCCCGCGGACCTAGTTCGGCTTTGGCTCCTACACCGTAGTCATAATCGACTAAAAATCGCTCACCTAATGAATTTCGGAGATAACCACCTTCGCCTCTCGAGGCTTCCGTTATCAAAATGCCAGTACCAGGTAAGCCTGTGGGGTGATACTGCACGAACTCCATATCTTTCAAGGCAACCCCAGCGCGATATGCTAGAGCCATTCCATCACCAGTTTTAATCATGCCATTTGTAGTGAAGGGGAAACATTTGCCAGCACCACCTGCTCCCAGTATCACGGCCCTTCCCAAGATACAACGGACCACGCCTTCCCTAATTGAGAGCGAAGAAACTCCGCGAACAGCCCCATCCTCAACCAAAAGTTTTGTTACGAAATTCTCGTCATATCGAACAATGTTCTCGAACTGTAGAGAATGCTGAAAAAGACTATGGAGGATATGAAAGCCTACCTTATCTGCCGCGAACCATGTTCTCTTAGTCGTCATACCCCCAAACGCTCGTGTGGCAACACTGCCGTCATCATTTCGACTCCACGGGCAGCCCCAATGTTCTAGGCGAGTGAGTTCTTTGGGAGCCTCCTCTACAAAATATTCAATCACGTCTTGATCACCGAGAAAGTCTGAACCTTTGACCGTGTCATATCCATGCATTTCCTGGGAGTCGTCTTCACGAGCCACAGCCGCGGCTCCTCCCTCCGCAGAAACCGTATGGCTTCGCATCGGATAGACTTTAGAAACGAGGGCAATGCTTGCGGAGGGATCCGCTTCGGCAGCCGCAATTGCCGCCCGAAGCCCCGCAGCCCCCGCACCTACGATAACCAGATCATGCTTTTTGACCTCGATCACGACCGTTCTCCTCTATCTGGAATCTCTTTAAATTCGGCAAGGTCGCCAGGCTGGCCACCCGAGACTCCTGGATGTTCTCGCGTAAATGCGAAACTCCCTGTAAGCGTAGTCCCCTGGTGTACTTAATCAAGCGGTCTCACGAAAGGAAAACCTGCAAGTCTTTGAAGTAATTAAAGAGACAAATCTTCAGTCCTTGCTATATGAGCCGGATGTACAGATCGGTTCTTGCTGTGTAAGACAGTGTATAGATCCAAGACCCGCTACCAATGCGCGAGCGGAAATTGGAATTATCGAGCGGTCTGGGAGCAGGTTCCTGAATATTTCCAAAGCCTCCCCATCGCTTTCGCAGCCGAATACCGGTAAAAGCAAGCTTGCATTCGCGAAGTAGAAGTTTGTGTAACTAGCTGGGCATCGCACTCCGTCACAAAAAACAGGGGTAGGCATCGGTAACTTAATCACTTCAAGTCGGTTTTCATTCGCGTCTCGTGCCCGGAGAAGGCGTTCTCGGTTCTGCTTAAGAACTGGATAGTTAAGATCCGTTGCATCCAGCTCGGTCGGCACAACGACCTTGCTGGGTGCAACAAAGCGGGCGAGATCGTCTACATGTCCTCCCGTATCGTCACCTGCGAGCTCGCCGTCAAGCCAAATGACTTTCCTGGCTCCAAGCCATTCGAACAAACGTCTCTCCATGAGGGTGCGGTTCCTACCTTTTTCCTTCCTGTTTCTAAGGAGACAGCTCTCAGTTGTCAAAACCGTCCCCTGGCCATCACCATCAATTGATCCTCCCTCCAAAACGAAATCCGCTTCCCGAGGTAATCGGTTAGTGCCAAGAGAAAGCTCCTTGCCCAAAGCATCATCAAAGTCCCAGGGGGGATACTTCCCGCCCCACGAGTCGAACCTGAAAATTAGCGGAACAGCGGATCCTGACGGCTCCTGCACGAACACAGGGCCTGTGTCGCGAACCCAAGAGTCATCTGTTTTAATTGAGAAAAATTTGATTGAGTTTTCTTTTACCCTGAAAGATTCGAGCACTCTACCCACGGTTTCGGCATGCCGGTCGTCGCGTACGACGAGACAAACCTGCTCAACCTGACTAAGTGCCTCAACCATTTGGCCGAAAGTTTCTTGGACTTCTCCGAAAGTCGTTGGCCAGGTCTCTCTATTGTGGGGCCATACTAACCACGTAGCTCGATGAGGTTCCCATTCGGCAGGCCAACGCCATCTTGAAGGCTTTATGGGGTCCAATTTTTCGCTTTCTGCATGTAGCCTCAATCCCGAAAGCGACGATAAATTTCGTGATAAGAATCGATGCGACGATCGCGAAGGAAGGGCCATTCTCGTCTCACCTCTTCAACTTGGCGCAAGTCACAGTCAACAATTAGTACCGCCTCTTCTTTGTCTGAAGCTTGCGCTACAACCGTTCCGGTCGGATCCGCAACAAAAGAACTTCCCCAAAAACGAATACTGCCTTCCTTGCCCACCCTGTTAACAGCGATAACGAACACTCCATTTGCAATCGCGTGAGAACGTTGAATCGTCATCCATGCATCTATCTCCCGTTCTGCGACGTCATTTTCCTCGTTTTCATGCCATCCAATCGCGGTGGGAAAAACAAGTACCTCTGCACCACCCAAGGCACTCAGCCTTGCAGCCTCTGGGAACCACTGATCCCAGCATATTAAAGTTCCCACGTTTGCATCTTTCAGTTCTGCAGTCGGATACCCCAGATCGCCCGGGGAAAAGTAGTACTTCTCGTAATAATGTGGATCATCCGGAATATGCATCTTACGATAGTGTGAAACTATCTCGCCTCGCCTGTCCAAAATCACCGCACTATTGTGGTACAGACCTGCTGACCTCCGCTCGAAGATGGGCACCACTAAATCTACACCCAGTAAACATGCCAGCTCTGAGAATTCGGAAGTGATAGGACCGGGGATCTCCTCCGCTGCCTCGAAGTTACGAGAATCCTCCGTTTGACAAAAATAACGCGAACTAAAAAGCTCCTGTAGGCAAATTAGTTGCGCCCCGGAATCTGCGGCAGTAATAACTGCCTCCTTAGCATCGCGTAGATTTTCCTTTGGGCTTTCCCCGCACTTTTGCTGGACAAGACCTACTCGGAGGACTTTAGTCATACCTCCTAGTACTTGAGTCTTCCTTTACGCGCAACTCTGTCCCAACTAGTACTATTATAAAGCCGTGACGGGAGACTTTGAGCGTTCAGAATGGATTCTTGACGGTTTTAACGTATTAAAGGTCGGAGGGCTTTGTAGTACCCGGACCACCTGGTGGGACCAAACCTCGAGGCAACTCCTTCTCGATAAGGTCTGCAGATTCTACGACAAGGAGGTAGCTCTTACGATCGTGTTTGATGGGCCTCGAGCCCCTCGTAGAAACTGCACTGAGATAGGGGACCCCTTTCGAGTTGTGTTCTCCCCTTCTGCCGATGACTGGATATTATCTCAAGTCAAGCTTAGGGGAAAAGAACAACCGATTACGGTTGTAACCGGGGATCGTCGTCTGGCAAACAAAGTGCTCTCCAAGGGCTCCAAGATATGCACACCAAGGACCTTCCTAAATCTATGCACCGCAGAACTCCTTTCTCCACCATCGCCGGCAATATGATTTCAGTCGTAAACCTCTCGGTTCGCGCAGTTAGGGAGCTTTTTTCCTAGTAACCCCGCCACTGCGTTAGCTACAGCCATTTCGCCCATGCGGACGCGAGTACGTTGACTTGCACTGCCGATATGCGGCGCAACTACAACATTCTCCAAATTGAGCAAAGGAGATTTCGCCGAAAGGGGCTCGACTTCAAACACATCTAAGCCTGCCCCACCCAATTCGCCACCGGTTAGTCGTTCGCAGAGAGCCCTTTCGTCCACTATCCCCCCACGCGAAGTATTAATTAAAAAAGCTCCGTCTTTGAGGTTCATAATTCGATCTCGATCCAAGAGGTTCCGAGTCGAATCATTAAGTGAAACATGGATCGACACGAAATCGGATCGAGCGAGCAAGATCTCCAGTGGCACCCAGACCACTCCTTCGATTTCGCGTCGAGTGCGGGACCAAGCCATCACCTCCATTCCGAAAGCCAATGCTAGCTTCGTCACCGTCTGTCCAATTCGACCCATACCAATTATTCCTAAAACTGAACCGTGAAGGTCAACGCCCAGAAGTAACTCCGGATCCCACCGTTTCCACAGACCCTCCCTAACAAATCGATCAGATTCCACGACCCGGCGAGAGGCGGCCAGCATGAGAGCAAAAGTCAGTTCTGCAGTAGTTTGGGTCAAAACATTGGGGGTGTTCCCCACCGGTATCCCGAATTCGGTACATGCTGCTACATCCACATGATCTAAACCAACTGACATGCTGGAAACAACAGAAAGGGGACGGGACTTTTCAAGAAGCGCACGATCAACGCGATTTGTGAGCATACACAGGAGACCATCTGCGGTTTTGAGATTCTCGGCCAACTCCTGATAGGTGATCGGCCCTGGTCCTTTCCAAAGGTCGATTGATATATCTTCCGGAACACTGGAAAGAGATTCTCCCGGAAAACTTTCTGTTACGTATAGTCTCTTTGGCATACGACTTGTACTCCTACCCCAAAAGGTCTAAATCGACAAAACTATTGCCGTCACTTTTCCAAATCTCATACCACTACGCTTGACGCACACCCTTCGCCAAAATACTGTGAAGCGACCCGAGGACACATATGGCTGACGTGCTTAACAAAAAATCCCGAACTCTGCAGTTCGCCCGCTTCGTAGTTAGAAACCGAAAACAGATCGCTGCAGGCTTGATAGCGGCAACTGCCTTCTTCTTGTATCCAATCGTCAACGCCACAAGCAGTCTATTTGGCGCTTCGTTGCCAGGACCAACTGTTCGTGTAGACGCAAGCGCGCGCTCTCTTTGGCCCGATCACCCATTTATACATGCTCAGGACGAATTTTCTGGCTACTTTGGCGGTTCCTCCCTAGTAGCCATCGCTGTAGTGGCGAACGAAGGCACCATCTTTACTCCTCATATCCTGGGAAAAATCCGCAAAATCACTGACCGACTTGATGGAGAAGGCTTCAATAGCCACCAAGAAGAAAGGGAAGCGCTACGCGAAAAATTCGATGCAGCCGGCATGTCTTCTCTGAAAATCCAAGAAGAGCTCGATCGCACCTTTCCTCCTTATCCCGTTAATCATGATCGAATATCCTCGTTATCGGCAAGGAGTACTCGCGTCGTAACCATCGAGGCGGACGGCGCGATCACGTCTGAAGTACTCATGAAAAAAGTCCCTCGCACCCAGGCGGAAGCAGATCTAGTTCGGGAAAAGGTTCTACAAAACCCTCCATTAATTTACGGCCGACTGGTGTCTCTTGACGAAAAAGGTGCGTTCATCTCGGCAGACTTCGTCTCGGACCGGCTATCGAGTCGAGAGGTATATGAAACTGTCTTTGATCATGTGCAAAAAATAAAGGCCGAAGAAGAAGATGACAAAGTATCTATCTACGTTTCCGGCGAGCCTATTCACAGCGGTTGGATCATAGAACACGCTTTTCAGATTGGTCTCTTTGTGATACTAACGGTGGTAGTCACCTTCATCCTTCTTCTGGTGTACTTCAGACGCCTTCACGGTGTCCTTATCCCATTTATTGCCGCTGTTGCCACAACGATATGGGGTTTAGGATTCACCGGCTGGGCTGGCATCACCTTTGACCCCCTCGTGTTGGTCATTCCAATGATTATTACAGCACGGGCGGTTTCTCATACGGTTCAAATGGCCGAGCGGTTTTTTGAAGACTACGAACGGCTTGCTCCCGAATTTGGCGAAGACACCGAAGGGGCAAAGCAAGAAGCGGCGACTCAAGCGATGGCCGAACTAATCATTCCGGGCACCTTAGGTATCGTCACCGATTTTCTTGGCCTCCTTGTCATACTGATTACCACTATCCCTCAAATGCGGGACCTAGCGACCTTTGGCGCTTTTTGGGTATTCTCCATCCTCTTCACTGTTGAGATATTACATCCCGTAATGATCTGTTATCTGCCGCCACCCCACGAATCGAAGCACTATGTTCCGTCTTTCATGGTGCGATTGCTCGGCGCGGTCGGCGGCTTCGTCACACACCGCATTGGAAAGTGGGTGGTCGCAGGCGGAGCCATTGCAGTACTGGGTTCCTCGGCAATAGTAGTTTTTCAAAAGTCGACTATTGGCGAGGCCAACCCAGGCTCGTTTCTTCTTTGGCCTGAGCACGAATTTAACGAAGCTACTGCTCAAATAGCCGAACGTTTTGGGGGAGTTGATTCATTCGTAGTTTATGCCGACGGGGACCGCAGTAACGCTAATGCCGATCCTGAGCCGATCAAACGTCTCGAAGAATTTGAGCGCTGGATGCGAGAATACTCGAACGTTGGAGCCACAGTCTCGATTGTTCCTATTATTAGGGGTTACTGGCAGCAAAACCATTACGGCGATCCAAAATGGCAATTCGTTCCCGACGACTCGGGTACAGTCAGAAATATACTCTTCCAACTGAAAACGAACGGGCCCCCAGGATTTCTAAGACCTTTTGCAACGGATGATGGTCGAGAAGCCAACATTCAATTTTTTTTCCCAGATCATAGAGGTGACACCATTCGCGAAGCTGTTGAAGCCGCACGCAGGTTCATAGTCGAAAGACCAATCGGTGAAATCAATATCCGGCTTGACATTGAAAAAGCAGGCGATGACGAGACGTTTTTTAGTAGACGCAGCCTCATGGACAAACTTTATTACATGATCGGTCCTATGTTGCCTGATCGGAAACACAACCTCGTAGCCAAGGTTCGAGAAGATGGGGACATTCAGCCGGACGTCAGGGGTATTCGCGTTACATCTCGAGAGGGCCTACCGAATTGGGTAGAGGAGTTCCGTGAAAGAGCGTTAGTCGATTACGAAAAAGAACGAACTTCAACACCGGATGGAGAAATCTTTTGGTGGCCTGAACGGCTTAGTGATTGGGGGCTTTCAGATGTCGATGCTTACTGGGAGAACGAAACACTCGGTGTTCGAGCTCTCGCAGTGAATACTAAGGATCTACTCGTCCAAGATCTCAAGGCGGTCGATCAAACGCCTAAATACCAGCCGACTCAGTCTTGGACCCGGGGTGTACAACTTGTCCTTGCTGGTGGGGTTATGGGAATTCTCGCCGCAGTAAATGATGAGGTAGAGCGCAGTCACATCGCCAACATCTCACTTATATTGCTGGTCATATATGTCCTTCAGACCCTGACGTATCGCTCGTTTTGGAGCGGAACGATCATTGTCATACAACTCGCTACGGCTACGATGCTTTCTTTGGCGTGGATGGCCTGGAAAGGTGTGGGTTTAAATATAAACACTCTACCGGTTCAGTCAGTTGGAGTTGGAATCGGTGTTGACTACGCAATATATATCGTTGACCGAATAAGGCAGGAAGTTGTTCATACTAAGGGCGATATCTCCGCCGCAATTCGTCGTGCGATAAGCACAACTGGCATGGCGGTAAGTTTTACAGCCACAACGATTGTTGGAGGAATCGCAACCTGGATTTTCTCAGATTTGCGTTTTCAAGCCGAAATGGCCCAGCTCCTCGTAATACTCATGGTCATAAATATGATAGGTGCAATCACGGTGGTGCCGGCATTTTATGCGATTATAAAGCCTAAATTTGCTCGGAAACTTTTGGAAGAGTCTCTTCAGCAGGACTCTCCGACCGCCAACTAAACTGCCCAATCCATACTTTTGCCGTTGACTCTGTCGCGGCTCGTGGCAAGTTTCACGGATATGCCTTATGACGCTCAGACTGCCCGGACCATCGAGAAACGATGGCAAAAGTATTGGAAAGAATCTCAGACCTTTCGTGTCGAAATAGATGAGGAACGCGAAAAGCTGTACATCTTAGACATGTTCCCCTACCCCTCAGGTACTGGTTTACACGTAGGACACCCCAAAGGCTACATCACTACAGACGTACTTTCGCGATACAAAAGGATGAGGGGTTTCAATGTACTTCATACTATGGGCTGGGACGCCTTTGGACTTCCTGCTGAGCAGTATGCTATCGAAACAGGAACTCATCCCAGGGAAACGACCAAAGCAAATATTGAAACGTACCGACGCCAACTTGTAGCGTTAGGACTCTCCTACGACTGGTCTCGAGAAATCGATACTACCGATCCCAGTTATGTCCGATGGACGCAATGGATTTTTCAAAAACTTTACGCACGTGGCCTCGCTTACGAAGAAGAAGTTCCCGTGAACTGGTGCCCCGTACTCGGAACCGTTCTCGCCAATGAGGAGGTGATCGACGGCAAAAGCGAACGCGGAGGACATCCAGTAATTCGTCAGCCCATGCGACAGTGGATGCTCAAAATCACTGATTATGCTGACCGCCTTCTTGATGATCTCGAAGGCTTAGATTGGCCAGAAAGCATCAAGAAGATGCAGCGCGACTGGATTGGGCGATCCGAGGGAGCACGCATTCGATTTGAAGTTTCCAACACTGATCTATTCATCGATGTCTTTACTACTCGGCCTGATACTCTTTTTGGTGCCACCTACATGGTCCTAGCACCAGATCACGAGCTTGTAAAACAAATCACTACAAGGAAATGCTCACAGGACGTAGAGAATTACTCCGAAGTGGCATCCCGCAAAAGTGAAAGAGTTCGCATCGCGGACACTTCTAAAAAGACCGGTACCTTCACGGGAGCTTTTGTTACTAATCCGGCAACCGGCCAAGAAATTCCAGTCTGGATTGCAGATTACGTCCTCTCAGGCTACGGAACGGGTGCAATCATGGCTGTTCCAGCCCACGATGATCGCGACTACGCGTTCGCTAAAGCCTACGACCTACCCATGGTTGAAGTTGTCTCTGGTGGGGATACTGCAAAGGCTGCCTTCGTTGGGAATGGAAGATCAATAAACTCCGGCTTTTTAAACACTTTAGAAACTGACGCCGCTAAAAGTTCTATGATCAACTGGCTCGAGGAAAACGACTTCGGCGAAGGTACTGTATCTTATAAGCTTCGAGACTGGCTCTTCGCTCGTCAAAGATATTGGGGAGAGCCGTTCCCCCTACTTCACTTGGTAGACGGAACCGTCAAACTGGTTCCAGAGGAAGAGCTTCCTGTACTGCTGCCTGAACTAGACGACTACAAGCCAAGCGGAAACTTCGAAACGCCATTATCCAGAGCAGAAGAGTGGATAACAACGACCGATTCGAAAACTGGCCAACCAGCTAGACGAGACGCAAATACCATGCCTCAGTGGGCGGGGAGTTGCTGGTATTTCCTACGATATTGCGACCCCAATAACGACGAAGATCTTATTTCGAGAGAAGCCGAACGTTACTGGATGCCTGTAGACTTGTACGTAGGAGGGGCAGAACACGCCGTGCTCCATCTTTTGTACGCTCGCTTTTGGCATAAAGTTCTTTACGATCTGGAAATCGTCCACACGAAAGAACCTTTTCAAAAACTTCTTAACCCAGGCATGATCCTGGGTCGCAGTTATCGATACTACGACGACAATGTTACCGATGAAAATCGGCAAACCGTGAGTCGATACTCCCCTAGCCAAGTCAAGATTGAAGTCGAAAGAGCAATCCACGGCGAAACTCGTCAAGAGGTCAAGGCCCGATATCTCCGTTCAGATCAGATCGAGCATGATGTAGAGGGCTTGCCAATACACCCGGAGTTTCCAGACATCCAACTTGAAGAAGTAACCGAAAAGATGTCTAAAAGTCGGGGGAACGTGGTATCTCCCGACGAAATTATCGAGAGATTCGGTGCCGATTCCATGCGGCTCTATGAGCTTTTTATGGGGCCCCTTGAAAAAGGAGCTCCCTGGTCAACCGATGGCATTCCTGGCTGCTTCAGATTCCTCCAACGAGCCCACAGACTCATGGTTGACGAAAACGGAATGAAACCAGAACTTTCCCAGGGTTCAGGAACAAACGAGCAAGAACGGTTAACAGCCAGGATGGTTTCGGGAGTTACATCCGATTTAGAGAGACTCCAACCAAACACCGCGATCTCAAAGCTCATGGTCTGGCTAAGAG
>Ga0310344_10000633_pt1 | contig 27592 bp, 36 predicted proteins | sample HC15DNA20200_MG_FD_203801 | JGI IMG/M metagenome (GOLD analysis project Ga0310344, IMG submission 203801) | Marine microbial communities from station ALOHA, North Pacific Subtropical Gyre - HC15-DNA-20-200_MG | ecosystem: Environmental > Aquatic > Marine > Oceanic | place: Pacific Ocean: North...
ATGTAAGGTACTAGCCCTATTTATCTCCACCCCTTCTCGGGGTTTGTAGGCGTGGCTAGATTTACGGCTGTGCCGCTCTGACGCCTCGTTGTTCACTGGCATATGCCAGCTACATAAAAGTGCTGCCCCCGGAGGGATTCGAACCAAACGCCACCGGGACGTTTACGGGGTGAAAGAGTGTGTACACACTCACCGGTATTCGTACAAACACCGGCCCGCCACGATCTAAGGCTGTCAGAATTCCCCCAGCGATTGTACAGTCGCTATTAGGGAAAACCCGCCATGCTCATGCCACCGAGCTACAAGGGCTTCACTTGTTTCAATTGTAAAAGAGCTTGTATCAATCTCCCCCCGGCAGTGGTCGGCTAGCACCTACTCTTGAGTTGGCTGCCGGGGGGAGTTGTAAGGTGGAGCGGCTGCCAGTTTCCCGGCCCTACTCCCAGTGTTGTGCGTGTATTCTAGCAGACACGCGGCTGTTTGTCAAGCGGTGCAAGCCTCGCATTGACAGTAGTTGATCGGAACCGGCACGGCGGGGTACTTGCTATTCCAAACCCGGCGGATGTAGGTCTCGTTCCCACGATGCCACTTGCCGAGGATCTCGCCGTTCCTGATGTAACTGATATTCCACTGTCCGTGTTCCGTCCACATCGCCGCCTTCACACAGGGGTACGCGGCTGAGCGGTAGACGCTCTTTTGTTCAACTATTGTCATGGGGTTTCCCTGTAAAGATATCAAGCCCGTTCTCGGCTCGCCACTGGTACAACCGGATACGCGACTCACGATTCTCCGGGGTGTCCTTCACCTGCTTCTGTGCTGGCTTGCGAAAGCTAGCCGTTGTCCGACAGGGGATGCTCACTTCAATTTCTCTCATGCCTTGCCTCTTTCCTCGTTCTTGTGAGTGTATATTCTAGCACACTCACCGTCGTTTGTCAACCCCTAAAGCCCACACGCCTCAAGGAACCGTTCCCGGTCAAACCGGGGATTCTCTCGTTCAAAGTAATCCGCTAGATCACTCGCCATCTCGTGAGAGAACTCACGCCCCACCTTGGGGAGATGCTTCTTGATGATCGCTGCCTGTTCCTCGAATACCTTCCGCGTCAACATAGTGTGTCCTTCTAGTGTGAAATTGCCAACCAAACCAACGCCGTCGCCAGTCCAATCGTGATAACGTCCATGCTTGCCCTTATCCTATCGTGTCTTCTCGGCCTGCTGTCCTTCGTGAGCGGCCTGCATCGCCTGAGACGGGCGAAGGCGATGCAGGCCGCTCGTTTTACCTGATCCCCTCCCCTGCTCACACCTCGTCGGTTAGGATGGTATACATACCAGCGTCCTCGCCCCGTGGCAGAACTTGATAGGCCACCCCGTCAGTGGACACCGAGATACTGAACACCCCGTGACCGTTAGCGTTGAACACGTCCACATTGATCACTCCCTTCTCGGGAATGTCTTCCATGTCAAACCCGCCAAGACCGCCCTGAGTGTCGGCCACGTCTAGATGGTCAAGTCTCATAATTCACCTACTCCCATACGTTGAACCGGCCCGCTGGACGGTAGTCCGGCCCAGCTTCGTGAGCTTTCTGTCGTTCACGGTTGCCCGCGAACCACGCCTTCCACTCATCCAGCCAGTGGGGGAAAGTTATACCAGCCCGCTGGTTGTCAACCTGCTCACAGCGGAAGCACTGGTTGCCCGCCACAAAGGACGCACAGGTCAGTCGGCCACAAGCACAGTTGTGCGGGCTGGTGTGATTGTTGTTGGTCATGTCTCTACCTCGTTCCCACAATGATCAGGGTCCAGAACGTGATAAACGTCATGGTCGCCCAAGTGTCTCGGTCAATACGTCTCAGCGTCTTCAGCGTCGTCTTCATCACAGATTCCCTAACAGTCCCTCGTAAATGATCGCAGCAATCGCCACACAGATCAGCATCTCCATCCTACGTACCTCTCACTTTCCAGATCTTGACTCGCTTGTTCAGTTCACCGTTGTAGCCTACGCCGCCGTGTGTCAGGTTGGAGTAGTCAATTGCCATTCCCACCTTGCCACCATCCGCAAGCCCTAGCTGGCCGTGCAGAATAGTGATGTACTGTAGTTTGCGATGAGCCTTCAACGGCACGATTGCGAAGTCGAACTCGGCCCCTCGGTCAAACAGGTCGCCTGTCTTTGGTTTGTGTTGCATGGTCTCTCTCTAACTCACTTGGTTGGGTCGGCCCCGGAACTTGGGGAGCTTGTCACCCGTGTATTGTAGCACACTCGCCGCCTTTGTCAACGGATAATCCCGTTGAGAGCATCCAGTTCTTCCCGTTTCTCTCGCTCAGAAACTGTCAGGTCAGCGACCAACTCGATCAGTTCCTCCTTGGTCAGACGGGAACACAGTATCCTGATCCCCGCTCTCTCGGCATCTTCGGGTTCCGCTGGCTCATCACGTTGTTCCTTCCTCAGTAGATCACCGTGCATCAGCATCCGGTCCAGTTCCACCACATTGTCTCGCTCATCGTCGAATCGCATCAGAGTCTCCATCTTACCTATCTTCCTCACTCGGCCCATTGCCCTCTGTGAGCGGCCTGCATCGCCTGAGACGGGCGAAGGCGATGCAGGCCGCTGGTTCTACCCGAACCGCCTTCCTGCCCTCACGCCTTGGTGTAGTCGAGGCCGTCCACCCATGCGATGAACACTGCGGCCCACTTGAGGTATGTCTCGACCTCGACCTCACCCGTGTTCGCATCGAACACCTTCCACTTGCTCATACTAGTAGCCCTCACCCCACACGGATTCACTGTGATCGTAGTACTCGTCCCCGCCCATGTAGTCCTGCCACTCCTCATACTCGGAGGGCTGGCCGTCGTCCTCGGAATCGTCGTCGTCCTCGGGGCCGTCGAAATCCTCGTCCACGTACTCGGCCAACCATCCGGCGGGCCGGTGGAACGGTACGCCACCATCAACGCACTGGTCGCCGGGGAACGATTCGCCGTCAGGCACGTCCTCGGCCTCCTCGGCCATTCGCTGGCTCCGTTCATCCCACGTTTCACGCCCAGTCTTGTCCGACCCCTCGATTCCCCCAAGTCCTTGGTGGAGGATGGCTCGGTTGTCGGCCTCGATGATCGTGGCCTCGATGTCGGTGACGTTGTCGCGTGTTTCATCGTGTCGCATTGTGTTTACCCTTTCAAGGTAGGTGTGTTTGGGTCGGCCCCGTTGAGTGGGGAGCTTGTCACCCGTGTGCGTGTATTGTAGCAGACTGGCTCACTCGTGTCAAGCGCTTAGCAGTCGAAGTCCCCCAACAGCCAAGCGATCACGATCAGCAGTCCCAAGTATCCAGAGAATCCCATCTTGCCTAACCTCTCGTCCTTTCGTCCTTGAGCAGCCTGCATGCCCTGAAACAAGTGAAGGGCACGCAGGCTGCTGGTTCTACCCGAACCCTGCGACTAGCGTGTTGGGCCGACCCCATTGATCGGGGAGCTTACGCCCTTGCACGCTGCCCTATCCGTAGAATTCTGCCATATGCTCGGCCTGCACTTCAGAGCCAAGCGACGGGAACCAAGTGACGGGTCGGCCACCATGTTCGCAAACGGGGACGGTGGAGCAATCCTCGCATCCGCACTCGTGCCATGTTGTGCCGTCGCTGCCCTCGTCCTCGCGGGTTTCCTCGAAAGCATCCGCTGCGATCAGCGTGGCTTCAAGGTTGGTGCAGTTGTCGCGTGTCTCGTCGTGTCGCATGTCTCGCCCTCGTGTGTGATTGTGTGTGCGTGTTATAGCACGCTGGCCCACTTGCTGTCAAGCGTAGACTTGAAGCACGTCGGGGATGAAATCCTCGTCGACGTTCATGTAGTAGTCGACCTCACTGACCGAGAGTCCCTCGTTACGCAAGACTCTGCGGATTTCCCAGATCTTAGACTGCTCATGCACCAGTCCCTTGGTCATCTTGTCTGCGATCACTTGCGGGTAGTATCTCATCTTACGCAGTCTCCCTGTCCTGTCTCGTCCTTCTGTCCTCAAGCAGCCTGCATGCCCTGAAACAAGTGAAGGGCATGCAGGATGCTCGTTCTACCCGAACCCTGCCCCTAGCGGGTTGCCCCTTACTTGTACTGTGACGCCAGAGCGTCGATCAGTTCATCCTCGTCCACCAGCATCTCAAACGTGTGCTCCCCGATGGTGACGCTCAGCACCGTTTTGCCCACTGGTCGTGCTTGCGTCTGGTCAAGTGTCTCAACTGTCGCGTTGTCGATGGTCAGCATAGCTCATTCCTTAGCAGTGTCGTTTGGTGTCTTGGTAGTAGTCGAATCCGCTCGGCCCGTCGCCAGTCGGCTTCGGCTTGTCGGCCTTGTCCTTGCTGGCCTTACGCTTGGCCACACGGGCCTCGTACTCGGCCCATCGTTTACGTCGTCGTTCCCAGTCCTGTGCAGTCGTCATCTCTCGTCCTCGTGTGTTTATTGTACCCGCTGACCCGCTGGCTGACAAGCCCCTACCACTTCTGCCAGTCGGGGACGAACACGTCCAGTAGGGTCATCGTCCAGACCAGAGCCAAAATCGTGTAAATTACCCACATTACGCAGTCTCCCTGTCTCGTCCTGTTGTCCTTGAGCAGCCTGCATGCCCTGAAACAAGTGAAGGGCATGCAGGATGCTCGTTTCACCCGATCTATATATCACCATCACCTTCCGATACGTCTAACGGAGTGCTTGGAACCGGCGATGAACCGTTCCGGCTTGGCCATGGTCCAGCCACGTCGCCATGCTACCTTGAGCATAGCACGCCAGCGTGACTTGGAAACGTCGCCGGGGCACTCAGTGCTGTAGCGGATGTAATTCTGGAATCGTGAAAGTCTCATTGTTCCTAGCTCCGGAGGTAGTTGATTGCTCTGGTCAGCATGTCGATACTGTCGTTGAACTTTCCAAGTCCGTTGTTGCAGTCGTTGCACAGCCAGCCCCGGAACTTGTCGGTGGCGTGGTCGTGGTCCAGCACAATGCTCTTGCTGCCACTGACGTGCTTGTGACAGATCGGGCATCGCAGGTGGTCGGGCTTGCGGTTTTCTCGGTGCAGCCTAGCTCGCACCTTGCCCTGTTGCTTGCGGCACTCGGTGCAGGTGTGCTTGCGGAGGATGCCGCTTGATAGGGTGTTGTTGATCGGGAACTGTCCCAGTTGCTTGATCTGGTGGCAGACCTTGCACTCGCGCTGGTCGTGGTGGCCTTGCCAGTGTGCATTCAACATGGTACTTGTTCTCACTTGGTGGCTGGTGTGGTCGGTGGCTGGCGGATCGGCCCCGGAACTTGGGGTGCTTGGCATCCGTCCATCGGTGGTGGCTGGTGGCCGACCTAGTGGTCGAAGTCTCCCAGCAACCATGCGACGGCGACCAGCATCAGCAGCCAGCCCTTTGCGGTCAAGTAAACTGCCAGCATATCTCTACTCCATAGTGGGCTGAGAGGTCTAGTACTTTTGTTTGCCTCTCTACTATACCAGAAACCGGTTTTTCGGGTCGGTTTGACGTAACCTGTTGCCAGTCAACGACTTACGTCAAACCTGCCATATTGGCAACGGGGAAAAACGCCGTTTTCGGCCATTATGGCAGGGAGAAAATGTGGTAAGATGGGTAGTTTCGTGACGTAAGTCCTTACGTGGCAACGACTTACGACTTTCCGAGAATCTGCCCGAATTCCCATTTAGTACTCTGGGTAAGATAGGTAGGTTGGGAATATGCCGACTCCGACCACAACATATGGTATAGCAGAATGCTACACTCTGGGTGTTAGTTTGGGCAAGATAAACAGGATAGGTAGGTATCCAACCCCTATGTTAGACTGGGTAAGGTACGTAGTCTGGGTAAAAACAGGTCTGGTGGCCTATTGAGACCGAGTCTCAGTCTCCACGAGACGGCGGATGGTAATTTAGGCAAGATAGAGAGGGGTGGGGTTTTGTGCTGACTAGTAAGGTTGCGTAGTATGGGTAAAATAGGCGGGGGGGTGCAAACACAATAAAAAAATTTTGGCGAAAAAGTATTAGCTAATCTGCCTCGCTAAGCCCCCGTCTGCTTCCATTCTTCTGCATAGCCACCTCTGGGTCGATTCCCTTATTCAACCTGTTGTAAAATGCCGCATATGACACCTCACACCTTTCATCCTCTACCCACTGCGAAATATTCTTCTCCTCACCAAAAGCCGCAATCTTTACATTCGACTTCATGTTGTTCGCATTTTCTTTAGGGGTATACTGTCTCAGATTCATTCTGGTATTATTAAGCCTGTCATTATCTATATGGTCCACAAATATGTACGGATCTGTTACTTCCGCCACCATTCTGTGCATCAGCTTGTGCCTGCCATTAATTTTAGTCACCGCGTACCCATTCTTATTGAGATGCCAACTATATCTACTTAGCCAGACAAAATCTCCCGTATGAACCTTGGCAAACTTACCAGCGCCGTTAACCCCGCCTATAGGTATCTCTATATAATCAGACATTCTTATCCCTCTTCACCTTTACTACGCCCCGGCCTCTTTCTTTGTAAATACCCACGCTATATCTGAACTTCCTAACTTGGTCAATAGTGACCTTCTCTTCCAATCCCGTGCTATATCTTATCCTAGTCAATTCTTCTGCTATTCGGGAGTCCTTGTAAAATTCACAAGTTTCTTTTATGAATCTTTTTTCCACGTCGTCCAATCGCATTGTTGTGCTCCATTAGTGTTTCCCGTGTATAATATTATAACAGCGACTTTTTCTTTTGACACTTGAAACTCAAAGGATTACCTCATGAAGCGCATTCAAACAGAATTGGCGATGAAAAGTACTGGAGAGCTACAGAAGCAAGTAAAGTTAGAGCTTCAGATGAAAGACCCTTCGATAGACAAGGCTATGGCTATTCTTCAAAATGATGAATCCGAGGATGTTAGTGAAGATACCAAAGGGAATGACAGAGGAGCAAGTGATAGAGACGATCAATAAGGTCGTAAATCGCTACGCTCATAAGTTTAAGTTTGGCTTCTATGAAGCTGATGACATCAGACAAGAGGCTTTCATTATTGCTATGGAGGCTCTTGATAGATACGATGAGAATCGCCCATTAGAAAACTTCTTAGCGGTGCATGTAAAGAACCGCCTGAGTAATTTCAAACGCGATAAATTCTTCAGAAAAAATCCAGACCTAAGCAATGAACAGTCTGAGCAGAGAAATAATGCTAAAAAATTTCTGATGGAGCCATTAAACATTGAATCTATCAGGGATGAACATGAAAATAATATGAAGCAGATGGATAGCTTCATTGACCATGTAGATACAGCAGAATTATTCAATCTTATTGATGAATTCTTAGACATCTCATTCCGCGCTGATTACCTTCGCATACTACATGGTGTATATGTTCCCAAGCCTCGCAGAGAACAGATATACCAAGAAATCTATATTCTCTTTGAGAGACACAAGGGGGCTGGTTATGAAGAAGGGTAGATTCTCCAAAACAGAAATATCTTACATTAAGCTACACCATGAGAAAATCTCTGTAGCAGATATTGCTAGCCACCTAGACAGAGATCCCGAGAGCATAGAGAATTACATACGAGAAAAGCTCGGAGACTCTAAAATCAAGAAAAGAGAACTAGAAGCTCTTTATGATTTAAAATCCCGCTTGTATTGGAAAGAGATCCAATTCCAATTCGATGAAAACGAACAGGAACTTTTCCTATACCACTGGTCCCGCATTATTTCCCAATTCAGAGACGACGTGCTTCCAACTGAAGAGCTTCAGGTTATTGACGCTATAAAATTGGAACTGTTGATGAATCGCGCCCTGCGAGAACAACAAACCAACATGAAGAATATCGGCATCTTTGAACAACTCATTCAAGAAGAAAAAAACAGAGACCCAGAATATCAAGACAGAGACTATATTTTTAACTTGGAAAGGCAGGTTGCTACCTCAAGGGCCGCTCAGGAGTCCCTAGGACGCGATTACAAGGACTTGCAGGGTAAAAAGAGCATAATGCTCAAAGATTTAAAAGCAACGCGAGAGCAGCGAATTAAGCGCCTCGAAGATTCCAAGCAGACTTTCATTGGCTGGGTTGGTCAAGTTTTAACAAACCCAGACCTGAGACAAGAATTTGGTACTGAAATGGAAAAAATGAGACTTGCCATGGAAAAACAAAAGCAAGATCTCTCTGAATGGCACAAATACGAAGACGGTATTGTAGATCAGCCATTCCTTACCCCAGATACGGTAAAAGAATAATGGACGACGTAAAGAAGATCATGGTTGCTGCCATGCATAGGACAGGCCATCATGCTGTCGCTATATGGCTACTACACCAACTTTCCGGTGTCTCCGACTTCTCCATTAAAACTATCACCCAGTGGTTCTTCTACATTCAAAACCACAATGGTGTAAGTTATCTTGCTAACAATCCCCTTAAGACTGGTAAAGACGAACACCCTGATAAGGCAGACTTCTCAAATTTCCTCAAGTCTTACCACCAAGCGAACTCCTCTCTCACTAACTTGGTAATTGGTACGCACGAACAGGCCAGTATTAGAGATACTGTTTGGGCCTGTGGGACTTCGGATATTTTCGCTGTGAACAATAACATAGTTGTCATTTTAAGAGACTTTAAGAATTGGGTGGCTAGCTGTGTAAGAATGGCACACAGGGACAGTCAGGTATTAAAAGAAGAAATTCTCAGTGACGAAACAATTAAGTTGTATATGGACCATTGTAGATATTATCATGAGCTAAACGGTGATCATTACATCCTGTTTAACAAGTGGGTTAGGGATAAAGAGTACCGGCGGGAAGTAGCCGAAAAACTTGGACTGGAGTTTACCGACTCTGCTTTAAGCCAGCTTTCTCCGTTTGGGGGTGGCAGTTCGTTTTCGGGAATGACGTACTTAAAGAGTGCAAATTCCATGCGGGTGAATGATAGATACCGGGGGATGGCTGGCGATGCTGACTACGAAAGAATCATTAAAGAAAACAAGAGAGCCTTGGAGATGAGCAATGAAATATTCGGAAGCGTTAATTAAACATCAACTGTTTCTTAGGTGGTGGCTATTTATAACCTTGGTTGTATCTGCTACTGCTTACATGGTAGCCGATGGCGTCTTTGTTACAATATGGGAGAACGATGCTACTAAGCTTAGCTTTGTACTGTTGGGCCTGTTTGGTATCATGTCGGGTTGGTGTGGATACAAGACTTACAGGTTGAGTAAGTTCATTGACGAAGGAGGAGACGAGCCTCACCTGATAGATCGGATTGAGAGACTTATGGAAGTGGGCTGGTTCACAAGTGATCTTTGTTTGACAATCGGAATGGTTGGAACCGTTGTCGGATTTATTATGATGCTTTCTGGGTTCGCTACTGTTAATATAGCAGATGTGAAGACTGTACAGTCCCTTATCAGGGAATTAGGGGTCGGCATGTCGACAGCCCTTTATACGACTCTGACCGGTTTGATATGCGGAGCCTTGCTGAAGATTCAATACTTTAACCTCAATCAGGCTATTGACAGAATTCAAAAAAATGAAGAGAAACTATCACACTAACTTGTCGTTCTTGGACTTACTGTTCAATACGCTCTTATGCTTTGCGGCTTTGTTCGCCTTGTCGTTTGTATTGATCAATCCCAGTAAGAAGCAGAATAACGTAAAGATGAAAGCCGAGTTTATGATTACAGTAACTTGGCCGAATGATTTAGATGACGATGTGGATATGTATGTGGAAGACCCTCAAGGAAATCTGGTTGCCTTTATGCGAAGAGAAGAGGGTCTCATGCATCTGGACCGTGACGATCTCGGTCACAGGAACGACACTGTTGTTACTGAGTGGGGACCGATTGAGTTCAAGGACAACAGAGAGATAGTTACTGTCAGAGGAACTGTTCCGGGTGAATATGTTGTCAACGTTCACATGTATATGAAGCGTAGTGAAGCGGAGGAGGTTCCCGTTTCTATTCAGTTAGATAAGATTAATCCGTATTCAACTGTAATGATTAAGGAAGTAGTTTTAAGACTGAGTGGGGATGAGAAGACGGCTTTCAGATTCACTGTGGATAAAGAAGGGGAAGTAACCGATATTAGCAATCTTGAAAAAAGTTTGCTTACAAACCAAGGACCGCCTTTATGAGTATCCCGTTAGCGTTTTTTATTCTCAGTGCTTTATTACTGTGGCTTATAATAGGAGTTAAGGGCCGCTGGTCCGTTAAGGCTCTGGTAATATCATTAGTTCTGTATTCGTGTCTGTCGATAGATTTTTCTTTAGCCAACTTGACCGGGTGGCCCTCCGATCAGTCGCTGCCAGATAATTTTCAGGTTCATTGGATCAAAGTGAAGGAGCCTAACAAAAGAACCGGTGAGAAGGGGTCGATATATGTTTGGGCTACTGACCTGAATAGAGAGACTACTAAAAGTGGTTGGCAAGGCTGGAAGGGATATTTTATATCCTTCCAAGATTACGATACTACAGAACCTAGATCGTATAGACTGCCTTATTCTGTTAATGATCATAAAAAAGCAGATCAGGCTTTAGGCATGCTTAAAGGGGGTAAGAAAGTTGGAGGGAAGAACAATGGAAAAGGTAAGGGTAAAGGAGAAGGCAAGGGCAAGGGAAAAGGAGATGGCAAGAAGGGGCAGGGCAAGGGAGACGGAAGCTTGAGCCGCAGTGATGATATAATTTTTCACGAACTGCCTCCAACCAAGCTTCCAGATAAGGTTACAGAATGAAACAAAAAGCCGTAGTCTTTGGGGTTACTGGTCAGGATGGCTCTTACTTAGCGGAGCTATTGCTGGAGAAGGGTTATTACGTCGTTGGCGTTGCTAGAAGAACCAGCACTCCCAACACCACCAGAATTGACCATTTAATTGGAAAAGAATTCTTTGTTTTGGAAAGCGGGGATGTTTTAGATTTTTCTAGTGTGTACAATATAATGTGGGGACACAACCCAGACGAAGTCTACAATTTAGCCGCACAATCTCATGTTGGAGTTTCTTTTGATCAACCTTCCGTAACTTGGGACATTACAGCTAAGGGCTGTTTGAATATTTTAGAGTCAATAGTCAAGCTTGAAAAGCAGCCTAGATTTTATCAAGCTAGTTCCAGCGAGATGTTTGGAGATTCTTTTAGCATAGACGAAAATCAAAACAGATTTCAAAACGAAACAACTAGATTCAATCCTCAATCTCCATACGCTATAGCTAAGCTTGCAGCGCATAACCTGACAGAACTTTACAGAAAGATTCATGGGCTGCATGCTAGCTGTGGCATTTTATTTAACCACGAAAGTGAAAGAAGAGGTGATAACTTTGTCACCAAAAAAATCAGTAAATATATAGCTTCGTTTCAAGAATTTTTAGACTATAGTAATGACTTACAGATGGAAGATCAAACTCTTTTTCGGGAATATCTTGTTGCCTCGGCCCCTAGGCTACATCTTGGAAATTTGAATGCTTGTAGAGACTGGGGCCATGCCAAGGACTATGTAAGAGCAATGTGGCTAATGCTTCAATATGATAAACCAGATACTTATGTTATTGCTACAGGAGAAACCCATTCGGTTCAAGACTTTCTTCAAGAAGCTTTTAAACACGTGGGCATAGAAGACTATGCTCAATTTATAAGAATAGACGAGAAACAATTCAGACCATCAGAAGTCCCGTATTTAAAAGGAGACTACTCAAAAGCTAGGAAAAAATTAGGTTGGACTCCAGAGATTTCTTTTGAGGATTTAGTATCAACCATGGTTCAATATGATATAGCGAGATTAAAGAATGACAAGCAATCCTCTTATTCTCTCAAATGATGAAGTGGCAAAAGTTCTTACTGTTCAGGAATGCATGGACGTAATAGAGGAACTTTTTAGAGACGTGGAAAAGTGTCAGATGCCTCCTAAGCTTTATCTGGATATTCCAGATGGGGACTTTAGGGCTATGCCAGCAGTTGTAGATAACACTGCCGGAATTAAGTGGTGCGGTGTACATCTGGACAAGACCAGAGAAAAAAGAAAGATTAATATTTTTGCAAAGGTTCTTATCAATGATGTTGATACTGGAGAACTACTTGCAATTATGGACGGTGAGCAACTTACAGCTATCAGAACAGCGGCAGTTACTGGGGTGGCTACGAAATATGTAGCCTATCCTGACGCTTCCGTAGCCGCCTTTATCGGTTGTGGAAATCAGACTCAAAGACAAATTCAAGCAGTTATGCTTGCAAGAGAACTCAGCAGAATTGTGTTGTTTGATTTAGACAGAAGCAGATGTGAATATATCGGTAGCTTATTTGAAGATGAAGTTGAAGTTGAAATTGCTGATAGCGTGCAGGAATGTGTTAAGGAGGCTGATATCGTTACAACCCTTACTCCCGCAAAGACTCCGTTTCTTGAGCATGAATGGCTTAAGGATATGACGCATGTTAATGCTATTGGAGCAGATGCGGAGGGCAAGAGAGAATTGTCTCAGTCCGTTTTAGATAATGTAGATTTTGTTGTATACGATAGCTGGGATCAGTGTTCTCATTCTGGAGAGATACAGTATGTTCCTCTTCAGGATAAGAAACAAACTTGGGTATCTTTAGGAGAGGTTGTTTCTGGCAAGGTTCATATCGATGGCGATCAAACCCTTTTCGACGCTACGGGTTTGGCGACAGAAGATGTGGTAACTGCTAGATACATTTATGAAAAGATTAAGTAATCCAAATAAGGAGAGAATCGTGAACAGGAACGTTGGAATAGTGTATCTTATTATGAGTATTTTTTGCATGGTGTTGGGGTATGATATATACTTGCAACATCAGACCCAATTAGTTACATCATCATATTACAGATCGATTATTAATCATCAGCAAGATGTAATTGATCAGGAAGTAAAAGACAGACAGTTTGTTACGGAACATATCGAGGATATATATAAACTATCTGTTATGGAATCCGTAAGAGGATACGTAACTATGGATACCTTGATTCGCGTATTTCATTACGCCAAGCCGCACAAGGGTCCGGTTTATGGTTGTCCTGAATGTGCAGACATTAGAAAGAAGGGATTGCCCAACAAGCAATTGCCGGGAGAAAGACCCAAACTACCACGTCATACAGACCCGGAGAGAACTGCCAATGCTGTATCGAGTCCACATAGACATGACCAAGGTTCTGAAAGTAATGAAGGAGGCTAATATAAAGTCACATTCTAAATCAGAAACTACGGTGTGGGTCGAGGCAAAAGATCCTGATGAGGCTTGTGATCTTGCTGTAAGAAAAGTATGTAATGACATAATAAAGGAACGATCTACTACTCGTCACAAAGACATAGCAAGAATGGTCAGAAGGAAGGCTTCTGTATCCAAAGTTAGGAGAACTAAGTCCATTGAGTAGGGATAGAGACTTTAACGATCCTATTTATAAGGATTGGAAAAAAAAGGTATTTAAAAGAGACGGGTATAGGTGTCAGATGCCGCAATGTGGTGGCAGAGGCAAAATAAATGCGCACCACATTAGGCGGTGGGCAGACGCCGCCAATCTGCGTTTTGAAACCCGTAACGGCATTACATTATGCTGGAGTTGCCACAGAAAAGTAACGGGAGACGAACTGCGTTACGAGGGGCTATTTATACAGATAGTATATGAAAATGAAGCAAGATAATTTTGTCATAATTGAAGACACGCGCGAAAAGAACGGCTGGAACTTCGATGGGTTCGAAGAATGTAAAGCAACTGTTCAACGTGGCTTGAAAACAGGTGATTACACCTTGGAGGGGCTAGAAGACGTTCTATGCATAGAACGCAAAGCAAGCACCGGTGAGTTGGCGATGAACCTCGGTAAGAAGCGTAAGCAGTTCGATGCAGAAATCGAAAGAATGTCTGAGTTCAGATGGGCATATGTTTTATGCGAATTTTCGATTGATACTCTGATGCAGTTTCCAAAGGGCAGCAGCATCCCTCCCGGTAGATGGAAATACCTAAGAATGAATGGCAAATTCATGTGGAGAAAGATTTGCGAGTATAAGGAGCAGTATGGTATCGAAACGTTGTTCTGTGATACAAAAGAGAACGCAGAAGAAAGCGCCATACAAATTTTTCATAGGGTAGTAGAGATATCAAACCGTGAACAATCGGAATAATTCTATAGAAGATGCTTGGCTGGATATCACTGTAGATCAGTCGAAGCTTATTAACCCATTCGACCTCGACACGGATAGGGAATTCCACCTTAAGTTAACTTGGCTATTAATGCAGCCAGAATATTTCTGCTTCATCTGCAAGCACATATTTAACGTTGACATCCTCCCAGTTCAAGCGCTCATGATCAGGGAAATGTGGCATAGAAAATTCCCCATGTTAATCGCCTCTCGTGGATTTGGCAAGTCGTTTGTTCTGTCTCTCTATGCCATGATGAGAGCTTTACTAATGCCTAATCGAAAAATCGTTGTTGTCGGAGCAGCTTTTCGTCAGTCTAAAGTTCTTTTTGAATATATGGATGCTATATGGAGAAACTCTCCCATCCTGCGGGATATTGTAGGGCCGAATGGTGGACCAAGAAAAGACGTGGATATGTGCAGAATGATAATTGGCAAAAGCACAGTCACCTGCCTGCCTCTTGGCGACGGTTCTAAGATTCGTGGTCAGCGAGCAAACGACATTATCGCTGATGAATTCGCATCTATACCCAGAGCAATTTTTGAAAACGTTGTCGCTGGTTTTGCTGCCGTTAGTGCTTCTCCCGTGGAAAATGTGAGGAGGCTAGCTGCTATGAAAAGAGCAGAAGAATTGGGTGAGGATTTTGTCGAGCCTGATGAAGTAGACGCAGCGATAGGCAACCAAATTATTTTATCTGGTACGGCTTTTTATGACTTTAACCATTTTGCGGAATATTGGAAAAAGTGGAAGCAGATCATACAAAGCAGAGGTCGACCCGAAAGATTATCTGAAATATTTGGTGGAGAAGAAATACCAAACGGATTCGACTGGAGGCAGTATAGCATAATTAGAATTCCTTTTGAGTTACTGCCACCCGGATTCATGGATGACGCTCAAGTTGCTAGATCTAAAGCCACCATGCATTCAGGTATCTATCAGATGGAATATGGGGCTTGTTTTTCTACTGACAGTAATGGATTTTTTAAACGATCACTTATTGAGTCATGCGTAGCCTCGCCAGAAAACCCCATATCCTTGCCAAGCGGAAAAGTAGAATTTCAAGCCGCCTTGAGAGGGGCAGACAACCGAAGATACGTTTATGGAATAGACCCCGCGTCGGAAGTAGATAACTTTAGTATAGTTGTTTTAGAAATGCTTTCGGACCACAGAAGAGTTGTGTATTGTTGGACCACCACAAGGTCAGATCACAAAGAAAAACTAAAAGCTGGACTGGTCAAGGAAACAGATTTTTATTCTTATTGTGCCAGAAAGATTCGTGATCTGATGAAGATATTCCCATGCGATGAAATCGCCATGGATGCTCAGGGCGGCGGCATAGCCGTAATGGAGGCTCTCCACGACGAAGACAAGATAAGAGACGGGGAAGTAGCTCTATGGCCCACAATCGATCCAGATAAGGATAAAGATACCGATGGAAATCCGGGGCTACATATTTTAGAAATGGTGCAGTTTGCAAAATCAGACTGGGTTACAGAGGCTAACCACGGCATGCGTAAAGACTTTGAAGATAAGGTCTTATTATTCCCATATTTTGATGCAGCCACTATTGGATTAGCCATATCTGAAGACAAGCTTAGAAACAGAATTTATGATACGCTAGAAGATTGCGTAATGGAAATAGAAGAGCTTAAGGATGAACTTTCTATGATCATAATGACGCAAACTCCTTCAGGTAGAGATAAGTGGGACACACCCGAAGTCAAGCTACCGGGAGGAAAGAAGGATAGGCTTAGAAAGGATCGATATAGTGCAGTGCTTATGGCGAATATGTCTGCCAGAACTATTCAAAGAAATCCCGCTCCCCCGGCTTATGACACCGTGGGAGGATTTGCTACGCTTATCAAAAAACCCTCGGATGGCCCAGACTTTATAGGTCCATCGTGGTTTACTGAAGCTGTTAGAGGTATCTACGATTAATTGGTGTATTATATACTGGATCATTCGTATTATCAATTGAACTAGCAAGGGAAACAATTCCAATGGCAGACGAGATAAAAAACCAATCACAAGACCATGCTTTTGTTACTTGGAGCGATGAGTCCAGCAAACAAGAAGCCTTGCGGACAACCGAAGGCGTGCTTGATCAGTATGAGGGAGTGCAAAGGGCAAGTAGTTCGGCCAGAAGATCTTTTATAGATATTGAGCCAAACAGATCGGTTCGTACAAGCTATGTAAGAGATGACTACAATCGGTTTCGTGACGAAGAATCTGTGCCCTCCAGACAGAAAGAAGCTATACGGATGTGTATGGCGGCTTATGATAGGGTGGGTATTGTCAGAAACGTGATTGATCTAATGGGCGATTTTGCTTGTCAGGGCATTACGTTAGTACATCCTAATAAACGCATAGAACAATTTTACCGCAAGTGGTTCGAGAGGTGCGGCGGTAAGGAAAGATCAGAAAGATTCCTTAACCTTTTCTACAGATGTGGTAATGTCGTCGTAAAAAAGAGAAACGCAAAGGTTAACAAAAAAGTTGAGCGAGATCTAAAGGCAATTGGCGTAGCTGACATTGTGCCCGAAGATCTGCCTGTCTCCAGACGAGAGATACCTTGGAAGTACGATTTTCTAAATCCTCTTTCACTGGAACTTATCGGAGCGGAGTTAGCCTTGTTTGCTGGAAAGCCGCAATTTGCACTGAAGATTTCTAATTCTCTGAGAAGACACATTGCCAGCGCGTCCAATTCAAAGGACGCTAATCGCAAGGAGCTTGTTGCGCAGCTTCCAAAAGATTTGCTCAATGCCATAAAGGATGGTAAAAATATTCTGCCTATAGATCCAGACAAGCTTTCTGTTTATTACTACAAGAAAGATGATTGGAGAATGTGGGCGAACCCCATGATCTATGCTATATTAGATGACATCTTAATGCTTGAGAAGATGAAGCTTGCTGATATCTCCGCTCTAGATGGGGCCATTTCAAACATAAGGCTTTGGACAATTGGTGATCTTGATAATAAAATTTTGCCGACAAAGGGAGCCATCAACAAGCTGAGAGATATCCTAGCCAGTAACGTTGGCGGCGGAACGATGGATCTGGTATGGGGGCCAGAGATAGATTTTAAGGAGTCCAGTACTCAGGTTTATAGATTTCTTGGGTCTGAAAAATATCAACCGGTATTAACGAATATATATGCCGGTCTAGGAGTTCCTCCCACTCTTACTGGCTTAGGTAGTGGTCAGGGTGGAGGTTTTACAAACAACTTCATTTCTTTAAAGGTTCTGGTTGAAAGACTAGAGTACGGAAGAAATACCCTGATTAATTTCTGGAAAGATGAAATCGAGATCATCCAGAAGGCAATGGGATTTAGGTTTCCTGCTAGGGTTCATTTTGATCAGATGGTTCTATCAGATGAAGCCGCAGAAAAGAATCTCTTAATTCAGTTGGTTGATAGAGATCTTATCAGTGGCGAAACCGTGCAAGAAAGATTCGGAGAAATTCCAGAAATCGAAAGAATCAGAATAAAGAGAGAATCTAGAGAGCGTAACAATGAGGGTTCTCCTCAGAAAGCCGGTCCTTACCACAACCCCGAAAGAAGACACGATCTTGAGAAGATTGCACTTCAAAAGGATTTGCTTGGACCGGAGGATGTCGGTCTTATTCCCTGTGGTGATACTGGCGATCACCCCTTCACAAAACCGAGTGACAGGCGGGACGACTTGAAAATCGAAAAGAAAAGAGACGAGCAAGAAGACAAGAGAGAACAGAGAGAACAGAAGAAATTTGAACAGCAGCAAAAATTTCAGCCCAAGGGTAGGCCAGAAGACGGCAGACCTAAAAATTCTAGGGATAAAGAAAAGAGAAAGCAGAAGGTTGTGAAGCCTCGCGTGGCTGCTGATTCCGATTTTATTAGCACGATGCTTTGGGCTGTAGAGGCTCAGAAGACAATATCTGAAATTCTAAATCCAGCCCTTCTAAACCATTATGGTAAAAAGAATCTCAGAGGTCTCACCAAAGAGGAAACCATTCAGTTGGAAGACGTTAAACTTTCAGTGTTGTCCTGCCTAGAACCATACTCATCCATAACACCAGAAATGGTACAAAAAATCTTGGATGCCAAAGCGGTAACACATTCCGATATTAAGTTAGAGATCGAATCTTTGAAAAAAAGTTTCGTGGATTCAAATAAGAAAAACCCAAGTATCGAGGAATTAAGACAAATTCAAGCTTCTGCTTACTCGTTACACCATAGGAGGTAACATTTTTTTGATTTATTTTTCTTTATGGTGTATACTTTTATGAGGTAAAACATGAATATAGAAATTTTCAAAGCAGAAATAGATGCGGGGTTGGCTTCTGCGGTAGAATCCAACTCTAGTATTGCATATTCTTCTTTAGCCGTACCCCATTCTCCCACTACGGAAGAACAGGAGAAGGCGAAGTCTTTGACTCTGGTTAAGGGTGGCAAGAGTAACCCCAACCAATTCGATCTATATTATCTCACTTCGGTTTTGGTATCTAGCGGATGGAACAAGAACGATGATGTTTTTGACATCAGAGAGTCTTGGGCCGCTAGAAAGACGCCGGAAGACAAGCAGTTTAATTTCATGCATGATGAAAGTGATATCATTGGTCATATAACCGACAACATGGTTGTTGACATGTCCGGTGCTGAAATTTCAGACGAAACGAAATTTGAGGATCTGCCGGAAAACTTTGACATTATCACAAGCGCTGTCCTGTATAATAGCTGGAGCGATCCTGAACGTCAGGAGAGAATGGAAGCTATTATTGAAGAGATCCAGCAGGGCAAGTGGTTTGTTAGCATGGAATGCTTGTTTAGAGGTTTTGATTACGCTGCTGTGGCTCCAAATGGAGATCACAAAATTATTGCCAGAAATGAGGATTCAGCATTTCTGACTAAGCATCTTAGGGCTTATGGTGGCGGTGGAGAGTTTGAAGGATTTAAGCTAGGAAGACTTTTAAGAAACATTGCCTTTTCTGGCAAGGGGCTGGTCAACAACCCGGCTAATCCTAAGAGTGTCATCCTTAAAAATGATCCTTTTCATGGTAGTAAAGCATATTCTATAACTGATTTCAATATAAGGGAGAATGTCGCAATGGCTAATGAAGATACCCTACAAGGCAAGGTCGACCTCCTTCAGTCTGAACTAAAACAGGCTAAGGAAGACACCGAAAATCTAAAGGCCGAAATGGAACTAAAGAAAACAGAAGAAATTCAACTAAAGGTTGATGCTTTTGAAGCTCAGATTTCTGAGAAAGACGAAGCGATTGCCGAAAGAGACACTAAGGTTAGTGAGCAAGAGGTTCTTTTGGCTGGACTAGAAGAGAAGCTAGTGGAAAAAGATGAGAAGCTTTCCGAAGCTTTGTCTAAGATTGAAGCTCATGAGTGTGAAGTGAAGCTTATGGCTCGCAAGTCAGCCCTAGTTGAGGCTGGCGTTAGCGAAGAGACCATTGAAGAAACTCTCGCAAAATTTGCAGACACCGAAGATGCGGTGTTCGATGAAATCGTTGCTCTTCTTTCAAAGACTCAGTCTGATGAGACCGAAGAAGTCTCTGAAGAGACTACGGAAGTCGAAGCAGAGGTTGTAGAAGAGATCGAAGCCGATGTAGATCAAGATGAGACTACTGCCGATGCTGAAGATCTTGATGGTGTTCAGGAAGAAGAAGAGGTTACTATGGTGGACGCTGGTGATGATGGCTTAGATGACGCCAGAACTTCCGCCAGTCAATGGCTCGCAAACAACGTGCTTCATACTACAGCAGGTTTGAACGAGTAATTTCAAGTAAAAATATTTTGCTTTAAAGGAGAAAATAGACATGGCTTTAAAAGCTGACAGACATGAACTCGAAACTGACATTAGTTTCTTTTACAACGCAGGCACAGCCACCAGAGGTGGCATTGTAGTTCTGGATACAGTTGGTTCTGGTGCTGCTATGGATCACGCCGCTGCAAAGGTGAAGTATCAAACGGCCACTTACGGCAACTACGCCGACGCTGTTCCGGTTGGTCTTTTACTCAACGACGTTGTAAACCTTGACCTCACCCGCCAGCACATTAACTGGCATAAGGATGAGGTACAGAAGGGTGGTAAGGTTACACTTCTCCGTAAGGGGTGGGTTGTGACTAATAGTGTAGACAGCGCTACTGGCATTACTGCCGGTCAGACTGCCTATGCTAGCTCTGGTACTGCCGGTAACCTTACCGCGAAGGCTCCCAGTGCAGACGATGAGAGAGAACGTCTAGTTGTTGGAAGATTTCTTTCTAAGGCTGACGAAGACGGCTACGTCAAGGTGGCTATTAACCTTCCCAACCACGGTGATACATCCGCCTTCTCTGGCGCGTAATCCAGACTAAAAAGAAAAGGAGACTATAGATGAGTAGAATGACTAGACCAGACCAGCAGTTCATTGAACTTCTAAAAAGATCTGGTAGCAATAATAAGTTAGAAGCTCTTGAAGCTCAGAACGAATTGGCAGTCGCTCTGGAAAGCCCTCTCCGTCAGGGTGTTCTGATTGGCGACGTTCTTGATGGCATCTTTGAGAGAATGCCTATGGAACCCGGTTCTTCTGTAGAATTTCCCCTAGACCTTCTTGCTCCGGGTGAAGAGAATGAGCACGTTGCTTATACTAACCCCGGTCATGGTCGCATCCCAGAACGCGCCGTGGAAGGCGACTATGTAATGGTCCCGACCTATACGGTTGCGAGTTCAATCGACTATCTCCTGCGTTATGCAAGAGAAGCTCGTTGGGACGTTGTTGGTCGCGCCATGCAAGTGCTAGAAGCTGGATTCGTCAAGAAGATGAACGATGATGGCTGGCACACGCTACTCGCCGCTGGTGTTGATCGCAACATCTTGGTGTATGATGGCGATGCCGCAGATGGTCAGTTTACAAAGAGACTCGTTTCTCTTATGAAGACTGTCATGCGTCGTAATGGTGGTGGAAACACCGGTTCTGTCCGACGTGGAAGACTTTCTGACATCTACCTAAGTCCAGAAGCTCTGGAAGATATCCGTAACTGGGGTATCGATCAGGTAGACGAAGTCACCCGTAGAGAGATCTACATGGCTGGCGACGACGCTTCCATTATCACCCGCGTATTCGGTGTCAATCTTCATGACATGGATGAGCTTGGTGAGGGACAAGAGTATCAAGTATTCTTCTCAGACCAACTCGCTGGCTCACTACAGGGCACAGACCCTGAGCTAATCGTTGGTCTTGACTTGGACAAGAATGATAGCTTTATCATGCCTGTTAAGCAGGAAGTCCAGATCTTTGAAGATGACACTCTTCATCGTCACCAGAGAGCCGGTTTCTACGGCTGGGCCGAACTAGGCTTTGCTGTCCTCGACAACAGAAGAATCCTTCTCGGTTCTTTCTAAAGTCGATTCTGGCTTTTTCCCGCAAGGACCGCCCTCAATTTTTTGGGGGCGGTTTTTTGCTATATGGTGTATAATACAGTGGACAGGTGTAAAAATAGAGAAGATATATGACTCAAAGAACCAAAACAGATTTAATCAATAACGTCATAAATTCTTTGCTCCCTGATAATGTATCAGGAGAAATTAGCCCAGAAGATTTGAGGACAGGTTTTGTTGATACTACTGATTCTGTTATCTTTTGGGATGATTCTGCTCCTTCAAGCGCTTCAGCCACGTGCAGTGCTGGGCAGATAAATTTTGCCGCTACAGAAGGAGTATATTTTTTATACATCTGTGTGGCAACGGACACTTGGAAAAGAGCGGAACTAGCAAGCTTCTAACGGGAGAATATAATTATGTCAGACGCTATGAGCGACTATTTGGAAGCAGCGTTAATAAATCACTTATTTAGGGCAGACACTTTTTCGAAACCCTCTGCAATTTACGTTGGATTAATTAGGTATTATGAAGCCAGCAAGGTAGAGGCTCTAACCGGAACCACCATTGGCCCAAAAGAGTTGGGTGCTGCTGGTGATACTGCCCTGAGTTACTCTAGAGTCGGTGTAACACAGAATAACTCAAACTGGGATGCTCCGTCAACTGCTGGCGCTACACAAAATGCTGGAGCCATTAGTTTTAATACAGCTACCGGAGATTGGGGAATGGTATCCGGCGTATTCGTTGTGGATGCTTCTGGAGGTGGAAACCTTCTACTACATGGAGCCTTAACAACTCCCAGAGATGTCAAGAGCGGCGACTTATTCAAGTTTAACGTTGGCGATCTGGATATTTCGTTTACGTAAACTCTATTTCCTAACAGGAGGCTAAAATGGCTCTAGCCTTAGCAGATAGAGTAAAAGAAACGAGTACTACCACAGGCACAGGCACAATTAATCTTGCCGGTGCAGTGGAAGGCTTCCAAACGTTTGTTGCCGGTGTGGGCAATGGCAACACAACATTTTACGCTATTCAAGACTCTGGCGGCACGGCTTGGGAGGTGGGCATAGGTACTATTACCGATGCTTCTCCAGACACCCTTGCCCGCACCACCGTTATTTCCAGCACCAATAGCGACAACGCTATAAGTCTTAGTTCCGGTACGCACACTGTTTTCGGAACATACCCCGCTGGAAAGGCGGTCTATCTAGACAGTAACGGGAATCTTTCTCATAGGGCAATCCCCTATGCGACCATTACTGGAGATACAACTGTGACAACCTCTAACGAGGTTGTTTTTGTAAATGCCTCTAGTGGAGAGGTGGATGTAACCCTATATGCAGCTAGCTCAAACGGGGGAAGGAAGTTAATAATCAAGAAGACTGACAGTAGTGGTAATGCTGTAAATATTCTTAGAACATCTAGTGAGACAATAGATGGAGCTACTTCTATAATCCTGTACCATCAGAATGAATCTATCACTTTAATGTCGGACAATAGTAATTGGTTCATTATTTAATCTGTGTATAATATAATACAATCCACCTAAAATTGGAGTAAAAAATGACATATTCACCACAAAGCCTCGGGATTGTAACTCTAGGTTTATCACAAGCCTCCAAGTTTCTTAGCGCAGATAGCTCTGGCGATTTGATTATGCCAGATAGTGACAAGATTGAGTTTGGTTCTGATAGTGATATGACGATGTATCATGATGATACAAATGCTTATATTACTAACTCCAAAGGCGCCTTAAAAATAGCTGACCAGTCCAGCGGCATAGCCATATCAATTGGACACACCACTTCCGAAGTTACTGTCAATGATAATCTAACGGTTACTGGTGATCTTACGGTTAATGGCACAACAACGTCCATAAACCAAGCCTATATAGACGTAACAAACGCTTTCGTGTTTGAGGGGTCTTCGGCTAATGCTCACGAAACTACTCTAGGTATTGTTGACCCGACTGCTGATGCGACAATCAATCTGCCCGCAATGGCGGCTGGCACATACTACCTGCCGGTTTTGGCTGCTGCTAGTACCACGTCAATCACTTCAACGCCTGCCGAGCTTAACATTCTTGATGGCGTTACAGCTACGGCTACAGAGCTTAACTATCTAGATATCACCACCCTAGGAACCGCAGCAGCATCGAAGGCTCTAACTTGGGCTTCTGATAGTACATGGACTGCTGCCGGTGGTACGTGTGCTAATCTTGGTACAGTAACCACTGTTGATATCAATGGTGGAACAATAGACGGTGCTGTTATTGGTGGGGCTTCTACCGCAGCGGGTTCTTTTGCCGCTCTTGCAGCGACTACTGGAACCTTTTCTGGGATACTAAAGACCGATGACAACACAGATGCCACTTCTACTACTGATGGCTCACTTCAAACCGATGGTGGCTTGAGTGTCGTTAAGGACTGTATCTTTGGCAACGATGTAAAACTATTGACTGATAGCTCCGTTTTCGCTATGGGGGTCGATAGTGATTTTACTATCACGCATGATAATGCAACTGGAGCAACTATTGCTACGGGAGCTACAGGTTTAGCAATTAGCGCCCCAGCAGTAACGGTTTCGAGCAGTGCGGCGTCTTCGCCCATTCTCCATATCACAAACACGCATGCTGGCGCTACCTCTGGTGAATTAAGATTCAATAAAGATAGCGCTTCTGGTGCCGATAGTGATATCATGGGTCTTATATCTTTCTATGGTACTGATGACAGTGACAACACGCATGAAAGATTAGCGTATGTAGATGCGATTATTACAGATTCGGCACACGGTTCTGAAGCTGCATCGCTTAGATTTTATGTAGCAGAAAACGATGCTACTTTAACGGCGGGATTGGTGATTGCTGGACAAGCCGACGCCGATGGCGAAGTAGATGTCACCATTGGTGCGGGTGCAGCATCGACTGCAACCGTTGCCGGTAGTCTTACCGTTACTGGCGACATTATTCTAGATGACGGTGGGTCTCTTAAAGAGGCTGGTGGAACTGCGGCGATTACCTTTGATGGTAGCGGTAACGTTACGAAGATTGGTCAGGATTCTCCCTCCAGTGGAGAGTTCCTAAAGTTTGATGGAACTAACTGGGTCGCTGCGTCTGCTACCGTTAGTGGTCTTGCTTGTGACGACCTTAGTGTAGGTGACGCGGCTGTCACGGTTTCCACTAGTGTCGGTAATATTACCATCGAAACACAGGCCAATGATACTGACATTATCTTCAATGTAGACGATGGCGGTTCACAAATTACCGCTTTAACTCTTGATGGTAGCGACGATGGCGCAGCCATATTTAAGAGTAAAGTTACGGCTGGTACTCATTTTGTTGAAGGTGTAGAAAACGCCTCGTCAAGCGGAGCAATCAGCAAGGGGTTTACTGGTGTCACTACTTCTTCCAGCAATCTCACCATGACCTTGCCCACCTCTGCCGGTAATAGTACTACCACAGGCAGGAAGTTTACCATTAAAAAGGTAGACTCTGGATCAGGAAATGTTACCGTTACTACGGCTACCAACGATAAAGTTGATGGTGGTGATAGCATCATACTTTATCACCAGTTCGAAAGTGTTACCGTAGTTGACGCGGGAACTGCTGCTGGTGATGGTTTTAATTACTATATCATGTGATAAGGAAGTAGAAAATTGGTACATTCCATAACCCTGCAAACTAGTGATTCTGACATCAGTGACGGCGATATTCTAGGTCAAATAGGATTCGCCGCCCCGGTGGAAGGAACCGGATCAGACGCAAATCTACTTGCGGCATCTATATTTGCTAGGTCGGAAGGTGATTTTTCTAGTAGTAATAATGCTACGGAACTGGTTTTCGCAACATCTGCTACCGAGTCTTCTAAGCCCACGACCAGCAATGGTGATATGGTTTTAAGTTCCACTGGCACAGTTACGCTTCTTGGTGGATTGGTTATTGCAGATGGAGCGAATATAGGTTCTTCTTCTGATACAGATGCTATTGCTATATCAAGTGGTGGCGTAGTTACCATGAACCAAATACCAGTATTTAGCGCTGGTATTAATGTTTCAGGTGGAACTATAGCCGGTACGTTGGCAACGGCGGCTCAGGGAAATGTCACATCTCTAGGAACCCTTACTACACTGACAGTTGATAATGTAATTATTGATGGGACGACCATTGGTCATACAAGCGATACTGATTTGATAACCTTAACCAGTGGCGTAGTGACAGTAGCTGGTGAACTCGATGCTACTTCATTAGATATTTCAGGCAATGCCGATATCGACGGTACTCTGGAAGCAGATGCCATTACTGTTGATGGCGTAGCTTTAGCCACATACATTAGAGATACTGTTGGTACTAATATGCTTAGTAGCAACACGGAGTCGGGTATTACTGTTACATATGACACTAGTAATGATAATATCGACTTCGCAATAGATGCTGCGCAAACCGGAATTACTTCTCTCTTAGCCGCAGATATTAAAATTGGCGAAGATGATCAGACTAAAATCGACTTCGAGACGGCGGATGAGATCCATTTTTATGCGGCTAATGTAGAACAGGTTTATCTTGCAGATAACATTTTTGGCCCACAATCTGATAGCGATGTTGATCTAGGAACTACCGGAGTTAGATGGAAAGACGCTTTTGTTGACAGTATAACAGTAACTGGTGAAATAGATGGAGCTTCATTAGATATATCGGGCAATGCAGATATTGATGGAACTCTTGAAGCAGACGCTATTACTGTTGATGGGGCAACTCTTAGCGAATACATCGCTGACACAGCAGGGGCGATGTTTACCAGTAATACTGAAACAGGCATAACTGTTACTTATCAAGACGGTGATAACACAGTTGATCTTGCTATAGATGCGGCGCAGACTGTCATAACTTCTCTCTTAGCTACGGATATTAAAATCGGTGAGGACGATCAGACTAAGATTGACTTTGAAGATGCTGATAAGATTAACTTTTATGCAGCAAATGAAAAGCAGTTAATACTTGAAGATGGTGCTTTATATCCCGGCTCTGACAACATTATTGATCTAGGAAAATCAGACAATGAATTTAAAGATGCTTATTTTGATGGAACCGTGACAGCCGATGCCTTTGCTGGGCCATTAACTGGTGATGTAACTGGAACTGCGGATTTAGCTACCAGCTTTACCGTATCAGCAAACAACACTGCAAACGAAACTGTGTATCCAGTATTTGTAGACGGAGCCACCGGAACGCAAGGGGCAGAGACTGATACGGGATTAACATACAATCCAAGCACAGGCCAAGTCACCGCTCTCAAAGTGCAGGGTACTACCTCCATACAAACAGCATTAATAGAGTACACAGATGGCGATGACTCTATGACCATTGCAGATGGTGGTAAAGTCACGTTTGGCAATGGGTTCGCGGTTGGTTCAGATCAGGCTGGAGATATACTTTACCATAATGGTACTAGCTATGTGAGACTAGCCATTGGGTCAGACGGTCAGGTGCTCACCGTCAATGATGCTGAGAATGCTCCGGGGTGGGAAAATGCTAGTGGTGGTGGTAGTGGTGATATAACAGGCGTTACATTGGCTGGTGATTCAAGTACAGCACAAGACCTTACCGCCAACGTAAATCTAACTCTTGCTGGTGGTAATGGAATTACTACTGCGGGTGATGGCAGCGCTACAATATCCATTGCTCTTGATGCCGCTTTAACCACGGTTACATCTCTGTTGGCTACAGATATTAAAATCGGTGAAGATGACCAGACTAAGATAGACTTTGAAACGGCAGACGAAATACATTTCTATGCCGCTAATGTGGAGCAAGTATATCTTGCAGACAATGTTTTCGGCCCACAGTCCGACAGTGATGTTGACTTGGGTACTACCGGAGTTCGGTGGAAAGACGCCTACATTGACACTATAACCACCACAGGAGATGTGGATGTCCTTGGCAATATAGAATTGGGTCACGCTAGTGATACCACAATTGCAAGAGCATCGTCGGGTCAAATTACGGTTGAAGGCACCGCTGTAATACTCGCAGGAGCCGTCACCGGCATCACCTCATTGTTAGCCACTGATATTAAAATTGGTGAAGACGATCAGACTAAAATCGATTTCGAGACAGCAGACGAGATTCATTTCTATGCCAACAACGTAGAGC